>JACCDN010451180.1_pt1 | contig 11587 bp, 8 predicted proteins | sample 7441691 | NCBI WGS metagenome assembly JACCDN01 (sample SAMN15323439, study PRJNA562643) | freshwater metagenome | isolation source: river surface water | place: USA:Blue River Watershed | collected 2017-08-16
CCAAACTCCTTCTTGGTACGTTACACCAAAGCAAAATAATCTTGAAAATCTTTACGGCGTTTCTTCTGGATACACCTTAGAAGAGTCTACAAAATACGCCTTATCCGATGCCGCTTCGCGCTTAATGGTGAGCATTTCTTCCGAATCAAGCTTAACTCGAGAAGAAAATATCTCCGGCGTAAATGAAGAAATGCGACAAAAAGTACGTCAAAATATTGAAAAAATAAATTTCACCGGCTTCAAAGTTACCCGCAGCCAAAAAATAGGCTCACAAATCTTCACCGAAGTTTCTATTCCGCGCGATTCTTTCTTGCGTGAACAAAGAGAAAAAATTGAATTTTTGGAAAGAAAAATTTCTGATTTAGACAAAAACTCTTTAGGAAAAAATGCCATTCAACGCCGTAATTCTCTTTTAAAAATAATCGATTTAGGAAAAGAGCTTGAGATTAAAAGTCGTATCATTGCCGGATCTGGCGACAATGTCGATTTAAAATCAAAACTTAATAAACTAGCTAATTTCTCAAGCGAATTAGAAAAACTCTCCGACAAAATTGAGTTTTATTTTGAAATCAATTCACCAAAAGAAATCTCTAAAATTGTTCGTAGCGCACTTAATAAAGAAAATTTAAAAATCTCGCCAAACCGCAACGAATCTAATTCAAACCAAGTTGTAATTCGCGTAAGATCCAGCGCAAAATCTAATCAAATTTACGGTGCATTTTTAACTAAATTACAAATTGATTTTGAAAATCTCGCCGAAGGAAAAGTTGTAGCAAGTAACTCATTAGAAGTAAGCGGAAGCTCCGCAATCAGTGAAAATGAATCTGAAGCGGCCGCTTTATCTGAAATATCTGAAAAAATTAGTCAGGACGGAATTCTGAAAATAATTGGAATTATCCGCTAAATCTAGACAATGTCCCATAAATCAAAAATCCAAGGTCATGAAAATTAAATATTTAATTATTTTACTATTAACAGCTTCTTGCTCAACAACCATCAAAAATCTAGATCAATATCAAAAGCAGTTTTTGACTAAAACTGAATTCATGCCAACTAAAGAAAATCTAGAAAACAAACCACCAAAAATTGTGGTTTTTGCTCTTGATGAAAATAACAACGAAATCGCAACTCAAACTCAACTTGGAAATACAATCGCCAACAATGTTGAAAATATTTTGGCGCAAAATCGTTTAGCTGAGTTAATTGATCGTAAGGCAAATAATAAATTGCAGAAAGAAATTGCCTTAGCCGAAATGAGCAAAACTGGCGTTTATAAAGGTCCAAAAGTTGCGGATTACGCAATTTCTGGAACAATTTCTAACGCTGGATTTATCAGTAAATATTCGAGTGGCAGCACTTTTGTTAATCCAGAAACCCGTCAAATAGTTTCAATTCCACCAAAATATACCTACACCTCTGATGTTTCCGGAAACCTAAAAATTTACGAACTACCATCTTTAACCGTTATTCAAACAATTGAATTTGCCGGTAAAAAATCTCGTTCAGAAAACGTTCAGCAAAATGGCGGTTTAAATCTTGGAGGGTTGCAAATTGGCGGTGAAAAAGTGAAAGGCGCAGATCGTGATGATAGCTTAGTTCGTCAAGCTGGCGAAGATGCAGTTAGTGATATTGCGGTTGATATCAAAAACACTTTGGCAAAGAAGGGTTATATTTTAGAAAAACGCACATTAGATAACAAAACTGCATTTAAAATTTCTCTCGGATCAGAAGATGGTCTAAAACAAAATGATAAATTTGAGGTCACCGGAAAATATGAAATAGAAAATGCCATCACTGGTGAAAGCGAAATTGAAACCAGAATTATTGCACAAGGATCCGTTTCAAACATCATAGATCCAAAATCTTCATGGGTTGTAATTGATGATGCAAAACAAGCAGATAAAATCAGGCTTGGTGATTCTTTGAAAATGAAATATAAAAAAAGCCCTTTTAGAGGCGTTATCAAAATAACAAAAACACTTGCTGGAATTTAATGAAATTCATCAACTCAATTAAAGAAATTTCTGAAAAATATAACTACTTTATTTTTGACGTTTGGGGGGTGGTGCACGATGGCAGCAACGCCTATCCCGGAGCAGTTGAAGCAATAACTTATTTACGCAGCAATGGTAAAAAAATATGCTTTCTTTCCAACGCTCCTCGTCGGGCTTTTAAAGTGGCGACAATGTTAGAAAAATTTGGTGTCACAGAAAATCTTTATGACTTCGTGATGTCTTCTGGAGAGGCTACATTCCTAGATCTTAAGAAAAATCAAGAATCTGACTTTAAAGATTTTGGTCACAATTATTTCTACATCGGACCCAGAAAAGACATCGATTTACTTGATGGCTTAAATTACAATAAAGTTGAAAAAGCTTCAGAAGCTGACTTTGCTGTCACCACTGGTTTTGACGGCGACGAATCAACATTAGCAGAAAAAATGCCCGAGGCTTTAGAGGCAATTAGAAATAATTTGACTCTGATTTGCGTTAATCCAGACATGATTGTGGTTAAGCAAAATGGTAAAGAAATGATTTGTGCTGGAGCTTTAGCAAAAGAATATCAAAAGCTGGGCGGAAAAGTTATTTATTATGGCAAACCTTTTCCTTCCGTTTATAAAATTGTTAGCGAAACTTTCGGTAGTCCAAAAAATTCAGAAATGCTAATGATAGGCGATGGAATGGAAACGGACATCAAGGGAGCTAAAGATTTTCAAATCGACAGTCTTTTGATAACTGGCGGCATTCTAACGAACTTACTTGGCATTAATTATCACCAAAATGCAGATCAAACCAAACTAGAAAACTTCTGCAAACAACATCAACTTTTTCCTAATTTCGTAATTTCCAGTTTAAAAATATGAGACGCCGTCATTCACAAAAGAAAAATTCTTTAAAAATATTTGTTGCTGTGGCAATAGTTGCAGCACTGGTAGTAATTGCCTCAACATACTTTATCAGCGCCAAATCTGATACAATAATAGCTCAAGTAAATAATCACAAAATCTATAAATCTGAAGTTGAAGCAAAATTGCGCAGCGTTTTTGAAAGCCAAAACTTTGGTGGAAAATCTGATGTAGCAATTCCAGAGCTTAGCTCAATGCCAAAAGAAGTAATCGAAATTCTAGCAAAAGAAGTTTACTTAGAGCATGAGTTAACAAAAGAAGCTGTAAGATCTTCAGTCTCTAAAAACAAAGAAGTTCAAGATAAAATTTCTGCCGCTAAAGACAGAATTATTCGTCAAGCTTACCTTGATTCTGTTTTGAAAGAAAAAGTTAGCGAAGAAAAAATCAGAGCAAAATATTTGGAATTGAGCGAATCAGTTAAAGATAAAAAAGAATATTCAATTTCTCACATCGTTACAAAAACCAAAGAAGAGGCTGATAAAATTGTTAAAGATCTATCTGCTAAAAAATCTCCAAAGTTTTCTGACCTAGCTAAAAAATATTCAATAGATCAAGACAGCGCTGCAAAAGGCGGAAACCTTGGATTTATTGTTGAGGACAACATGTTTAAAGAAATTTCAGATGTGTTAGCCACTCTTAAGAAAGATCAAGTTTCTCAACCTATTCAAACAAAATTTGGTTGGCATATCGTGAAATTTTCAGATGTGCGCGAAGCTCAATCTCTTCCTTTTGAATCGGTAAAAGAAAATATTCGTGAACAACTATCTCAGGATGCAATTAGCGAAATAAATTCAAAAATTACCAAAGATATAAAAGTAAAAATTTTACTAAAATTCAAAGAAGCAAAATCTCCAGAAGCTGAAAATTCTTCAGAATCTTCAGTAGAAAAGAAACCGGAAGAAACCATGGCAGCTCCAGAAGTTTCTGAAGATTCTTTATCGCTAGAAGGAAAAGAGGAAGCTAAAGAAGAGGCTAAGGAAGAAGTTAAGGCGGAAGAAAAAAATGAAGAGAAAAAATCAAATTCAAATGAATCAGAAAAGAAAACCCAATCAAACCATAAGAAAAAATAAACCTTCATCTCCTCGGGGCGCGGGCTTTTCATCACAGCACCGCCCCAATGACTCTCAACTTTGGCTTTGCGGTAAACATCCAATATTTACAATTCTACAAAAAAAACGTCGTCAGGTTTTTGAGATTCTGGTAACAAAAAATTCTTTTCCGGATCTAGAAAAATTCTTACAAAAAAATTCTCTCTCAAATTTATCAAAGTTAGTACAACTTGTAGAAAATGATAAAATCGATATAATTTTTGGAAAAGGTCAGCCCCACCAAGGCTTGGCAATTAGATGTTCTAGACTTCCAACAAAAAGCCAAAATGACCTTCTAATCGAACTAGAAAAAATTCGTGATCAAAATCAGAAGTTACCAACTCTTCTTCTATTGGATCAAATTTCTGATCCTCATAATATTGGGGCAATTATTCGCAGCGCCATTAGCTTTGGAGTGAAACATATAATTTTATGCGAACATAATGCGCCAAAAGAAACTGCAACAATTGTGAAGTCTTCTGCTGGAACAATTGAAATGGCTGATTTGTTTGTGGTTACTAATTTCAGTAATCTTTTAGAAAAACTTAAAAAAATTGATTATTGGTGCGTTGGCTTAGCCGGAGAAGCAAAAACAACTTTGGCACAAATTAAAGAATATAATAATATTGCACTAATTGTTGGATCGGAAGGCGAAGGAATTCGAGATCTTGTGAAGAAAAATTGCGATCTTTTAACTAGAATTGAAATTGGTCAAGAAGTTGAAAGTTTAAACGCTTCCGTTGCCGCAGCAATCGCATTATATGAATTAAATCGGTAAAAGCATGAGTAAAAAAATAGCTGTAATTGCTGCAAGAAATAATGCCGAAGCAATATCTCAAAAAGATAACTTAATTTCTAAATATGGTTTTAGCGATCTAAGTAATAGCCAAGATTCTGTAGAGGGCATTGAAAAACTTGTCGCAATTGGTGGTGATGGTCTAATGCTGCATTTGCTTCACGAATTTGGCGGAAAATTGCCAATTTATGGCATTAATTGCGGAACAGTTGGATTTCTCATGAATTCTTTTAGTGAAGAAAATTTCTTAGAAACCTTAATGAAATCCCAAGAATCCAAATTGCATCCGCTAAAAATGACAGCAATTGACATTAATAATAAAACTCACAGCCATATTGCAATCAATGAAATCGCGCTTCTTCGTCAATCAAGCCAAGCCGCCAAAATCAAAATCGAAATTAATGGTCGAGAAAGAATAAATTCTTTGACGGCTGACGGAGTTTTAGTTGCAACTCCCGCCGGAAGCACCGCTTACAATCTTTCTGCCGGAGGACCAATAATTCCGTTTGGTTCAGAAATTTTAGCACTAACTCCAATTAGTCCATTTCGTCCAAGAAATTGGAGTGGAGCTTTATTGCCAGCAGCAAGTAAAATACGTTTAGAAGTTTTAAGCCACGAATCACGCCCTGTAAGTGCTACAGCTGATTCAAAAGAAGTTAAAAATGTAAAAGAAGTTATAATTTCTGTAGAACTAACCACGGAATTCAAAATTCTTTTTGATCCAAACCACTCTCTGGAAGAAAGAATTATTCGCGAACAATTCACCGCTGCATAAGAAAGGGTCAATAGATTTTTAGTTTTGTATAAATCAACTTTTTCATCGAATTTCCTAAACGAACATTTGACTTTTCTTGAAGCCTTCCTAAATTGCCGCGCTCCTCTTTTTTTAAGGAATTTAAATGGGTCTGTAGCTCAGCTGGTTAGAGTGCGCGCCTGATAAGTGCGAGGTCGGTGGTTCAAGTCCACCCAGGCCTACCATTTAAATTTTTCTTTTAAAAAATTCCCCAGTTAAATCTTCTTAACTATTTCAGCAAATATCTCCGCCGGCAAAGATCCGCCCGTAATTTTGTTGGTTGCAGAATTATCATCATTTCCAATCCAAACCCCAATAACATATTCACTGTTAAAACCTACAAACCAAGCATCTCTAAAGTTTTGACTAGTTCCTGTTTTACCATAAATATCACTCGCCACGTTTGCTCTTTTGCCAGTTCCTTCTTCAACCACAGCGCGCAAAACATTTCTGATTTTTTCTTGTGATTCAGTAGAAATTACTGAATCAAAACCCGAAGATTCTCTTAAATAAAGCACCTCATCTGCAGAATTTTTTACTTCTAAAATCGAATAAGGAATTACTGGCGAGCCAGAATTGGCAATTGTTGCATAAGATCCAACCATCTCCAATAAACTCACTTCTGTAGTTCCAAGAGCAATTGTTGGATCATCCTTATCAATTTTTGTCACAATTCCACAGGAGCTCGCCATATCAGCTACTGCTTTTCCACCAACTTTACGCGCCAATTGCACCGCAACTGAATTTAAAGAATTTGCAAAACCCTGACGCAAGGTTACTTCGCCCATATAATTACCTTCGTAATTTTCCGGTAGCCACGTGCCGATGTTTATTTTTTTATCTTCAATCACGTCATCAACATTCATGCCACTTTCAAAAGCAGCCAAATAAACAAAGGTTTTAAATGCTGAACCAGCCTGTCTTTTTGCTTTAACGGCTCGATTAAATTGACTTCTTTGATAATCGATTCCACCAGACATGCCGACTATTGCACCATCTGGCTTCATAACAACAACCGCAATTTGAGATTTGCCTAATTTTTTAGCATTTTTGTCAACAAAATTATCCAAAATATCTTCAAGATTATCTTGAATATCTTCGTCAAGAGTTGTGGTAACGCTTAATAATTTTTCTTCCGCAGATTTTTTTAGCAAAAATTCAGGAAGTTGATCTTGAACAAAGTCAGCAAAATATAATTTTTGCGAATGATCTATTTCGTAAGATGCGTCTTGATCAATCTGTTCTAGGTTTTTTTCATCCAACAATCCTGCATCAATCATGTTTCCAATTACAATTTCGGCGCGCTCTTGTGCAAGTTCTCGATTATTTTTAGGAGAAAATTTGGAAGGAGCTTTAAGCAGGCCCGCCAACAAAGCCGCCTCTTTGAGGGTGATATTCGAGACATTTTTATTAAAATAATGCTTTGCTGCATCATTAATTCCGTAGCTTCCCGAACCAAAATAGGCTTTATTTAGATAGAAAGTTAGAATCTGTTCTTTTGTAAAGCGCTGCTCAAGTTGTAAGGCTAATAAAATTTCCTGAATTTTTCTTTTAAATGTGCGCTGCGGGTCGAGAAAAAGTAGTTTTGCTAATTGTTGCGTAATTGTACTGCCACCCTGCACTATTCTTCCAGCTTCGTGGTTCACGTAAGAGGCGCGCAAAATACCAAAAATATCAACTCCATAATGTCTGAAAAACTTGCGATCTTCCGTTGCCACAACGGCATCGATCAAATGTTGAGGCAATTCATAATAGCTAACTTCACTGCTATAAATTTCACCGCGATTAGTAATTCTTTCGCCATCAAAATAATTTATTTGTAAAATTTGGTTGCCGCTTTCCGCCTCAAGATCAGAAAGGTTAGGAAGACCTTTAAAATAATAAAATAACGCTAAAGTGCCGAAGATCGCGATCCAGATTGAGAAAAAAAATCCCCACTTCAGAATGAATTTGAAGAATTTCACTAATGAAAAATTTAAGAAATTAATGTCGGAAAAAATGATTCTAAAAAATCACCAACTTATCGAAGAAAAACAAGCCCAAGTTTCAATCAATGAACGCGGATTTCTTTTTGGCGACGGAATTTTTGAAACATGCAAAATTTTCAATGGTAAAATTTATGATTACCCCGCCCATGAAAAAAGAATTCAACTTGGTTTAAAAGCTCTGAAATTCACCGCCAATCTTAAAAATTTATATTCAGATTCTTTAAAACTAATTGCCGCAAATAACATCAAGAACGGCATTTTGAAAATCATGATCAGTCGTGGAATTGGCAGCTCGGGATATCTTCCAACCTATGAATCAAAATCTTTAATAATTGCGCAAACTTTTGCCAATCGAGAATTACCTCAAGAAATTAAACTCGGCGTCTCAAAAAATATCGCGCCAAAATACATCGCCAAAACAACAAACTCAATTCCCTACATTTTAACAAAAATTGAAGCTGCTGAGAAAAGTTATTTTGATTGCGTGATGCTTTCGGAAAAAAAATTTATCGCCGAAACATCTTCTGCCAATATTTTTTGGGTAAAAAATGGTAAAGTTTTTACCTCGTCAAAATCTTGTAAAATCTTGTTGGGAACGGTTAGAAACAGATTATTAAAACTATCACCAGTGAAAATTTTGGAAAAAGAAGCAAAAATAACTGAACTAAAAAAAGCTGACGAAATCTTTATCACCAATTCTGCTTTTTTACTTGCGCCGGTTGATGAATTTTTAGGCAGAAAGCTGCAAAAGAATTTAGGAAATAAATTTTTAGAGCTACTAAAAAAAGACTTAGAAAAACAATGCAGCAAATAAAATTAGACTGGCAAGAACCACTGAATTTTGCTCAGAAAATTTCTGATAATTACAACGAGTCGAGCTGGGTTTTTCTTCATTCTGCGCTAAATAATTCTATAAAAAACTCAACTTCACAAATTGCTCTTTTTGCTCAAGATAAAATTTTATGTGACGATTTTTTTGCTGCAGAAAAAATTATTAGAAGCGGTGAGAGAAACTGGTTTGGATATTTCTCCTATGAAGTTGGTCAGCAGTTTGAAAACTTACCAGAAACCAAAAAATCATTTATTTCTTTGCCCAAAATTTGGCTGGTAAATTTTGGGCTTATTTTCAATTTTAATCACGATAAAAAAGAGTTAACGGCTGATTTTATTGACGAAAATCTTTTGCAAAAAACGCTAAATTGGAATGTAAAACACGCCGAAATTTCAATAGCGAAAACTTCTTTTTTTAATTCGAATTTTACTGATGATTCCTATCTCAACGCAATTTCTGCAATTAAAAAACAAATTTCTGTCGGTGATTTTTACCAAACAAATTTGACCAGAAAATTCTTTGGGGAGTTTGAAAAAAAACTTTCGCCTCAAGAAAATTTTCAACTCTTTTTAAAGTTAACGAAATTAAGCCCCGCTAATTACTCATCTTTTTTAAAACTGGATGAAAATTATATAATCTCTTCTAGCCCAGAGTTATTTTTAAAAATCAAAAATAGAAAAATTATTTCTCGACCAATCAAAGGAACTGCGCCTCGCGGAGTAAATTTATTGCAAGACAGAAATAACAAATTTTACCTTAAAAATAGCTCAAAGGAACGTTCGGAAAATCTTATGATTGTTGATCTTGTGCGAAATGATTTTTCTAGAATATGCGAAGCTGGAAGCGTGATTGTAAAAAAACTTTTTCGCATCAGCGCCTATAAAAACATTTTTCACATGTCGAGCGAAGTGCATGGAAAAATTGCCAGAAATTTTGATACTCTTGATGCGTTAAAAACTTGTCTTCCTGCTGGATCAATGACGGGAGCTCCAAAAATTAAAGCCATTTGTGCGGCGGCAAATTTTGAAAAAATTGATCGGGGAATTTATAGTGGAGCGATTGGGTCTTTTTCAAAAAAAGAGATTAATTCTGCCGTTGTAATTCGTACTTTAATTACAAATGGCGAAAAATTTGAATTTCAAACTGGCGGAGGAATTACTTTCGATTCTGACGAAAAATCGGAGCTTCGTGAAATATTTAGCAAAGCAAAATCTCTCGCCGAGATTCTAGGAATCAATTTCAAAACCCCTGTAATCGCAAAAAAGACTTAGGACAGGTTCTTAGAGCAAAAAGAGATTTTAAGGAGAAAATAAATATTCTTTCTAGACAATTAATTTCACAAAAATAGAAAACGAAAAACAATATATTGTGCATTTTTAGATTAAATAACACTAAATGTAGTGCAAATTCAGTCGCAGCTTGATCTCAAACAAATTCAACTTTTTTAAATAATGTCTAAAAAATCAGTAATCAAAAAACCGTCTAAATCAGATAAAGCAAGGAAGGAGATCAGCATTAAAATCGATCCAAAAAAAGATGAAAAATTGAGCAATTTCGGCAAAGCAGTTTTAAAAGATCGCTACTTAATGCCAAATGAAACTCCTCAAGATTTATTTGCTCGCGTTGCCACTTATTACGCAGACAATCAGCAGCATGCCGAAAGACTTTACAACTACATTTCTAATTTGTGGTTTATGCCCGCAACCCCAATTTTAAGTAATGGCGGAACAGATCGTGGACTTCCAATTTCTTGCTTTTTAAATGAATCTTCAGACTCGCTTGAAGGCATTGTTAGCCTTTGGAATGAAAATGTTTGGCTTGCTGCAAAAGGCGGTGGAATTGGCAGTTTTTGGGGAAACGTTCGCTCAATTGGCGAAACAGTAAAAGGCAATGGAAAAACTTCTGGAATTGTTCCATTCATTAAAGTGATGGATTCACAAACTTTAGCTATTTCTCAAGGAAGTTTACGTCGTGGTTCAGCGGCAGTGTATTTGCCAATTAATCATCCTGAAATTGAAGAATTTATTGATCTGCGTCGCCCAACTGGCGGAGATCCAAATCGTCGCTCTCTTAACTTGCATCATGGGGTTTCGGTTACTGATGAGTTTATGCGCGCCGTTGAAAAAGATGGCAATTTTGAGTTAAAAAGCCCACATAACGGCGCAACTATTGAAGTTGTAAATGCAAGATCGCTGTGGATTAAGCTTTTAACCACCAGAGTCGAAACTGGCGAACCCTACATTTTGTTTATCGACGCCGTAAATAAATCAATTCCAGAGCATCATAAAAAACTTGGTTTGAATGTTAAAACTTCAAATCTTTGCAGCGAAATTACCCTTCCAACCGGGCTTGACCATTTAGGAAAAGATCGCACTGCAGTTTGTTGTTTATCGTCACTAAATTTAGAATTTTATGACGAGTGGAAAGACAACGCCGAAATGATCGAAGACGTAATGCGTTTTCTCGACAACGTGCTTCAAGACTTTATCGAAAAAGCTCCAGACGCAATGTACAAAGCCAAATATTCCGCCATGCGTGAACGTTCAGTCGGGCTTGGGGTTATGGGATTTCACTCATTTCTACAAAGCAAAAATGTGCCGCTTGAATCAGCAATGAGCAAGGTCTGGAATAAAAAAATCTTCCAACAAATTAAGCTTGGCGTTGACGCCGCTTCAAAACTTTTAGCAAAAGAAAGAGGCTCTTGCCCAGATGCTGCAGAGGCTGGAATTGAAGAAAGATTTTCTAATAAAATGGCAATTGCACCAACTGCCTCTATTTCAATTATTGCCAATAATTCTTCGCCCGGAATTGAACCTTTTGCGGCGAACGCTTTTACACAAAAAACCCTCACTGGATCTTTTAGTGTTCGTAACAAAAACCTGCTAAAAATTCTTGAAAGCAAAGGCAAAAACACTGAAGACATCTGGTCTTCAATTACAATTAACGAAGGCTCAGTGCAGCATTTAGACTTTTTAGACGAACACGAAAAAATGGTCTTTAAAACCGCCCAAGAAATTGACCAAAGATGGATGATCGACCTTTCTGCCGAACGTCAAGATTACATTTGCCAAGCCCAAAGCTTGAACGTGTTTTTACCTGGCGACGTGTCGAAAAAAGAGTTAAACGACGTGCATTTTAGAGCTTGGCAAAAAGGCCTAAAAAGCCTTTACTACTGCCGCTCAACC
>JACCDN010114953.1_pt1 | contig 11586 bp, 11 predicted proteins | sample 7441691 | NCBI WGS metagenome assembly JACCDN01 (sample SAMN15323439, study PRJNA562643) | freshwater metagenome | isolation source: river surface water | place: USA:Blue River Watershed | collected 2017-08-16
GTTGTGGCGGTTTAACCCTGCAAGGAGTCGTTATGTCGACAATGCGTCAAATGCTGGAAGCTGGCGTCCACTTCGGACACCAAACCCGCTTCTGGAACCCCCGTATGGCCCCCTACATTTTTGGGGCGCGTAACAAGATTCATATCGTAAACCTCGAAAAGACCGTTGCTAAGTACAACGAAGCGATCGCTTTCGTTAAGAAGCTGTCGGCCAACAAGGGTACGGTTCTGTTTGTCAGCACCAAGCGTCAAGCGCGTGAAATCGTTGCTGAAGAAGCCGCACGCGCTGGTATGCCTTGGGTTGATCAGCGTTGGTTGGGTGGCATGCTCACCAACTACAAAACGCTGAAGCAATCGATCAAGCGTCTGAAAGACATGGAACAATCTGTTGAAGATGGTTCGTGCGAGAAGCTGACCAAAAAAGAAGCACTGGATTTCAAGCGTGAGCTGGAAAAGCTGCAGAAGTCCATTGGCGGTATCAAGAACATGGCAACACTGCCAGATGCTATTTTCATCATCGACGTCGGCTATCACAAGATTGCCGTAACCGAAGCCAAGAAGCTGGGTATTCCAGTTATTGGCGTGGTTGATACCAACCACAGTCCGGAAGGCGTTGATTACATCATTCCAGGTAACGATGACTCGTCGCGTGCGATTCGTCTGTATGCCCGCGGTATCGCTGATGCCGTGCTGGAAGGCCGTAGCCAGTCGATCCAGGAAATCGTTGACGCCGCAGGTGGCGACGACGAGTTCGTGGAAGTCGAAGAAGAAGTCGCGGGCGAATAACCCGTCACGCCGGACGCCTGGTTCTTACGGGTTTATCCGGCATGATCGGCCGCCTTCGGGCGGCCGATTTGCAATAAGCAAGCGCTTTGCCCGAGAGTGTCCGGGGCAAACAGCGTGAATCAGAGATGAATTAGGAGATAAGCATGGCTGAAATTACCGCAGGAATGGTTAAAGAACTTCGCGAAAAGACCGATGCGCCAATGATGGAGTGCAAAAAGGCACTGACCGAAGCGCAAGGCGACATGGATAAAGCCGAAGAAATTCTGCGCGTTAAGCTGGGTAGCAAGGCTTCGAAGGCTGCGGCCCGTATCGCTGCCGAAGGTATTGTGGGTATCTACATTGCCGCTGATGGCAAACTTGCCTCGATGGTTGAAGTAAACTGCGAAACTGACTTTGTTGCCAAGAATGATGATTTCCTGGCCTTTACGAGCAAGGTTGCCGAACTGGTTGCCACACAGAATCCGGCTGATGTGGCTGCGTTGTCGGCCTTGCCAATGGATGGTTCGACTGTTGAAACCGTGCGTGCTGCACTGGTTGGCAAGATCGGTGAAAACATGTCGATCCGCCGCTTTGTGCGTATCGAAGGCGCTGGTAAGGTTGCCTCGTACATTCACGGTGGTAGCAAGATCGGTGTTCTGGTTGATCTGGTTGGTGGTGATGAAGCGCTGGCCAAGGATCTGGCCATGCACATTGCTGCCAATAAGCCTAAATCCCTTGATGCATCGGGTGTTGATGCCTCGCTGATCGAAACTGAGCGTCGCATTGCTACCGAGAAGGCAGCCGAATCTGGCAAGCCTGCTGATATCGTTGCCAAGATGGTTGAAGGTACCGTTCAGAAGTTCCTGAAGGAAGTGACTCTGATGGGTCAGGTTTTCGTGAAGGCAGAAGACGGTAAGCAAACGATCGAGCAACTGCTCAAGCAAAAGAACGCCAGCATCAATGGCTTTACGCTATATCTGGTGGGTGAAGGCATCGAGAAGAAGGTTGATGACTTTGCTGCTGAAGTTGCTGCCCAACAGGCTGCAGCAGCCGCCAAGAAGTAATTTGTGTCTGTAGGGTCACGCCTTTGTGCGTGACCCGCCGGATTCTTGAAGCACGCATTTCTGTATTGAAAGGTTAAATTATGGCAACGCCCAAATACAAACGCATATTGCTCAAGCTGTCCGGAGAAGCATTAATGGGCGATGATGCGTATGGTATCAATCGTCAGACAATCAACGGGATTGTCGCCGAAATCAAGAAAGTGGCTGATCTGGGTGTCCAGATGGGCGTTGTGATTGGTGGTGGTAATATTTTCCGCGGTGTTGCAGCGTCTGCATCAGGTATGGATCGTGCGCAAGCCGATTACATGGGTATGTTGGCCACCGTGATGAATAGCCTCGCATTGCAGGATGCAATGCGCATTGCAGGGTTGCCGGTGCGTGTGCAATCGGCGCTTGATATCCAGCAAGTGGTTGAGCCGTATGTTCGAGGTAAAGCAATTCGCTACCTGGAGCAGGGTCGTATTGTGATTTTTGCTGCTGGCACAGGTAATCCGTTCTTTACGACGGATACGGCTGCAGCCTTGCGTGGTGCGGAAATCGGTGCAGAAATCGTGCTGAAAGCGACCAAGGTTGATGGTATCTATACGGCCGATCCGAAGAAGGATCCAACCGCAACAAAGTACGCCACCATCTCCTTTGATGAAGCGATTCAGAAGGATTTGAAAGTCATGGACGCAACAGCCTTTGCATTGTGTCGTGATCAGAAGTTGCCAATCAATGTCTTTTCGATTTTCGAGACGGGTGCACTGGAGCGCGTAGTCATGGGCGCAACTGAAGGCACGCTCGTTTATTGCTGATACATAAGGAAAGTAACATGAGCGAAATCAAAAAAAATACAGAACAGCGCATGCTCAAATCGCTGGAAAGCTTGAAGACAGATCTGGGCAAGATTCGTACTGGCCGTGCCCATACGGGCATTCTTGACCACGTGATGGTTGAGTACTACGGCTCGATGGTGCCTGTGAATCAAGTGGCCAACGTCACCCTGGTTGATTCACGTACCTTGGGTGTGCAACCTTTTGAAAAGCCTATGGCCGGCAAGATCGAAAAAGCGATTCGTGATTCCGATCTGGGGCTTAATCCAGCAGCTCAGGGCGAAACGATCCGTGTGCCTATGCCAGCCCTGACCGAAGAGCGTCGTAAGGAGCTGATTAAACTGGTTAAGGCAGAAGGCGAGAACGGCAAAGTCTCCGTTCGTAATCTGCGTCGTGATGCCAATAACACGCTTAAAGATCAGCTCAAGAACAAAGAAATATCGGAAGATGAAGAGCGTCGTTCGCAAGATGATATCCAGAAGCTGACGGATAAATTCGTTGCTGATATCGACAAGCTGCTGGCGGATAAAGAAAAAGAACTTCTCCAGATCTAACGGTTACAAGTGAGCGCCATCACCCGCTGGTTTAAAAGACAGGCTCAGCCCAAGGCTGAGCCTTCTGTCCTTGATGGCGTCTGTCCACGTCACATCGCCATCATCATGGATGGTAATGGACGTTGGGCTAAACGTCGTTTGTTACCGCGCGTTGCGGGGCATCGCCAGGGCGTCGAAACAGTTCGTAGTACAGTCCGTCGCTGTCTGGAAATGGGTGTAGCGCATTTAACACTGTTTGCGTTTAGCTCTGAAAACTGGCGTCGACCGCCCGAAGAAGTCACCTTGCTGATGCAGCTATTCATGCGTGCGTTAGAGCAGGAAGTCGGCAAGCTGAATGAGCATGGGATTCGTCTGCGTGTTGTGGGTGATCGCTCACGCTTTGCCCCAGAATTACAGGCCATGATTTCACAGGCAGAGTCGATCACTGCGGCGAACACCCGGATGACACTCCACGTTTGCGCTAACTACGGCGGCCGGTGGGACATTGCACAAGCAATCAACCGCTTGGTACTGGCACAGCCGGAGCGCGCTGGCGAATTTGTTGAGCAGGATCTTGAACCCTATCTCTGTTTTGCCGGGGTGCCTGAGCCCGATCTTTTCATACGAACAGGTGGGGAAGAGCGTATTTCCAATTTTCTCCTCTGGCAATTGGCTTACTCGGAACTTTATTTCACACCCATTCTGTGGCCTGAATTTGGTGAAGAAGCCTTTATAACTGCCATACGTTCATTCCAGAAACGTCAGAGACGTTTCGGTCAGACGGGTGATCAGATTGAAGCGGCGCAACGTGCAGCGATCCAGAGCCCAGGCGCTGCTAATGGCAAGGAAGATCCTTCATCATGTTAATGACGCGTATTAAAACAGCAGCCGTACTTCTAGTACTCGTGTTGCTAGTGCTGTTTGTATTGCCAGGGTGGACGTGGATCGTCTTTGCCTCCTTACTATCCGGACTAGGTTTCTGGGAGTGGTTGAGAATGACCCCGGCACCCTATCTTTCGCCTGTGGCAAGAATTGTTGTGGCCTTACTATTCGGCAACATTCTGGCAGCCATTGCGCTGGTTGCACCAGTGTTCTGGATGGCCTGGTTAACAGGGATCAGTTTGCTCGTGGCCAGCGTTTTCTGGCTGCTGGTTGTGCCATTGTGGCTGGTAAAGCGTTGGGAATTGCGTCAACCGTTGCTACACTTGTTTGTGGGCATCGTGCTGCTTGTTCCTGCTTGGTGTGCTTTGGTTTCCATGAAATCGGTGCCACCTGAACCCTGGTTGCTTCTCGCAACCATGGCCGTTCCATGGATTGCTGATATTGGTGCATACTTTTCGGGCAAACAGTTTGGCAAGCGTAAGCTGGCCCCCGCGATCAGCCCCGGAAAAACCTGGGAGGGCGTTGCCGGTGCGGCAATCTGTATGTTGATCTACGCTGTTGCCCTTAATCAGGTTGGTGGCATTTTCACCGCACTTTCATTACCTGTGCTGATGTTGTTGCTGGTGCTTTCGATCACAGGTGATTTGTTCGAGTCCTTGATGAAACGTCAGGCAGGTATCAAGGATAGCTCGCAGCTACTGCCGGGACATGGTGGTGTGCTAGACCGGATCGACAGTCAACTGTCTGTTTTACCGGTTGCGCTGCTGATGATCATCATTGCCGTTGGTCACTGAAAAGATTCTCATGCAGCAGCGCGTTGTCGTTCTTGGCTCTACGGGCTCCATTGGCCAAAGTACGCTGGATGTCATATCACGGCATCCCGAACGCTATAGCGTCTATGCACTGGCCGCTTTGCGGCAAATTGATTTGCTGGAAACCCAGATAGATCATTTCAAGCCAGTGGTTGTCGTTGTGGTTGATTCGTCTGCCGCTGAGCAGTTACGGACGCGACTAGCGGAAAAAGGTTCTACTGTAGAAGTTCACACCGGTGCAGGTGCGCTCGTTGAACTCGTAAAGAATCCGGAAGTTGATACGGTCATGGCGGCCATTGTAGGTGCTGCGGGTTTGCCATCGGCGCTCGCCGCGGCTGAGGCCGGTAAGCGTGTGCTGCTTGCGAATAAAGAAGCGCTTGTCATGGCTGGACCGGTGTTTATGGACGCAGTTCGTCGATCCGGTGCCGTGCTCTTACCCATCGATAGTGAGCACAATGCCATTTTTCAGTCGCTGCCCGCAAGCTACGCTGCTAATCCCGAAGCCAATGGTGTTACTCATATAATCCTCACCGCATCGGGTGGTCCTTTCCGTGGCTATAAAAAAGAGCAGTTGACAGATGTCACCCCGGCGCAAGCGGTTAGTCATCCCAAGTGGTCAATGGGCCCCAAGATCTCTGTTGACTCGGCGTCACTGATGAACAAAGGTCTCGAAGTCATCGAGGCTCATTTTTTGTTCGGTTTGCCCGCCGACCAGATCAAAGTAGTAGTTCATCCCCAGAGCACCATCCATTCCTTGGTTCAATATGTGGATGGTTCGGTCATTGCAGAACTAGGTGAGCCGGATATGCGAACCCCGATCGCACATGCGCTGGCCTGGCCGGAGCGCATTCAATCGGGAGTGAATGTGCTGGATCTGGTTGCCTGTGGCCATTTTGATTTTGCAGAGCCCGATCTTGACGCCTTCCCATGTTTGTCGCTGGCCTATGATGCGCTGAAACGGGGTAGCTCTGCCCCGGCAGTACTCAATGCGGCGAACGAAGTTGCTGTAGCAGCCTTTCTGGACAATAAAATCGGATTCCTCGCAATTCCTGAGGTAATTCGCCAAACACTGGCTGAAATCGCCGATTGTCCGCTCACGGATCTGGATTCGGTTCTGGATGTGGATCGACGTGCCCGCCTGCATGCACAGTCTCTGGTGGATATGGCATGATGAATTTTCTCAATTCGGTCTGGGGTTTTATCCTCGCCATCGGCTTGCTCGTGATGATTCATGAGCTGGGGCATTACCTCGTTATGCGTTGGTGTGGGGTGCGGGTTTTACGTTTTGCGTTTGGTTTCGGCAAAACACTCTGGTCGCGTACTGATAAATCAGGCACCGAATGGGCGATTTGCCTTTGGCCATTAGGAGGCTATGTCAAACCACTTGATACCAGAGAAGAGTCTGGACTCACGGCCGAACTACGTTCACAGGCTTTCGACACGCAACCAGTTGCTAAACGTATTGCCATGGTTGCGGCAGGCCCGATAGCTAATTTCTTATTGGCGCTGGTGCTCTACTGGATTGTTTTTCTGAATGGCATGACCGAATGGCGGCCTATACTGGCCGCACCATCTGCCGATACGCCGGCGGCAGCAGCAGGCATTCGTGCAGGTGACCTGCTTACCCGGGTCGATGGTCGTCCCGTAGAGAGCTGGTCGGAAGCGCAGTGGCAACTGATACAACTCTTTGGTAAAGAGACTAGTGTGACCCTGGCAGTAGTGGCGACCGAACTGGGTGTGCCAATGTTGGGTGCTAAAGACCGTGGGGTTGAGCTGCAATTACCCTCGGATGTGGCGTTAGGTCCTGCCTTATTGGGTAGCTTGGGCTTAAAGCTTGCTAGTCCACCACTGGCGCCGATTATCGGACAAGTTCAACCAGATAGTGCTGCGGCAAGGGCAGGCATGTTGCCGGGCGACCAGATCAAGCAGATAGATAACCATCCTGTCTCGGATTGGTTTGAATTTGTGCAGCACGTGCGTGCCCATCCTGAACAAACTTTAAGCGTTCAAATTGAACGTCAGGGGAAACCCCTTTCAGTGGTCTTAACCCCGGTTAAACTCGAAGAGCATGGCCAGGTGATTGGGCGGGCAGGGGTATCACCGCAACCGGGGCCTATCCCGGCCGCCTATAAATTCCATAAATCGCTGAATCCGGGTGAAGCCTTCGCTGCTGCCGTTACGGAAACCTATGAAAAGAGCCGTTTTACCCTCGTCATGCTGGGTCAGATGATTGTCGGTAAAGCCTCATTGGATAACTTATCAGGGCCTATCAGCATTGCTTCGGCTGCCGGGCAGACCGTTCGCATCGGCCTAGATGCATTTTTACGGTTTCTGGCCATCGTTAGTCTGTCGTTGGGTGTTATTAACCTGATACCGTTGCCTCTCCTAGATGGGGGGCACTTGCTGTATTATTTCGTTGAGATTCTGACTGGAAAACCTGTTTCGGCTGAGCGTCAGGCCTTGTTTCAGCGTTTTGGTGTTGTTTTGCTTGGATCGCTGATGTTTATTGCAGTTTTCAATGACTTACAGCGACTATTTAACTGGTAACCGGATGTCTCAGAAGTATCGCCTCTCTCGTAAATCAGGATTATTGAAGCAGCGACTTTTTGCCGCCTGCTTTAGCGGACTGCTTTCGCTAACAGCCACAGGAACGGCGTGGGCTCAGGCTCAACACGAAACCGAGGCATTTCGACCTTTTGTCGTACGTGATATCCGTGTCGAAGGGTTACAAAGAACCGAGCCAGGAACGGTATTTACCTATTTGCCGATTAAAGTCGGTGAAACAGTCGATGCGCAAAAGATTACCGAAGCCATTCGTGCCCTGTATGCCACAGGCTTTTTCAAAGACGTACGTATTGAGGCAGTGGGTCAGGAGTTGATCGTGACCATCGCCGAGCGGCCGGCAATTGCCTCAATTACCTTTGAAGGCATGAAAGAGTTTGAGAAAGATGTCGTTCTCAAATCGCTGAAGGAAGTCGGTCTCGCCGATTCGCGAATTTTTGACCGTTCCGTACTGGAACGGGCCGAGCAAGAACTCAAGCGCCAGTATCTGTCTCGCGGCAAATACGCCGTACAGATCACGACAACGGTCACACCGCTTGAGCGTAATCGCGTTGCAATCAACTTTGCCATCATTGAAGGCGACACGGCTAAAATCCGTGAAATCAATATCATTGGTGCAAAAGCCTATCCTGAGAGCGAGCTACTCGATCTGTTTGAGCAGTCAACGCCAACGTGGATGTCCTGGTACACAAAGAGTGACCAGTACTCCCGCCAGAAGCTCACTGCAGATCTTGAAAAGTTGCGCTCCTTTTATCAGGATCGTGGCTACTTGGATTATGCAATCGACTCCACACAGGTATCGATTAGTCCGGATAAAGAGAATATCTATCTGACGATTACACAGAGTGAAGGTAATCGTTATTTGATTAGCAGCGTGAAGGTTGTCGGTGAGTTTATCGTCCCCGAAGCGGACATTCGCAAGCTGATAAAAATTGCCCCAGGCCAGGACTTTTCACGCGATAAAGTGAATCAGACCATTAAGGCTATTACCGAACGCCTGGGTAAAGAAGGCTACGCCTTTGCAAACGTTAATGCGGCACCGGATATCAATCGTGAAAAACGCCTGGTAGGGTTTACCTTCTTTGTTGATCCGGGGCGTCGTGTGTACGTGCGCAAGGTTAATGTAACCGGCAATGTTAAATCCCGGGACGAAGTCGTTCGTCAGGATACGCGTCAGATCGAAGGCGCCTGGTACGACGCCGATAAGATTAAATTGTCGCGTGAGCGGTTGATGCGTACCGATTTCTTCAAACAGGTTGATATTCAAACACCACCTGCACCGGGTACGAATGACCAGGTTGATGTCAACGTAAACGTGGAAGAAAAATCGACGGGTAGCTTCCAGATCGGTGCCGGTTTCTCCAGTTACGAAAAGATTACGTTGTCCGGTTCGATCGCCCAGAACAACCTTTTTGGTAGCGGTAAAAATCTGACCCTGTCAGTCAATACCAGTAAGGTCAATACGCTTTATAACCTGTCTTACACCGATCCGTACTATACGGTTAATGGCATTAGTATTGGTTATGATGGTTATTACAAAACCTTTAACTCAGCCACGCTGGACTGGTTGTCCACCTATAAGACAATGTCGGGTGGTGGTGGTATTCGCTTCGGGTATCCTTTAAGTGAAACCAGTAGTATGAATCTGGGCTTTACGATTGATTCGACGAACATCAATCTGTCGGGGGCAAGTACGACAACAGTCACGGATACATCCGTAACTCCGAACGCGACTTATACCTATCCGAATGTGCCGTACAACATTTATAACTTCACGCAGAAATATGGCTCTACAAACACCTCGCTGATTTCTAGTGCCGGATGGCGATTGAACTCCCTCGATTCGAACATCATGCCGAACAAGGGCAACCGTTTTGGTATTGGTGCTGAAGTTGCCAGCCCGCCGGGCAGTATTGCCTATTACAAACTGTCGTACCAGCAACAGCACTTCGTGCCGCTGACACCCAAAAACAGTTTGATTGCCATGGCCAATATCAATCTGGGTTATGGACAGGGTATCGGTGATAAGGCTTACCCGTTCTATAAAAACTTCTATGCGGGTGGTATCGGTTCGGTGCGCGGTTATAAGCCGGGTACGGTTGGCCCACAGGCAACCAATGCCGGCGGCGGCACCTCATACATTGGCGGTAACGAAGTGGCTACCGGTAACTTTGAATTCCAGGGACCGTTGCCGGGCCTGGGCGACACCATGCGCTGGAACATCTTCTACGACGTGGGTTATGTGGGCGCGGTAGGCTCTGCTACACCAGGCTGCTATCCTGGTATGTCGTGTAACCCTACTAACAATACAATTGCAACCTCAGCTGGTATTGGTATGTCCTGGGTGTCTCCCGTTGGTCCGCTTAAATTCAGTCTGGGTTATCCTATAGGCGCGGGTCCGGGCGCACAGAAACAACCGTTCCAGTTCACGATGGGTAGTGCTTTCTAAAGAGGCTGTTATGAATCGTTTACGTTCTAGTCGTTTAGTGCTTCTGGCAATTGCGATGTCTGGACTTGTATGCTCTGGAATGGTCGCCGCAACCGAAACCAAGATCGGTTTTGTAGATATGCAGCGTCTTTTTGATCAGGCGCCAATTGCCATCAAAGCGAACAAGAAACTCACAGCCGAGTTTGCCAAACGTGAGCTTGAATTACAAAAACTGGGCAAGCAGATTAAAACCCAGCAGGAAGCACTTGAAAAGAATGGCGCGACGATGTCTGAGACAGAACGCCGTAATCGCGAACGAGATTTGTCGGATGCCTCGCGAGACTTTCAGCGTAAACAGCGCGAATTCCGGGAAGACCTCGATGTCCGTCGTAACGAAGCCATGGCGGTGGTTATCGAGCGTGCCAATAAGGCACTTAAGCAGATTGCCGAATCAGAGAAGTATGACCTGATCGTTCAAGACGCGGTTTACTTTAGTCCACGTATCGATATTACGGACAAAATTATCAAAGCGTTGGCTGATGATGGGAAGCTGCCTGCACAATGAGCAAGCCTAAGGTAACACTTTCGCTGGCCGAGATTCAAGCAAAACTAGGGGGCGAACTGGTTGGAGATGGTGCTGTCACGATCAGCAGTATTGCACCGTTGGCAGATGCCTCTGAAGGGCAGGTTAGTTTTCTGTCGCAGCGGAAATATGCCCCTTTGTTGGCGACAACCGGCGCATCAGCGCTTATTTTGCCGATGGAAGCTAAAGGGCATTTTCCGCGGCCGCATATCCTGACGGGTAACCCCTATTTATATTTTGCCCGCGTAAGCCAGTTACTTAATCCGGTATCGGTTCCCGATCCGCGTATACACCCGACGGCCGTGATATCGCCTACTGCCAAAATTGGTCGTAACGCGATTATTCATGCGGGTGTAGTGATCGGTGATGATGTGTCTATCGGCGACGATGCATTGATCTACCCCAACGTGGTTATTTATCACGATTGCCATCTGGGGGATCGCGTGGTGTTGCATGCAGGCGTTGTTATTGGCGCCGATGGGTTCGGTAATGCCAAGGATGGCGATGCCTGGATCAAAATCCCCCAGATTGGGCGAACAGTGATTGGTGATGATGTTGAGGTTGGTGCCAATACCTGTATTGATCGCGGTGCACTGGATGACACCGTGATCGGTAATGGTGTCCGTATCGATGATCAGATTATGATCGGGCACAATTGCCGCATTGGTGATCACACCGCGATTGCTGCCTGTGCCGGCATCGCCGGCAGTACGATTATCGGTAAGCGCTGCATTATTGGTGGTGCAGCCATGTTCTCCGGGCATATCGAGATCTGTGACGATGTCACAATATCCGGCGGCACGGCTGTGATAAAGAACATCCGTAAGCCGGGGCAATACACCGGTGTGTTTCCTAGTCTGCAGCATGCGGACTGGTTGCACATTGCAGCAAATTTGCGTCAGCTAGATAGCCTGGCCAGCAAAGTTCAATTACTAGAAGCACAAATCAAAAGTCTGACCGAAAAACATAACGGGGAGTAATCAACATGCCACAACTCAATATCCATCAGATCCGTAAGATTCTCCCGCACCGTTATCCATTCCTGCTCGTTGATCGCGTTGAGGATATTGAATACGGCAAAACAATTCACGCGATTAAAAACGTCACGGTGAATGAACCCTGCTTTACAGGGCATTTCCCTGA
>JACCDN010355589.1_pt1 | contig 11586 bp, 8 predicted proteins | sample 7441691 | NCBI WGS metagenome assembly JACCDN01 (sample SAMN15323439, study PRJNA562643) | freshwater metagenome | isolation source: river surface water | place: USA:Blue River Watershed | collected 2017-08-16
CGCCGCGGCTTTTTATTTGCGTGTTTTATTCTGTCTTTACCAGTTAATTTATGTTCACTTGTTAGTAGGCTTGGCATTTTCTGCGGTCATCCCAAGAGCGGGGGTGTCGGCAAGGCTAAAACTATGCAATACCTTAAAAATCTAGGCGGCGAAGCACTGCCTAGCCCAAATTTAACGCCGCCGGGGCGAGTAAGGTAATTTTTAGCGGCTCCCTAAATATTAAAACTATACAAACCTTTCCCGCCGCTGATCACGACTTGGATAGATACTTGGAGTAGATAGGGCAGGGCATAGCTAAAACCTTCAGGCATGAATCAATTCGCACCAACGCTGGCCATCGTAAAACCGGTGTTCGGAGCGCGTATTATTTTCAGTCTGTATAAAAACGGCATCTGCTGTAGTTTGCCAGCCAAGATCTTTTTTGTAGCCCACAATGAATTCTCCTGGGCCTTCATAAATACTATATTTAATAGTTATTTGCTGCTGCCAATTTTGCAATCTGGCTTTCCCCCGGTAGCTATCTTTTAACGGGCGCCATGCGAAAAAGGTATTTTTTCACATGATCCTAGTCGAATTTTTCCCTGCTTTACTGCAGGGTTGCCAGCAGAATATGTTCCTGTCACACAATGGTTGAGCAACACTTTTATTTTAACCTTACCCATTCAAGGAGGTTTTGTTATGCGCGTTTTTTCTTGGCCAAGTTTGGCTGCAGCAGTTTTTGGATCGTCGCTAATTAACGTCAGTTTTGCAGCTCCTGAGCAACACACTATTAATCGTTCGCTAGCGGCCCAAGGCAGCGGCACTAATATTCAATGGAATGCTTATACCAATGCCGGCAAAACCTTGTGCGGCACGGCCTGCCGTTATTGGCAGCGCTCAGCAGGCCGCAAAACTGCTACTAGCGGTTTTAGTTTCTATCCCAGTGTCTGGCCAGGTGTTGGTAGTACCACCGCACCCGCACCCGCCACTTTTTCCCTAGTGGATTTGGCACCCACAGACGAGACAACCTATGACGGTGACGTGATTATTTACGATACCGACTATTTGCGAAAATCGTCAGTAGTATTTACCGGCACTGATAAAAGCGTGCGGGCTTCGGTTCAAAAGACTGGAAAGTTATCGACTAATGTATCCTACCATGTGCGCGTACAAAATCAGGCCGCGGCATCCCGGGACTTTTTTGTGCGATTTAAAGCACCGGCTAATAAAAATACCTTTCAGCGATCCTATGAAGTGGGCGGGCCATCGGGTAATGAGCCGGTTCCGGTCGGAGATAACGAAGGCATTGCTCGCTCCAGTGCTGAGGTATTAATTGATGGCTTGCCCGTGTGGCAAACAGCCAATTCATTACACCGCAAGGATGCGGTTTCCAACAGTAATGGCCTGCCAGTAACCTGGGGCGAAGACTCTGCTGATGATGTTTATACTGTATATATAGGTCGCTACGCCTCCGGTAGCACTTTTGAACTGGACTATTTAATTCAAGCAGATGTTGAAACGGATGCTCCCGATTGCGGACAGGATTTTTATTCCTACTACCCCACCAGTAGTTATATTCGTTACTGCCAAGTTATGGGCGGCGGCCGTGAATTACCGCCCGCCTCCACGGGTAACGCACCTTTTGAAATTTTTTCCACGGCAACATTGCCACTGTATTATTTTTTATTAGAAGCCAACAGTATTGGCGCCGCAAGACTAGGAGGTTAATTACCATGCGACACGTATTATTTTCAGCAATTTTAGCTTGTGCAAGCACATCCGTTATGGCGGGGATTTCAATTGGTAACGACATTCCTATTGAGCAATATAATTTATCCATCGTCACGCCACTTAATAATCTTAGCTACAAAACTGCCGTGCATTATTTAATTGAAAATAGCCAAACAACTACTAAAACTCGCGAGCAAGCGGTGCGTGGAGTCGGCAGTCAGGTGTTAGCAAAGTATGATGTGCTAATTGATAATTTGGCCTACGACCCTAACCAAGGCACACCAGCGGCCGATATGCAGCAGCCAGGAGCTATTGATTTTACCCAGGCTGAGGACACCGCCCAAGGCTGGGCCAGAATGGGGGAGGCGGCAGATCCCGCATTGAATATTGCGTTAAATGGCTTGACCCGCGGCCAAGCGTCGGCTTCATGGCGCACGCAGTACCAGGTACCCGGCAGTGGTAAACGCAACGTCAGTTTAAAATTTCGTATACCAGAAGCGTACATGGATGGTCGTTTTGAATTTAGCGGTAAAGGCCCCTACCAAGCCCGAGTAAAAGTGCAATTATTGGTTAATGGTTATCCCGTTTGGTGGAGCGAAGCAGATCGCGTAGCCCCGCAAAATCCGAATAACGCCTCACAATATACAATTGATATTTTTGGCACCAATTGGGCTTTTGATAAAGCCACGGAAAAAGCCAGCGGCAAATGGGTTACTGCAGCTATGGGCAGCTACGATTCCGGCCAGACATTGGATGTCACATTAGTGTATTTTGTGGAAGCCAGTGTCGGCCGAAAATGCCAATTTGCAGCCGAAATGTACGCCTGTATGGGCATAACCGCCGGCTTTAAACGGGATACTACTTCCACTATGCCGAGTTTTAATTCCTCCGCCTATGTGGCGACGGTTGTGGCGGCCAATCCTTAAGGAAACTCTAAAAAATTACCTTGCTCGCCCTGACGGCGTTGAATTTGGGCTAGGCGCCCCCCCTAAAATGCTCATTTACTACGGGTAAAGTCCGCATTTTTGCCGGGGGCGCCCAGCCAAATTTGCCTAGCCAGTGCATCGCCGCTTACATTTTTCAGCGGTTCCTCAACAAAACTCTTGGATGGGGTTCACCGATTTGATTTAAAAAGGCCAGCATTTTGTGGGCTTTTTGAATTCTTGAATAATGATTTTTGCGTTCGCCAACTAGACACAAATTACCGCTTCATATCCATCTGCCGCTACCTGTTACTGGTTGTACGGATGTTGCGTTTTGCTCGCTGCAAACAGCGGTAATAATCAACTACACTGCAGGCCTACCCAGTTGCTAAGGCGTAGCTGATTTTTACCGATTGAAATATCACTGGACACCATCCAGTCGCTGGCGCCGGACCAAGCGTCCCTGGCGGCGGCGAAAAAACTGCTCAGCCCTGGCAAATGGCTCCAGCGCGGTAAAACCGAGCAGGTGAACACGCGCTGGGGGCAGTGCCTGGGCTCCGGCGCAGGCGCAAAACTGCTACAGGGGAAACACCTAAGCCCCCATCCCCAAAAGACAAGCTCAAAGATATTCACAGCGCCGAAATTGCCCCAGAACCGGTAGAGTCTGCTGCCGATAAAGAAGCTAAAGCCAAACGGGCTGCCGCCGCCAAATCTTGGAAATTCTTCCGCTAGGTCTAAGGGAACCTCTGAAAAATGTAGGCGGCGAAGCTCTGGCTAGGTGCCCCCGGTAAAAAAGTGGAGGTTACACGCAGTAAATGAGTATTTCTGGAAAATTTAACGTCGCCAGAGCGAGGAAGGTAATTATCAGAGGTTCCTAAGGTGAGGAATAAAAACCGCAGCGGGTGTTGGGCTTGCTGCGTATTTTGTGTGGATGTTTGTAAAGTGTCGGAATTATTTGCCGCAGGCTGTATTGAGCTTATTCGTACGAGTTTTTTACAGCGGGCGAGGCTAAAAATTACTCGCTAAATAGCAGTTCTCTATCCGTCCTTATTGTGTCTCGGTTATTTCCCTGCTGGGTAATGATGGCTTTTATTAAGGCGTGGCTCCAAGACCAAGCTATCGCGCCTGAATTAATGGGCGTTGATATTTATCCAACGTAGGAGCGGTTTAGTGTATATGGCCGATCACTTGCGCAATCAAAGCGGCAATTTATCAAGCAGTAAATATGACTATCCGAAGTAAGATGGGTGAATGGCTGTTTTTTGCTTGTCCGCTTCTAGCCCAACCAAAGCCCGCCCCTGGTAAATGCCTATATTGCGCCAGGCCGCTTATTTTGTGCGAACTTAAGCACACAAAAAGAGCGCACTTTGTCGAAGTTGCACCTCTAATGCGCGGCGGTGCACTGCTTTTTAGGTGTGGATAAAAATGATCTAAGTTGTTTGGTTGTTTAAAAATACTAAGCCTGCTTAAAATGGACTTTTTCGGGAGTTTTTCTATGCATTTTATAAGGCAATCATTATTGACCCTGGCCTGTTTAAGCCTGCTGGCCTGTGGTAGCGGCGGCAGCAAAAATAAATCCGCCCCCGCAGAAGCGGCAGGCACTTCTAGCTCCAGTAGTTCATCATCGAGTTCATCAAGCAGCTCCTCAAGTTCTAATAGCTCATCTGGCTCAAGCAGCACTTCAAGTTCCAGCAGTTCATCAAGTAATTCTTCAGGCAGTATAAAACCCGATAATTCCAGTAGTTCTTCAAGCTCCTCCGGTTTAAGTGGCACTGAAAGCTCCAGTAGCTCATCCAGTTCTGGTAGCTCATCAAGTTCTAGCAGTTCATCAAGTTCTAGCAGTTCATCAAGTTCTAGTAGCTCATCAAGTTCTAGCAGTTCATCAAGTTCTAGCAGTTCATCAAGTTCTAGTAGTTCATCAAGTTCTAGCAGTTCATCAAGTTCTAGTAGTTCATCAAGTTCTAGCAGTTCATCAAGTTCTAGTAGTTCATCTAGTTCTAGTGGCTCATCTAGCTCTAGCACTTCATCAAGTTCAAGCGGAATTCCTGTTGCTAAAGCCTTGTTAAATGTTGGCATTCAAGCCGGCGATAAATCGACCTTGTCGTCTAACAAGGCAATTATTGAAGTGGCTCGCTTAGGCGAAAATGACCAAGTGCTGAGTACTTCACGCTTTTTGTCAGCGGCGGATAATTCAACCGGCACCCCCAGGTTAAAATTCAACAGCGATGTAGCCGTTGATGGCGCGCAGGCTTTGTTGGTCAATATTAGTTATCCAGGTTTTGCCGCTTACTCGCGCCGCTTGGATGTGCAGCCGCTTATTTTTGTTGATGCGCTTTTATCAAAAGCGGCGGAGCCTTTAAGCCCGGTTAAAACAGGCACTTTTGCATTGCGCTCAGGGGTGGCTGTGCAGGGCGCGCAGTTGGCGGTAACCGATTCCCTTGCCCTAACAATTTCTACTGAAATTTTGCCAGCCGCGACACTGGCGGGTAAATCTGCAAGTTTTGACCCTAATAACCCCGCGCAAGCCATTTATTTCCCCGGCAATTACGCAGGTGTTAAGGGTGAATTATTAATAGCCACGGCGTTTGATTTTGTTCAGCTTACCGCCGCCGATGGCTCGGAGCTGAATTTATTGACCGGTGAGCAATTGGTGTGGATCAGCCGCGCGCTGCCCCAAGGCAGCTGCGCAAGCCTTATAGCTGCAGGCGATAGCAACAGCCAGCAGGCTGGGTGGCAAGTGCCTATTTACGGCTTTGATAAATCCAAAGGGCTCTGGGAATTGGCGGGCGAGGGCACGGTGTACGATCAAAACAGCGCCGCGGTAAACACCCTAAATTGTCCTGCGAACTTAGTCATTGAAGGGGCTGTTTCGGCCGCTACGCTTAATAAACACTGGTTGAGTTTAAGCCTTGCTCAAAGCCTGGTTCAGCCGGTGCCCTACTGCGCGGCTGTGCAGGTGAAAAATTCCCAGGGCGATAAACTTGCCGGTATCCATGGCTTAATCAGCGGGCAAAATACTGGGCAATTAAGCTCAAGTTATTTCACTACCGATGCCGAAGGCCTTGCCCATATTGAAATTAGCGCGGCGGGATTAACCGAATCTATTCCCGCTCAATTGTCTTTTGTAAACGATGGTGTGGTGAGCGAGAAGGTAATATTGACCCCTAATTGCGCCAATCCAGAGCCGCAAACTGTTGTCCTCAACCGCCCCCGTTTGTGCCAAATCCAGGGCCGGGTAACCGATGCTGGGAGCGAGCCATTAATTAATTATCCCGTTGTGGCCCAGGCGACCAATAATGGCACTGCGGTTGGATTATTTGATTTTGCGATTACCGATAACCAGGGGATTTATTGGTTGAATGTGGCCTGTAAAGAAAGTTTCGCCCTTAAATTTACCCGTTTTTTCGAACTTGAAGTGGTGGTTTCGGGCATCGCGGTAAACGGCAAGGTAGACAGTGAGGAGCAAAAAGATGACGGTCAAACGGCATCGGTTAACGGCACTAAAATTACCACCGTTACCACCGGTATTTCTTCGGCGGTATATTCCACAAGTGCCGCTGAGATAACAATCAACCTATTAAGTAGCCACGGCAATTTCCCGCTTACGGCCAATTTACAGGTGGTTAATGCCCGCAATGAAGTTGTGGCAACCATAGAGGCTGTGGCGCAAGACAGCACGAATCTCGGCGGCACATCGGCCAATTGGATTTATGGCGCTGGGCAGTTGGTGCAAAAGGCTGACTTAGGCGATGGTAAAGAGCTTACCGTAAAGGGCTCTCTCACCGACGCTAAAGGGAAGATTACCCAGGTTGGCCTAAGTGTACCCATCAAAGTCACTGTGAAGTAAACGCCGCTGCGCGCCGACTATTGTTTGATCGTTATTGCACGATCAAAATTGCACGATAGTCGGCGCGCTTGTTTAGGGGTTAGGGACAATCAGACTCCTATGGATATGCAGGGTTGGAGCTTGGCGGAGTTTGCTCATTTTTAGATGAGCCCGGTTAGGGGCAGCTTGTTCTGGTTACACAGGGCGGGGCGCTTTTAGCGTTTTGGTACCTAGGCGCATATTTTAGGGCGGACGTCCGTTTTCTCTCGCTGGGAATTTCAATTCGATTGCCAATCTCAATTCCAATTTTTCAATTTTTCAATTTTTCAATTTTTCAATTTTTCAATTTTTCAATTTCAGTTCTATTGCCGATCCCACTTTAACTGCGGTGGCCGCTAATGGCCGCGACAAAAAATTCTCGGTTGCCGTCTCCGCCGGTTATTGCGCTGGCAAAATAATTGACCACCTCAAAACCCAGCACCTGCAGTGAGGCGATTATTTTTGTCTGCACTTTGTCGTAGGCCGCTGGGTTGTTGATGATGCCGCCTTTGCCCAAATACTCCGGCCCCGCCTCAAACTGGGGTTTTACCAGGCTGAGAAGGCGGCCGCCAGCGGGCAAGGCCTTGGCCAGCTCCGGGTGGATAAGGGTTTGGGAAATAAACGACACGTCCATCACCGCTCCGCTAAATCCGGTGGGTGCAAGACTGCTTAATTTCTCTTGGGGCAGGGCCCGTGCATTGACGCCCTCAAGGCAGGTTACTCTAGGGTCCGACCGCAGCCGCTCAATTAGTTGATCTTTGCCCACTTCGATGCCGACAACACTGCATGCGCCGGTTGTAAGCAGGCAGTCAGTAAAGCCACCTGTGGACTGGCCTATGTCCAACCAACTGCCACTGACTGGCCAGTTGAGGTGCTCTAGGGCGCGCTGCAGTTTTAAGCCTGCGCGGGAGGCAAACTGCAGTTCATCCAAAGCGGCAATGCGCAGGGTAGGTGGGGTGTCGAATTGACTGGCGGGTTTGCTGCACACTTGCCAGAGCCCCTGGGTGAATATTTCCACGCAGTGGCTGGCAATGAGTTTTTGTGCTTGGGTGCGCGAGTGAGCAAGGCCCTGCTGCACCAAGAGTTGGTCGAGGCGGGGCATCTACACGTTAAAGGAGGGCATATTGTCCAGTAAGCGCCTAAGGCCCGTGCCCCAGTAGCGGCGCATGCTCAAGAAGTCCTCATCATCCCGGTCGATGCGGCGCTGGTGGCTGAGGTCAAAGCTATCGCGCAGGTACACCAACACGTCCAGGGGCATATCCACCGTCATGTTACTTTTCATGGTGGAATCTAAGGACACCAGGGCGCAGTTAAGGGCCGTTTGCAGGGGCGTGGTGGGGGCGATGATGCGATCGAGAATAGGCTTGCCGTATTTCTCTTCACCGATTTGCAAAAAGGGTGTTTCGGCACTTGCCTCCACAAAATTACCCTGCGGGTAAATATGAAATAGGCGCGGCACCTCGCCACGCACCTGGCCCCCCAATAACAGGTTGCAACTGAAATCGACCCCTTGGTAGCTGGAAACCTCGCTGCCCTCTTGGATCAGACTGACGAGTTTTTTACCCACGCGGGAGGCGATATCAAACATGGACGGCAGTTCAAACAGGCCGTCGGTTTGGCTGTGGCATAGGCGGCTGAGCTGCTCCACCAGGGATTGGGTGGTAGCTAGGTTGCCGGAGCTGAGCAGCACGATAGAGTGTGTGCTGTTGTTGGTGAAGGTAAAAAGTTTGCGGTACGTGGCCACATGGTCCACGCCTGCGTTGGTGCGGGTGTCGCCCGCAAACACTAAGCCATCGTTGAGCTTAATTGCCACACAATAAGTCATGAGTCGATTACCTAAATATCCACACGCTTTTATTTTGGCAGATGTCCATCAAACTGCGAGGGTGGCCGCTCAGGGTACGCGAGCAGCGCCAAAATCGCCAGTCTAATTCGCCGCTATTCTATCGCTGTGGGTTAAACACGCTACACGGTTACGACCCCGGTTTTTAGCTAGGTACAGCGCTTCATCTGCGAGTTCAAACACCTCCCTAGGCAGGGTGTTTTGCTCGGGAATTAGGCTGCCTACGCCGAGACTCAGGGTCAGCTGGAGGCATCCGGCGGGGTAACAAAACTCACTCGCCGCCACCAAACTGCATATTTTCTCTGCCACTACCTGCGCACCTGCAGTGTCTGAACCAGGCAACAAGAGTGCCATTTCCTCCCCGCCGAAGCGAAAGACTATATCCGGGGGCTGGCGCACTACCTGGCGCAGTAGGCGCGCCAGCTGAATCAGGCAGTCGTCCCCCACCGGGTGGCCATAGGTATCGTTGATGCGTTTGAAATGGTCGATGTCGATGAGCACCAAACTGATCGGCCTGTGCTCCCTCGCGGCGCGGCGCACCTCACTTGCTAACAGGTGATCAAAATGTCGACGGTTAAACAACCCGGTGAGGCTGTCGGTGATGGTTTGTTTGGAGAGCTCCATATTCAGCTTACTCACCTCACATAGGGCGGCCTGCAGGGCGGCGGTTTTTTCCTCCACCGCTTTGGCCAGCAACTGGGCCTGGGCCTGCTCCTGTTCAATGGCACGCGTTTGCTCGGCGCGGGCTTCAAATTCTGCGCTCAAGCGATTGCTGTAATCCATTTTTACCCGGTGGCTGATCATAAAGGTGAGCAGCACCACCTGCAGTAGGCTGGCCGCCTGGTTGAGGCCGAACATTGAGGTGCCATCGGCTAGCAGCCCCCAGTAATTGAGGGAGGCGGCGAAGGTGCCGAGGGAGAAAATCGCCCAACTGGCGCTGTACCAGCCGCCGCCGGAGCGCTTCTGGCGCAGCCAATAAACCCCAAGGCCGGTTTGCAAGATGCAGTGCAGGGCAATTAATAGCAGGCATGCCTGCAGCGCCCGAGCCATCGGCAATAGGGGTGTAAGTGCCATGAGAATCAGGGCGCTCCAGAACAGCCCCTGGCCGAGGGCGTAGCCCTGTTGCCCCGCCTCTAGCCTGAACACCCGCAGGGAGAAGCGCGCCGCCATGGCCACCGCGAAGGCAAGGCAGATGGGCATGGCCATCTGGTTAAGGGCAGGCAGGTTGGGCCAGAGATAACAAAAGCCCAAGCCGCTGTAGAGCGCTTCAACCCCTGCATAGGCCAGAACCAGGAGGCTAAATAGGCCATAGGTCGTATCCCGGTGGGCCAGGTAGAGGAAAAACGCAAATAGGCTGGCCGCCAGGAAAAACCCGTAATAAAGACCCTGGGTAAGCAGGTAGCGCTGATCGCCTTGGGCCAGTTCTTCCCGGGAGACGAGTTTGATTGGAGCGTGCAACAAGCCGCTGGTTTGCACCCAGAGGTAGAGGGTTTGTGGGCTAGAACTTGCCGCTAGGGGGAACACAAAATACCGGTGGGCCAGGGGGCGCAGGCTAAACGGCAACATATCGCCGGTGCTCGCCTGTTGTACCGGCTTGCCCCCAAGGGTTTGGTACAGCCGCACATAATCCAGATGGGGATAAGCCAGGAGCAAGTATGAGGGCTCGGGGTTGGGCTTCAGTTGAAGGCGCAGCCAGTGGGGCTGGCTGTTAAAGCCCGCCGAAAGAATGCTATCGGCCAGGGGCTGCCAGCGCTCGGTGGGCGCCAGAGCGATGGATTCAAGGCTAAAACCGTCGTCGACTAGGTAGGATACCGGCGGCAGGGCCTGGACCTGGGCCAGGGCCGCAGGGCTGCCAAGAGCCCAACAGAGCAGCAGGCACAAACAGCGATAAAGGGCGGCCCTAAGGTCCATCGAAAACTCACTTGGCGTGTTGTATTCGGGGCGGCAATATACGCCAAATAGCCGCCCCACACAGTCCGAAACAGCCCCCTAAGTGTTAGCCAGATCACGTCTTCTGGCCTAAGGTTACCGTTTCACCTAATGGTGTTTTGACGATTAGGCTCCCAGTGAATTTATTCGATGGGGTCTATATACTGCCGCGCCTGAACGGCAAGACCAACACCTTGGGAGTTTCTATGTACCAACCACCTGCCGATGTTTTAGAAAAAGCCTTGGGCATCGCGCTCATCGCCCACGCAGGTCAGAAGGACAAAGCGGGGGCACCCTACATTTTGCACCCCCTGCGGCTCATGATGACAGCAGATGAGCCGGACACTCAAGTGACGGCGCTGTTACACGATGTGTTGGAAGACTCGGAGCTGACGGAGGATGACCTCAACCAGGCGGGCATCCCCACCCATATAGCCTCCGCTGTGGCCGCCCTCACCCGGCAAATTGATGAAACCTATGAAGAATTTATCGAGCGCATCGCCGAGGAACCCTTAGCTCGCCGGGTAAAAATTCTCGACATTCAAGACAATCTGAATCTGCAGCGCCTTAAATCAGTTAACAAGGCGGACTTAATGCGCGTTACCGAATACCACCGGGCCCTGCAGTATTTGCTAGAAGCCGAGGCTATGGATGAAGCCCTGGACGACGAATCTGACGATTAGGCATTTATCGGTTCCTATATAAGGGTTCTGTAGCTGGCAATTGGTTGATGAGTATTGCCCCTTGCCCCTAGCTTCTCGGACGAGGGGATTAGCTTGCAGGCGCTAGGTGGAGTTGCCAGGTGGCCCCAGGCGACAAGCAATAGGCAACAAGCAATAGGCAACAAGCGATAGGCGCCAGGCATCACTCGCTGGGAACGCCCCCTACAGGAACACGCCAACAGAAACGAACTGCCAAAGTCAGGCCGCCCCCGCACCAAGCCTTCAGGCCTGGATGTTCATTTTTAACTCGCTGTTTTCCTCACCCCGTTGCACGCCAAAGATCTTCGCCCGCTCTACCACCCCCTTGGCCCAGGCGCTGTGGGTGGCAACCTCACACATGGAATCGTGCATCTTAAACACCGCTGGCGCCGCCGCATCCATCACCCGCAGGGCCACTTCGATATCGGCGTGGGGCACCCGGTAATGCTGGTCTATTAAGGGCACTTGGCTGGGGTGGATGGCGGTTTTGCCCACCATGCCATGGGCCAAATCCTCTTCTAACTCGGCTGCCAATAAGGTGGCATTGTCCAGATGCTCAAACACCGGCGCCGTGAGTGCAAAACCATAGGGGCGAAAGAGGGTGGCGAGTTTGGC
>JACCDN011166020.1_pt1 | contig 11579 bp, 10 predicted proteins | sample 7441691 | NCBI WGS metagenome assembly JACCDN01 (sample SAMN15323439, study PRJNA562643) | freshwater metagenome | isolation source: river surface water | place: USA:Blue River Watershed | collected 2017-08-16
CAAATCCAGCGGTAAGAAGGAGCCAGTTGTATTTCATGCTGAAATCCTAAGTTAGGGAGAACTATTAAACAAACTCTAGGCTATTCTTTTCGATGTGAGGATTAGAGTTTATGTATAGCCTAATTGGGTGGACTCAAAGAATGATCAGTTTAAGATCAGTTTTGTTCACTTCACTTTTTGTATATTTTTCATTTTTGTTTCGCTTTGATCCTGATGTCCATCATGATGGAATTATGTATACGCCAGCGCTTGCCTATTCCGAGGGGTTACTGCCAAATAAAGATGCATTTGCGTACTATGGTCCACTATCGCCAATTATCCAAGGTGTTGCTCTAAAACTTTTTGGGGCAAATCTCATAACAATTAGACTGTTGGGAGCTTTTGTATTTGCGCTTTCCTTCACACTTGTTTTTCATCTTTTGGCAAAGCGAATTAGAAGTAATTGGGCATTTGTATTCACTCTACTTGCTGCATTGCCCACGGCAAGTATTTTGCCTTGGTCTACGGCGTTCACTACGCTGGCGAACCTTTTGGCAATGGTAATACTCGTGCATTATTTGCAGCGGGATTCAAAGAAAAGCTTTTCTGTCCATATAATTGCAGCAAGCTTGATTATTAGCTTCAGTTTCTATATTCGTATTCATCAAATTATTGTTTCGTTAGTTGTTCTTGCTTTTTTTATATTCTTCCGAAGAGACAAGCGCGAATCCTTGCAGTGGTTTTTTGGATTCTTGTTCGGGCACCTGTTAGCGATTTTGTTGATGTTCTATTTCGGAACACTTTACGGTTTTATTTTGGATTGTATTGTTTATCCTCAAGGGGTAGCGATTATTCGACAATTTGAGATCGCATACTTTGTGGGAATGATGTGGTATCCAGGGCTAACGCTCGTAACTTTTTTTACTATCTATATCCTCTCTCGAGTTAATATTGACTCTCGATTCAAAGCACTTTTCCTAGCGTTCGTTTCAATTCTGGCGGGCCTCGTTTTGTACTATATCTCTGTTATCCCCCGAACCGGTTGGGTCACTTACCGAAATCCAAAAATTGTTGCTATCGACGGTTCGTGGATGTCAAACGTCCTGGTTGGGTATATTTCAGCAACAATCGTGATTGTTCTGTTTTTGTTAATTCTTGTTCGTAAAGTAAAACGTGTATCATCTGATCTGGCTGTTTCTCTGGCTTTTGGGTTAGGAGTTATCCCTCAGCTTTACCCGATGTACGACAGAATGCATTTATGGCTTATATCCCCGGTCTTAATGGTCCCGGCTATTTACTATTTAGCTGATACCAAATTTTGGAATTCACATATGAGGAGAGCGACGAAGTATTTCGCGTTGAGTTTGATGGTCTTGCAGTTGTCCACAATATTTAGTTTTGTGAACACGGATCGTATTCCTTTCAAGAGTGACTCGTTAAGGTTTATGTATGCCACTGAGGCTTCTGTCAACCGAATCGACCCATCGGTTAAGATGCTTGAAAAGTATCTTGGCGAGTCTGTGGTTTTTCAGTGCGACAACGCGTTTTATGCAGGTTCAAACATGAAGTTTCAATCAACCTCCAAGTACTACGTTAATTGGGGCAAGCCTAAGGGTTACGACCCGATAGAGTCTTCAAACTTCACATTTATGTGCAATTTAGACAAGAATAGATTTGATTATCTTAAGGTCAAAGGAGTTGTCTTGGATTACAGAATCCTTGAGTATTTTGAGAATAACAAAAAAGTTATTCGATTTAACGTAATAGTGTCAGGTTATCATGACGGAGTTTAAAGAGTTTTCCGCAAGGTTTTCCCAAAGTGTTTGTGTTTTGACACTCGATAGTTCAGGGGAAGAAAAATCTTGTACGATTTCATCCTTTAGTTCTGTCTCCGCTTCTACGGACCTCAATATTTTTTCCTTTTCGCTCACGCAGCACAGCTTTATGGCGGGGATCGTGCGAGAGAATCACGAAGTAAAAGTGACCTTGCTCAGTCACGTTCAATCAAGTGTTGCAGATTATTACGTAAAGAATCGGTTTGATTCCGGTGAATTTTCCATAGATCGCGTCATTAATGAGTCAATTGGTGTTGTAAAAGGGAAAGTAGTCAAGTCGATGCTCGTTGGGAGTTCTATTCTATATCTCGCTGAAGTTCGAGGGATTACATTTGCGGATAGTGATGCAAAACCGCTAGTGTATCGTTTAAGAAGCTATGGATGGTAGTTACTCAATAATTTTTTCTACGACATATCTTGGTCTATTTTTTGTGTTATCAAACGTTCTTGTTACATAACCAGCAAGAATAGATATACACAGAATCACCAAATTAGCCGTAAAAAGTTGGAGGAAGATTATTGTTGTGTAGCCTGGAACTTGAATCAAACCTAAAGCCCATGACGTTCCAGTTAATAACCCAAGCATGCTAAAAAGAATAATTCCTAATCCGCTTGTGAGTTGCATAATTCGAATCGGTAAATCTGTGAAACCGTAGAAGCTGTCGAAAAAGAGTCTTAGTTTTTTCCCAAAACTCCAAGTGGATTTCCCGAAACTTCTTGGTTTTCTATCGAATTCAACATATTCACGTGAAAAACCGAGCCAATCGATCTGAGCCGTTATATTGGTGTTTTTTTCGTGCATGCTCACTAGGGCATTCTTTGCATTCTTGCTCAGGCCGCAAACATCAAATCCACCTTTTGGCGTATTTGGTGATATAAAGCGTGAATACAAACGCCAGTAGATTTTGGAAAACATCTTGGAAAGGACTGGATCGTTTCGCGATCGCCGAACTCCCAAGGCGAGATTCAGATCAGGCTTAGTGAGCAACTCTTGAAATTCGACGAAGAGTTCCAGAGGTTCTTGAAGATCCGCGCCGAATGCAACGCTTGAACATGAATTACTGTTCTCAAAAGCTGCGATGAGAGCTGGGCCGACTCCAAAGTTTCTCGAAAATTGAATGATTTTGCAATCCCAAGTTCGATCGACTTTAGTGTATAGCTTTATAGCTTCTGTAGTACCATCAACATTGCCATCAACGACGAAGGTGACAAACAATTTTCCCACTATTTGTTCCGATAGTCTATCTAGGTAGTCAACAAGTTCGGGAACGTGGTCCACGCTCTTGTACATCGGAACTATCGCTTCAAAATGTACGGTGGACGTGTCGCTTAGTGGACGTCCACATCGGCAGTGGCTTACAGACTTACTAGACATTCTTGCAAACCAATCCGATGTTTGCGCCCATCTCGGCGGGTAAGTTAGTGGACAATTCACATAGACCTTGAATAACTTCTGGAGCTAAGTTAATCATTTGTGCATTTGAAAGTGCTTTTGTGAAAAAGCCTCTAGTTTCGAGAGTTCTGAAACCGGATTCTTCTATTTCTTTTGTAAGGCTTTCAGTTGAGTAAACTCGAAGATGTCCGACGGCTTTATCTCGAGGTGATAGATCATCAAGTTCCTGTTGGAGACCCATCGTCACTCCCAAACGCCTATGTAACGACTCTCGATTTGGAACAATGATAATTAGTTGTCCATCATCCTTTAACCACGTTTTGCATAAACTTAGAACCTCTTTGGGGTCCTCTACGTGCTCTAAAACATGAGATGCGATGATTACATCAAATCTATCTGCAGTCACGTAGTCCTCAAAGTAAGTATGAATAATCCGCGCTTGAGAATTCAGCTCGCGCGCAACTTTTTGGCCATGTTCAACAAGAGATTTTGAGCCTTCCAGAATTGTGAAGTTGGGGTGGCTGTGAAAAGCTTTCAAAAACAGACCGTCACCAAATCCTAGATCTAAGATTTGGTCTTCATCGTGTATGTGCCGGGACAACCATTTAATTTCAAACTCCTGGCAGATCGCCTCGATAAACATATCTGGCATATCCCCTGACAAGTGGTAATTTTTTGCAATTTCCTCAAGAATATCCATTTACTAAAGACCAATTCCTCTCGACCCGGCAAGACCCCGGACTAAGTTATCATTAAACGAAGTACCATCTGGATGAATCGGTAGAACTCGGCAATTTTCTCTTGGGAACTCTCCGATCACATCGGAACAAAGCTTGTTCCACTCGACAAGAGACATGTCTAAGTACTTAGGAGCAAATGGAACAACTTGCAATTGACCTTCGCACACTTTTTCGATTGCTGGTTCAATTTCTTGAAAAATTCGATATAGCTCGTGAATCGTTGACTCTCCAATCTCACCAAATTCCAGAGAAACACAAGATTGATTCCTCACAATCCCATTTGTTATTGAATACCTAAACAGGTTATTGAGTGGAGATTGCAACATCACTGTCTTGTTTTCCATCTCCTTAATGCAGAAATGCAAAATGCTTATTAGCGTGCGTGGCCCTTGAATAATCTTGTTTGCAATTCTATTTGCAGAATTCTCGATGCTTTCATTCTTAAAAAATTTTGACATATCCGCTACAGAGGTCATAAAAACATGGTAACCCTCTGGGCTATCTACGAACCGTAGGTTTTCAAATTTCTCAGGGTTGTTTGAGTACCTTGGATTATTAGAGATTGATTCAACAAATTTTTGAATATTTGACGCTAGTGATCCTTCGCAAAACTCGAGAAAATTGAGTTCTGACAAAGGATTGTCAAAACCCTGAATCACAGTCTTGATGGTTTCTGGATAGTATAAAGGAATCCAAAGTTTTCTATGAAAACTTACTGGAAGGCTTGTTATCTTGGATCCCAATAAAGACTTAATGAATGATCCGAACAATTTATCTGTTAATTCGGATCCATATTGAATTTCAAGTTGAGAACGCAAATCTTCATTTGTCCGATCGCGTCTTTGGCTCTTTAGACTCGGATGGATGAAATCGTCATATTCGTTTTTTAACACTTTGGTAAGTCTGGCTTCGAGTAAACTGATTTCTTCGTGACTTAGAGTGTTAAGAACTTCTAGACTATCCGCAATAAAATAGTCGCCTATTTCGATACCATTCTCGAGTCTTGATTTCATTTTCCGTGGTCTAAGTGTTCCCAGATTCTTCTCGAGGAACTCATAGCACTCTGCGAGGTATTCCCGAGCATTTACGCCAAATTCATTTGAAAAATCTGTCAATGGTTTTTGAATCGTGTTTCTAACGTCGTTCTCAAGTAGCACCATACCTAAGTCAACTCTTCCGTGCTCGTTAATGCTTCCAGCAAAGTGGCCGGCAATTCTTGCACCTCCACTAAAGTGTGTGACTTGGTGGCCTTGAGCTAAAAGTTCATAGCAAGCAATAACTGAATCTAGCCCACTTCCGTAAACTCCAATTTTCATTTAACGGCGACCCCAAAAATCTCGGATCCGAAACCTGGCAATAGGTCTGAGAGTTTGTATAGAAATTCCAAATCATCTTCAGACATGAGACATTTGTCTAGAGCCTCTTGCATACCTAAGTGTGGTAGGGGCTTAACAAAGTTCGTAACAACGTGTATATCTTTGAATCCATGGTTCTCAAGTTGAGTCGCAAGTATTTGTGGAGAATATGATGAGAATTGCTGCATTTTCTTCTCTGTTTCAGTTAATTCGTTTAAAGATTTTGTAATTGCGAGCTTCTCTCCGATAAGTCTGTGCACAGATTGATTGTTTGGAACGACCACGTATAACTTCCCTCCCGGTGTGAGAATATTGTGAATCATTCTTAGAATATGCTCGGGGTTAGGGATTTCATGGAGAACGCTACTTAGAATTACTGCATCAAATCTCGCATTGACATTATCAGAGATGAATTTTTCTAAATCAGAATTTAGGATCTCAAGGTTAGATTTTTGACTATGTGAGTTTGTGAGCCACCGATAGATCTCACCGATAGGTTCTAAGGCTGTTACGTGATCGAACTTATCCAAGAATGGGAATAAAGGATTTAATCCAGGACCAACTTCGAGCATCTTCCCAGCATCTGCTTTGTGTTGACCAATTAATTCCAAAATTTTTCTCTTTCGAAATTTCTCTTGGTTTCGCTCAAATGGCAGTTGGTTGAACTGAATTAAGTACTCATGCAAGTCACGGTTCACTCGCCAAGCATGCCAGTTTGAGGTCGGGTTCAATTCTGATTTTGGTCTGAGTCGGCTAAGATTTCGAGTATGAGGATTGTTCCGCTGTTCTGGACCACGGAGTACTCCAAAATCCATGATGGTGAGCATCAAGTATTTGAGACTGATTCCGGGTTAATTTCACTTGGGCGCGCTGGGGCAGAAACTCTGAAATCCCCGGGCAGAGCAACTTTTGGCGGATTTTGGAAAGAACCAAATGAGGGCTTCACTTATACAGAAAAGACAGTGGCGCAACTTGTTTCTTATAGCAATAAGTCGAACCAGATCCGGATTAGCTACCCTCCAAGCTATTTTCACCCTGAGATATTTGAAGAACAGGTTTCCTTTCTCAAAGCCAAATGTAGTTCATTCATTTCCGAAACCAATTTTCATATTGTGATCAATCAACGGAATGATGTGAGTAAAGGAAATCGTAAAAAACAGAGGCAGTTTAAAGAAAGGGGTGGTTCCGTTTCGCAAGTACTTAAGACTGACTGGCGCTTGATTTACAATCTATTGGCGGAAAATCGATCGCGGCGAGGTGTTGAGTTGAGCATGCCATGGCATGTCTTTGAACGTGGATTGGATGAGTGCCCAGAAGTCTTTACAGTTTGGGGTGCTACTTTAGGTACGGAACTTGTTGGTGGTGCTTTAACGGTCGAAATTAGCGACGATACGCTGTATGTTCTGTTTTGGGGTGACACATTATTGGGTCGCGAATTTAGTGTCGTTGCCTCCATATGCGAAACGTTGATCGATTTTTGCAAAAGTAAAAACTACAAAGTTTTAGATTTAGGGATATCGTCTGTTGATGGTTTACTTGATTCAAACCTTGCAAGGTTTAAATCAAATCTTGGAGCGATTCAGACTGAAAAGCTAATACTTACAGTCAAATTCCCTTAAATGGTAGACTCCAGCATGAAAAAAATTCGTACTGCGGTTGTGGGGATGGGGTATTGGGGCCCTAAATTCGCTAGGAATCTGCTGCTTCATCCAGAATTCGAACTCGTTTCTGTAGTAGATCCTGATGAAGAAAAGGCAAGAAAAGAACTAGGTTTGTTAAACGCGGTGGGAGTATCGCAATATCCAAATGTTGAAAGCATGCTTGCGAGAGAAAGTGTTGACTTAGTTCATGTAGCGGTGCCGCCGCAATTTCACTTTGAGGTTGCGGAGAAGTCTTTACTCGCCGGTAAACATGTGCTGGTTGAGAAGCCAGTGTGTTTAGATCTTGAACATCGAATTGAGCTCGTTGAGCTTGCTCGAGCATCTAACTTAATGCTATTTGTAGACCATACTTACCTATTTACCTCAGAATTTGAAGCTATTCGAGAGATTTACAATAGAAATGAAATAGGAGACTTGGTTTTTTACAATTCGACGCGAATCAATCTGGGGCTCATCCAATCCGCAACGAACGTAGTTGAGGATTTGGCTGTACACGACCTAGCCATACTGGATGTTTTAAGACCGGAGTTGCCTCTTTATGTAATTTGCACTGGAATTGTTGTTCCGCCATCTACCATGGTAAGCACATCATTTGCCTCAATTGTGTATGCAGACGGATTTATTGCTCAAATCATGGTCTCTTGGAATTCACCCGTCAAGGTTCGAGAAATCCAGATTGCTGGCAATGCTGGTATGTTAATTTGGAACGACATGTCAGGTTCCGATAAAGTCAAGATTTATAACTCGAAAATTGAACAAGATGTCACTTCCGAAGATTTGAGAATCTCGTACCACCTCGGAGAGGGCCGCATACCTTCCATTATTTCCACAGAAGCAATCAAAAGAGAGTTAAGTGCTATTGCAGCAAACATTAGAGGCGATAAGCAAGAATCATTTAATGGAGATGCCCACATTTTAAGAGTTGGAAAAACCTTGTCCGCACTAAAGCAGAGTTTGACTGGTAACGGGGAGCGAGTATGGATTTAAAGAAGATAGCTTTTATGGATTTGAAATCACAAAATGGTTATGTTCGAGAAGAACTACTCCAACATTTCATCGAGGTTTTGGATTCAGGCAGTTACGTAAGTGGCAAATTTGTTTCTCAATTTGAGTCTTCCTTTGCAGCTGCCCATGATGCTAAATTTGCAGTTGCTTGTAATTCTGGCACGTCTGCAATAGAAATCATCCTGAAATCGTTAGGGCTAGGACCTGGGGATGAAGTGATCATTCCAGCGATGACTTTTGTTGCAACGATGGAAGCTGTGGTCGCTACAGGGGCAACGCCCGTATTAGTTGACGTTGATGATCTAACCTGGAATCTATCGGCAGAAAATGTAAGAAAGGGAGTCACGTCGCGAACTAAAGCCGTGATATTTGTCCATCTACATGGCAGTTCCTCAGGAATCCGCGAGGTCGCAGAGGTTGCAAAGGAATACGGATTTCATCTGATTGAGGATGCTGCACAAGCGCATCTCGCTAGGTGCGAAGGCGTATCTGTCGGTAATTTTGGAATCGCAGCTGGATTTAGTTTTTATCCGGGAAAGAATCTTGGCGCTTTGGGCGAGGGAGGTGCGATCGTCACCAATTCCAAGGACCTCGAGGATTCTGCTCGGCTAATCAGAAATTGGGGAGCAAAGCAAAAATATATCCATCTGGTCCGAGGCAGTAATTTTCGAATGGATGAAATTCAAGCAGGATTCTTGGAGATAAAACTTAAACATCTTCACGGCTGGACATTGAAACGACAAGAATTGGCTCAGATTTACGACTCGTTTTTTGATTCAGTGGGCATCCAACGGCCTAACCGCAATGGGATATTTCACTCGTACCATATCTATGCCATCAAGATATCTAACCGAGATGAAATAGCTACAAAGTTGAATGAAAGGGGTATAGACACCGGCATTCACTATCCCCATAGCCTATCCACTATGGAACCGTGGAAAAAATATTTCCAAGTAGGTCAGGAGCCCACTGTATCAACAGAGTTGAGTAAAGGGTTTTTGAGTCTCCCCCTTCATGAGTCGCTATCATCCGAGGAAATCAGATACATTTTAGAAACTCTTCGTGAAATCTTAAACTGATATGAAATCGAAGCTTAGCCAAATTATAAACTGGCTGCCAACAAGATTTTTCTATTTCCCGCTACTTTTGTGTGTTGTTTTCTTATCCTTTAGGCAACAATACTTAGGCGATGCTTCATACTTCATAGAAGCTGGGAAAGGGATTATCTCGGGCAATAACGAATTCAAAGTGAACGCACTTCATTCTGGACCCCTTGGAGTGATTTTCATGGCCGCATTTTTTGGTTACCTAGGGAGCTTAAGTATTTTTCTAGTGACTTTTTTAAATTTGATTGGGATTTATTCTTTCACTCGAATCTTACTTACTGGCATCAACGAAAAATATGTCTTTATTGTTGCTCTCCTCACGCTTGTTAGTTCACCTACCCGTGAAATGCTCGTCACTGGACAAATTACGGGGATTGTTATGGGGTTGATCGCTGCTGGCAGTTATCTCCTGAGTAAGTTTAGATTTCAGTATTTCGGCCTCATACCGCTAGTTCTTGCCGTCGAATTGAAACCACACTTTGCGCTACCACTTATTTTTCTTACCTTGGTTTTTTCTTCTGTGTTGAATTGGGGAAACCTTAAAAGGTTCTCTTTGTTGATACTTCTTGGACACATCCTCGTGAACTTTCATTTGCGGACAATCTCGGAAATAGATTTGATTAAAAATGTACTTTTTTTAACAGACACTAAAGTTACGACATTTGAAAGGAGTATTTGGACAATACTTGACCCACAACTGTCGCCTTATGTATCGATACTTTTAAAAATTCTCCTTTTTTTCTCCCTCACAATCTTCGCGGTTTTTTCCTATAGGCGAGGAAGTTTACTTCAATCGGCCGTTGCTTTGATTTTGATCCCGTCGTCGCAGAGTTATATTCATCTGTATGACTTTGTCTGGATGCTTCCTGTTGCTTATTTGCTTTTGCACAAAAGGTTGGTGTCTATTGAATCATTATCAATATCGTTGGTTTGCATCTTGATGCTTCCGCATCCATATTGGAGTCCCTTAAATTTCATTCTATTTTCTGTGATTTGCTTCATTATTCTCGAATTCTCAAACAACTTCGTTAACACTTTTGATAGACGAAATTTGATTTCTACATTAATTACTGCGGCAATTTTGCCGGTATTTTATAGTTCTAGTTGGCTGAGTTATCAAGAGAATGAGGCTATCTTCCACACTTTCGTGGTGGCTCTATTCGCAACACAGCTAATTATGAAGCGTAAAGAAAGTCCAAGTTCCCAAATTACTCAACATTGAGCTTGCAGTTCGGGCTTTTGCAGAACCTCCTACCAAAGCCGTCTCAATACGCTGGTGTACTTACTGTGGCACCTAAAGAATCAATTCACTTCTTACCTAGGTCTGCGTCGCCTCTGAGCTGAATTCGGGCGAGGTTTACGAGTTCCACGGTTAGGACCCTTATTCTCCACGATTGGCGCAACATAAGGGATTCCTGAAGGCTCTTGAGCTCCGGTAATCCGCATTAAATCTGTGCTCAGTGGAGTCACAGAAACAGACTTAGGAGTAACTCCAGCGCGTGAAGTGAGTCCCGAAACTGACTTCTGCTGCTTCGAAGTTGTCAGAGTTACAACTGCACCTGACTCACCGGCACGAGCTGTGCGACCTGAACGGTGGAGGTAATCCTTATGATCTTGAGGAACGTCAACGTGCACAACAAGTGAGATTCCATCAACGTGGATACCGCGTGCTGCAACATCTGTTGCTACAAGAGCTGCATTTGCTGAATCTTTGAAGAGAGCAAGTGTGCGGGTACGTACTGCTTGTGACTTCCCGCCGTGAAGTGCTCCAACTGGAACACCTGCGTGGGCTAGTTTGTCACAGAGACGATCTGCTCCTCGCTGTGTCTTTACAAAGAGAATGGTTTTTCCCTTACGTGATGCAATTTGTGCAGTGATGTCATCTTTATCGCCTGGGTTCATTACAAGGATGTAATGCTCCATCGTTGATACAGATGCACGATCGTTCTGTAGTGAATGTGTCTTTGGGCTCTTGAGGTATTGCTTCACAAGAGAGTCAACACCACGGTCAAGAGTTGCTGAGAAGAGAAGACGCTGTCCATCAGGTTTTGCCTGATCAAGGATTTCCTTAACAACTGGCAGGAATCCCATATCTGCCATCTGATCTGCTTCGTCAAGAACTGTGATCTGAAGTTGATCAAGTTGTACTTCGCCCTTATTGAGAAGGTCGATAAGGCGACCAGGGGTAGCAACCAAGATTGCTGTTGCCTTGCGCATTGCAGTGATCTGCTTTGCATATGGCATTCCGCCTGCGATAACAACTGATTCGTGGCCGATTGCGCGAGCAAGTGGGCGTAGAACTTCATCAATCTGCTGAGCAAGCTCACGAGTTGGTGTGAGAACTAGCGCCAAAGGCTTATGTGGCTTTGCTTGCTTGCCGCTGATATTTGTAAGCAGAGCAAGGCTAAAAGCAAGGGTTTTACCTGATCCGGTCTGTCCGCGACCAAGAATGTCATGTCCAGCCAGTGCATCAGGAAGGGTTGCGATCTGGATTGGGAATGGGTG
>JACCDN010274892.1_pt1 | contig 11578 bp, 10 predicted proteins | sample 7441691 | NCBI WGS metagenome assembly JACCDN01 (sample SAMN15323439, study PRJNA562643) | freshwater metagenome | isolation source: river surface water | place: USA:Blue River Watershed | collected 2017-08-16
ATCCAGTTGGGCTTGGTGCAAATCGCACTCGAACAGTCATAAAAACTCCTCTCAAATTGATTTCGCGATTCTAACAAAAAAAATAGGACTAGTACACCAAAAGCCTAGATTCTTGCATCTCTGCCATGGCATAGCGAACACCTTCGCGCCCGATACCAGAATCCTTCACTCCGCCATAGGGCATTGAGTCTAAACGGAATCCTGGAATTGCATTGATAATTAAGGCCCCTGCCTCTAAATGTTCATGGGCATACTTAATTTGTGAAAGCTGATTGGTAAAAAGACTTGCTTGTAGGCCGTAGCGTGAATAATTAATTTCGCGAATGACTTCATCAAAATATTCTACTTTTTCGATATTAACTACAGGACCGAAAATTTCTTCATCAACAACTTTCATACCACGCTTGGTGTTGGTTAAAATAGTTGCAGGGTAAAGATTATATTGGCCATTTAAAATCTCTCCACCTAACAGAATTTCAGCTCCCAAGGCTTTTGCTTCTGTCACCCATTCATGAATACGCTTCAAATGATTGGCGTCGATAATAGGGCCGATAATTGTTTCTTCTTCAAATGGAGATCCTGTCTTTAAATTTTTTGTATGTTGGATAAAAAGCTTAGTGAATTCATCAAAAACTGAAACGTCTACATAGATTCGCTGAGTAGAAATACAAATTTGTCCAGCATAAAGAAATGCTCCTGTTGCAAGCGCTTTAGCTGTTTCGTCTAAATTTGCAGTACGATCAACAATCGCACTGGCGTTCCCACCTAATTCTAAAACGACTTTCTTTTTTCCTGATTTATTTTTTAGCATAAACCCCACATCTGCAGAGCCAGTGAATGTAAGCATTTTAATACGTTCATCTGTAACTAATTTTTCGGCTTCGACATTTTCACAAATCACGACATTTAAAACTCCTGGCGGTAAACCAATTTTTTTACAAATTGAGCCAAAGGCCAAAGCTGTCAGCGGAGTCTGTGGTGAAGGTTTTAAGATAACGGTATTTCCTGTTGCAATCGCTGGAATAATTTTATGAAGTGCTAAATTTAATGGAAAATTAAAAGGAGAAAAAGCTAGAATAGGTCCAACTGGAAATTTTTTAGTTAATCCTACTTTCCCAATTCCAGGTGGATGATTTAAAGGTATTGCTTCCCCGCGATCAACCAGAATTTCCGCAATAGCAATATCAATTAAAGTTAATGCCCTATCCACTTCAGTTCGAGCATAATCTAGTGGCTTGCCTGCTTCACTAGCAATGAGATTAACAAATTTTTCTTTTTCACTAGAAAGAGCTTCATGTATTTTTTTTAAATACTCTCGTCGCTCAATGACACTTGATTTTTTAAATTCATTGAATGCATTTAAAGAACTCGTAATCGCTAGCTCTATTTCTGCACTTGTCGCATTTGGGATACACGCGATTGGCGTTTGGTCAAATTTGTTTTTAACTATAAGAATGTTTTCCTGAGAATTCCCTACCCATTCATTGTTAATCAAACTTTTTGTTTGCAATACATTCGCTAAAACTTCCATAAAACACTGCCTTTAAAAGAGTCAGTGTTTATTATGCTGTGATCTAGCTAAAAAGAGAATCCATGTTGTTTTCTTTTTTGGTTCGTTTGGCCATATGCCTAGCAAAGCGAATATGAGATAGCACGAAAGAGCGTTCACCTGAAACAAAAAGCTCAATTGAGTGCACCGTACACAACTTTACTTCTGCGACCTTATCCCTAAAAACTCGATAAAATTTATTAGGATAAAGCATATATTTTGACCCATTAACAAACTTCGGATCTTTCCCTTCTACTTGGCAAACGTCGCACATAATCACCTCACTGATCACTCAACTACTCGGTCATTCTAAGTTAAACTAAAGTCAAAGTTGATAAATAATAAATAAAATTAGTGAATACGTGAATTTATGCGAGTTACCTATAGTCAAAACTCGACAACTTCCTTACCATTTTTTAAGGCGATTTTACAAAAGTAGAAGGAATATTCTTATGACACAGCTAACGGCACTTAAAATTCAAACAAAACTCGCAACAACTCCAACGAAAAAACCGTTGTATGCCGTTGAAGTGCAAAATAATAAAAATGAATCCGTCACTTTAGCTGATCCACGTGCGACTCGCGCTCTACTTGCCCTAATGAATCAGCACGCTGTAATTGGTGGAGCTGCTTGCCACTGGGGAGGACCTGCGGCTTTTGCCGAAATGATGTCGGCACTTCACGGAATAATGTTTGCGAAGAAAAATTACAATGGTGAATGGTATGATCATTTTCATTTCGTTAACGATGCCGGGCATGCTGAAAATGGAATTTATGCTCTTCGCGCGCTTTATAACTTTGATGGATTAAATTTTTCAGATCTAAGAAAATTTAGATCAATTGAATCAAAACTAACAGGCCATGGTGAAGCGCACTTAAATCCTGAAGGTGTTTTAATTTCTAATGGGCCACTAGGGTCAGGGGTTCCTCAAGCGCAAGGGCTAGCGATCGCTGATAAACTTTTAGGGAATGCGCGAATTACTTGCTGTGTTTTATCTGACGGCGGAGCGATGGAAGGAGAAGCAAAAGAAGCGCTAGCAGCTATTCCAGGACTTGCGAAAAAAAATAAATTAAACCCATTCTTGCTTTTAATTTCTGATAACAATACCAAACTGGGAGGAAGAATTGATGAAGATTCATATTCAATGAATCCAAGTTTTGAAGCAATGACAAGTCTTGGTTGGGATGTAAGAGTGGTGAAAAATGGCAATGATTTACAAACTTGTTATACTGAAATTGAAAAAGCCTTATCAGATGTAAAAAATAATTCAACAAAACCCGTAGCTCTTATTTTAAAAACAATTAAAGGCTTTGGTGTTAAATCGACGATGGAAAATGCAAGCGGTGGCCACGGTTATCCACTTGGTGCGTACGATGAAAAATTAACGGCATTCGTGCAAGAAATTTATAATGGTTCTGCTCCTGCTGAATTTACAGATTGGGCGAGTGAAATTTTAAAATCAAAACCAGCACCAAAGCCAACTGATCCAAATGCAGTTAAAACAGAGAAGGTTCAAGATGGATTTGCTCGTGCTTTAATAAAAATGACAAAAGCTGGATATCCCATTTTCTCTTTATCTTCAGATTTACAAAGTTCAACTGGAGTAAAAGCATTCCATAAAGATTTTCCAGGCAACTATATCGATCTAGGAATTGCGGAATCAAACATGGTTTCAAGTGCTATTGGCCTATCTAAGGCTGGATTAATTCCCATCGTCGATACGTTTGCGCAATTTGGAATTACCAAAGGAAATCTTCCTTTTATTATGGCAGGATTGTCTCAAGGACCAGTGATTGCCATGTTCTCGCACACTGGTTTTCAAGATGCTGCTGACGGTGCGTCTCACCAAGCAACAACTTACTTTGCAGCATTAGCTTCAATTCCACACGTAACATTAGTAAATGTTTCTTGCTCTGATGAGGCAGAAACGTTAATGGAAAAAGCAATTATCTATTTTAAAGAAACGCTTGAATCTGGGAACACTCCAAATTCAATTGTTTTCTTTTTAGGAAGAGAAAATCATCCAAGCTCATACGTCCCTGGTACAAAATATGATTGGATGAAGGCCCAAGTCCTGCGCTCAGGAAGTGCAGCTACTTTAGTTACTGCAGGACCACTTGTTCAAAAAGCTCTCAAGGCAGCAGATGAACTAAAAGCAAGAGGAATTGATGTATCTGTTATCAATCACCCATTCATTAATCACACTGATATGTCAGCACTTAAATCTGAGCTTGCTAAGACTGGTGGGAAGTTAATCACGATTGAGGATCATCAAGTCAAAGGTGGATTGGGAGCTCTTCTCACCCATGATTTAGCTCAGGATGGAGTAACATTTAAAGTGAAGTCTCTTGGTATCCAAGGTGAATTCGGACAGTCTGCCTATAAAGCCGATGAACTTTATGCTCGTCACGGAATTGATCATAAGGGAATTATTAGTAGCGTAGAAAGTTTTTTGAAATAGCAAAAGACCATTTTTACTTTAAATTTGCAGAACTGCCCATTTTTTTGGGCACTTCATTGCTAGGTATATACCATTACTGGTCTTTTTTAACGCTGTTAAATCCTTGAAAGCCTGGCCCTGGTGCTTTATCTCATATTTTATTCATACAATTCGTAAATCTAAAGTTCAATCAGGGCGATAATGAATCTATGAAAACAAATCAAATCAGATATTATTTACTTCTTTTGGGATTACTTACCTCTTCAAATTTCGCTTACGCTGAAACTAGTTTGAAAATGATTACTTCAAAAGATAATAATCAAACATATTTTAGAGTCAGTATTGATAAGTTAGAGCCCAATGGAAATTATAAAATTTGGAATTTATCAAAAAATAAACAAATTGGTTCAGTAATTAATAAGTCAAATACTTCAGATAGCGCTTTTGGACTGGTTGAAATAAGTGCAGATCAATTGGCCGACAAAATAGCGGTTCTTGATGCTGAAGGCGAGATTCTTCTGACTCAGCAAGATACATCGAAAGTTACAACTTCAGTTCCTATTTTAAAGCAAGAGGCTTTTGTTCCAAAAGCTACAACTGCGGCAACAGCTCAACCTGCAACAAACAGTCCTAATAAGGTGGGGATCAACGATCTTTTTGGCCCAGGAAAACAAGGCACAAGTGCCGCGTCCGATCTTGATGATCAAAGCTCTTATGTCAGAAAATTAGCTGATATTCAAAAAGATAAATTAAAAAGTTTAAGAAAGAGAAATCAAACTTTCAAAAAAATTATTCAGCAAAGTATCAGAGATGGAAGTATTGATTGTGAAAAATCTGAGACGATAAAAAACAAATCGGTTGCTGCTTTATGTACAAAGTTAGTTGAAAATAATTCTAAGCTTCAAGAACAGCTCAAAGTTATCAAGCAACTTGAAGAATACAAGGCAAAAGTTGAAGGGGTTATGGGAACTGCAGCTGCAACAACACCCTCTGCTACAACTGCAAAAGCAGCAGAGACAACCGCAACAACTGCCACTGCGGCACCGACGACTTCCGCTCTACCAGCTGCTCCCCTTTCTTATGAAGATGCAGTACTCAAAGATTATTATGAACGCTCTGGCCCTGTTCAAGATAAATTAGTTGAACTTGGGGTTAAAGAATTACATGAATTGGGTATTCCGGTAGATAAAAATATTGTCGAATATGGAAAAAAACTTCTCGAATCAAAAGAGCCTGTTTCACCTTATCTCATGGCTGCGGTTGCACTTTTTATTAAATCATATGAGCACAATGCTCAAAGTTTCAAAGAAACTGAAATTTATGCTCCTACCGCAAATGCACTCGGAAGTATCGTCTGGGAAAAAATTTGGAATAACAACGACGAAATTAAAAAATTACAGAAAATAATTGAAGAAGATAAAATCCAAGTGGCCGAAGATCATGCAAAATTAGTCATTAAAGCAATTGAGGATAAAACAAACAAATCAAAACAAGTAAATAAAGGAATTGATCCTAATAGTAAATTCAATTTTATTGAGCAAACTAATTCAACCATAAAATTCACTGACGAAAACTATTCAGTCGAATTTCTTTCTGCAATCCCTAGAATAGCACCGAAAACTCGACCTGAAATAATTATTTCTTTTCCATTAGTCATACCAGATGGAGCGAAAATATCCTTTAAATACGATGACGGGACCTTCGTTATTTCTGACCAAAGAAGTCCCGATGGAACCGTGCGTATCACAAAAAGAGACAACAACATCAATGACTTATTCGAACTAAGTACTGATGGATATACATGGTTTGATGATATTAAATATCATGAACTAAAGAACGACCAAGTGATTCGTGTAAGAGTTAAGGAAAATCCTCACCACGCATTTTATAATTTTTACAACCAAATCGGCCATATTGATTTTAATTTTAATAATAATTCAACATCATCAACAATTAGAATAAATCTTGCAACGACTTTTGGTTGCAATGCAGATCAAATGAGCACCATGGACTATCAAGGAAAAGTTGCTCCTGCAATTTTTAAAAATGGGATGAACGAACAATGCTTTGCTGTTGCTCCATTAAGTTTTCAAAATGCTGATGATTCTTGGGAAATAAGAGGCACAAGTGCAAAACTTCCAATGAGTCCTCCTAGTACTGAAGTAAAAAAAGACTGTCGAGAATTGTTTTTTCAAACAAAAAATGCATTTAATCGTGAAGTCCTAAACTCAATTCCGTATAAAAATCCTTTCTCGGGCCAATCAGAATCAAAGCTCCAAGGATATGGCTGTGACACTGAGGGTGAAATCACATACACTTGTGAATTGGGGAAAGAAGGAGGAGCAGGCTGGAAATATAAAAGCGGCAGCTGCTCTCTCTATTAAGTGTATATGGGAAACCTACGCAGACTTTAAAAATTAAAATTTTTCAAGCAGTTCTTTCTTCTTCGCAAGGTCCACATCTAAATACTGGTAATAATCATAGATAAAATCCCCATTATGATAATTTTTAAGCCATCCTTGTTGAAGAGTGTAACTTTGTGGGTGAGAATTAAAAATGATGATCGCTTCATCTGCTAAAAATTGATTAAGTTTCTCGTAGCGAGCAGTTCGCACTGAGGAATCTTGCATTGTAACAGCAGCTAAAAACTCTTCATCAAATTTTGCATTGTTATAATTAAAGCTATTTGAACCAGGTGATGCATTCTTACTATAAAATAGTTGGAAAAAATTTTCCGTATCAGGATAATCTGCAATCCAACCATAATCAAACATCTGTACTGAGCGCTTTTTAATTTTAGCGTGCAACTCTGGAGATGGATTTTCAATTACCTTTATTTTAATTCCAATTTGTGCCATTTGCTTTTGAAAAAACTCCCCTTTTTGACGGGCAGTTGTAGAACTAAAAGTGTCTAGTGTAATTTCCGGAAGCCCTTTACCATTTGGAAACCCCGCAGCTGTTAAATATTTTTTTGCTAATTCTAAATTTGGTCCTTTCCATTGACTTTTAAAGTTTGAATTATAACCAGTAATCCCTGGAGGTGTAATTGAATGAGCAACAAAAGAGGTATTGTTATAAAATAATTTATTCTCTTGATTAACATCATAAGCTAAGGTCATTGCTCGTCTAAGATTTATATTCTGGAAAAGTTTAATGTCGTAGTTAAATCCGTAGTAATAAGTTTCTAAAAGTGGAGTTACACTAAGACCAATTCCGCGATTAACCATTTCTGGTGATAATTTGCCGTCAAGAATTGTCGCTCCAAAACTATCTTTCGGAATTCCATAATAATCCACTTCCCCTTTGTTAAACTTAAGCCATCCTGGTTGAGATTCCGTCATGATATCAATAACAATTTTATCAACGAATGGAAGTTTTTTTCCAGCATCTGTTAATAAATGCTTAAACTCTGGAGATGCATCATTTGGATAAAATTTTTCTCGAAATGTCGGATTTTTTGTAAAAACCAGGCGCTTACTTTGATCAAATTTAGGCAATACGAATGGACCTGTTCCCACTGGGTGGTTTTGAAATTCCATTCCATATTTTTCAACTACTTCTTTTGCAACAACAAAGGTAAATGGCATAGCAAGAGAATAAAGAAATTGAGGGAATTTTTTAGCAAGTGTGAATTGTAATGTGTACTTGTCTATTGCTTTTAATCCTTCGATTTCATCTAGATAATTAGATGCCGGAAGTTTTTCGTATTTTGTTCTCCAATCATTAAGTCCTTTAATTTTTCCATCAAGTAGCCACCAACCAGTCGATTGATTTTTTATATCAGCAATTCGCTTAATCGAGTAAACGAAATCGTTTGCCTCAAGCTCACGCCCTTTTCCTCCAGGAAACGCTTCGTTGTCTTGGAAGAAAACACCCTTTCTAATTTTAAAAGTATACGTCATTCCATCTTTTGAAACCGAAGGCATGGACTCTGCTAAATTAGGTATTAATTCGTAGGGATATTTTAACCAGTGATAAGATAAAAGACCTTCGTAAATTTTTCCAATTTGCGCAGCTGTCCCAACGTCGGCAGCAAGAATGGGGTCTAATCCTTTAATTTCCCCAAGTGCAATAATGTTTATTACTTTTTCATTGAGGTTTTGCTTTTTAGTACAAGCTGACAATATAAAAACTACTGACAAGATAGCGCTAATAAAAAAGCTTAGGGTCTTCAAAGTTACTTTCCTCTGTTAAATTATTCATGATTAAAACTGCTTTAATATCTCGCAATCTTAGGTTATTGGCCAATAGAATTCTAATATTCAAATTTCTTTAAAATTATGGCAGCACATAAAAAAACTGGAATGGAAGGAAATAATAACCAAAACTCAATTTGAAGCCATTAGATTTCAGCATGATCCAAAGTCATTGAGCTTGTTGTATTTTGAATATGCACTTAATTCTTGAAGCTTCTTTACTGCTTCGATCGCAGTTTCCATGATTAATTTAGCCTCATTTACCATTTCAGTACTCATTGAATAAAAAATAATAGTTAATCCGTCAGTAATATAGTCAAAAAAATAGTTTCTCATTCGAGAATTTTCTCAAAAATGATTTCACCAAATGTATTTATTATCCGGCCCTGCGAAATGAAAAAGAGTTTTGAACCTGATTTAATCTTTTTACCACAAAACATTAATTCAAATAAAAAACTCTTTTATGAACAAATTATCTATTCATTATTCTCCTCTTGCCAAGTCCCTTTCTTCTTTTTCTGGATTAAATTTATTCGACGACTTGATCCATAAATTTGAAGTTAAAAAATTATTGGGCAATGAATTACCTTTAAAGAAGAGAAAACGCGGGTTTAGTTCATTGAACAAGTTTTACACAGGTATTTTGGGTTTTATTGCAGGTATTGACTGCCTCGATGACTTTGACTGGTATGGAAGCGATCCTTTATTTTTAAAACTCACCAATTCTCCCTCATCTGAAACTATGGGGAAATTTCTTAGAAGTTTTCATCCTCGAAAAGTAGAAAATATTAGAAAATTTATCCCAGTATTAGCTCTCAAAATCAGACTTGTGCTAGAACCTAGCTGCCATAATATCATTTTTAAAATGGATTCCACAGATCATCAGCAATATGGATTAAAATCTGAAGGAGTTACCTATGGATATAGAAAAGAACTATGCTTAAATTCCCAAAATCTTTTTGAGGAGACTTTTTCAAAAATTCCAAAAAAGATTCAAAAGTATTTTGTAGCGGACTCAGCTTACTCGACGATGGAAATCTACAATTCTCTCATTAATCACAACTGCAATTTTGTTATAAACTTAAAGACCAATATCTGGAAACCAATTCTTAAAAAAAATAAAAATCATATAAAATGGGTTAATACCAAACTTAGATTTTTCGACTCAAAAGATTGTCAGATTTCTTCAGCAATATATCCACTCACAGGATTGCCAGACAGAAAGTTTTTGCGCGTAGTTTTTATTCGTACTAAAAACTTAACACCAACAAAAGAAAATAATTATCCCTATAAAGTATATGCAGTTGTCACCAACATGAGCGACTCTGAGATGAGTAATGAGGCCGTTATAAAATTTTATCGAAAAAGATCTCAAGTGGAAAACAACATAAAAGATATTAAAAATGGGATGGATTTTCATCATTTTCCCTGCGGAACTCTAAAAGCAAATAATGTTTGGGGATTAATGGGCGTGACTGCGTACAATCTTATGAGATTTGCTTCGTTTGCAGTTGTGCCAGAGAAGGGATGCTTTGTAGAGACAACAAGAAAAAGAATAGTGGCGATAGCTGGCGAGGTGATAACTCACGCCAGAAGTGTAGAGATAAAAATGATGAATTACGTTTACAAGGAGGTATGCAGAGTAAAAGTAATAATGAATTCCGTATCAACGGTAGATGCAAATCGCTTGAGGATACAGAGTGACTTCAAGACATAGTTCTTTAACATTCGAATATGTGTAAAACGACTAAGCGGCACTACCCGACGGAGCTATGGACCCACCCGTATATGGTTAAATGGAGAGCTTTGTGCCCACGAGGCACTCCACTCCTAAGACAAAACTGTAGGAGAGAAAATTAGGTGATTTAAAGTGAGGATTGAAAGTATTTTGACCTAAACATCGGCCGATTTATTAAAATTGGTTTTGAGTTTTGTGACTAAATTGTCACAAGTAGATTTTCGGGGAGCTTACTGACGGATTTCCGATCTATAATAAATGGCGATTTTTGTTTTAAAACAGTTTCTGATCTAGTTCTCGACTTATAAATTAGAATCGGTATAAGAGGTATTATTATAAATTTAAAAACATCTAACCAATCGAGACTCATGACTTACCCGTAAATCGCAATCGACTGACTTTTTTCATCATCCTCAGGAACGAGATTAATTGTTACTTTCATTCCAAGGGCCTTAGCGTATTTTTCAAGAGTTGATATTTTTAAATCTTTTCTTGCTTCAATCTTAGAAACTTCAGGCTGAGTTAAGCCTTTTAGCTCCGTTTGATTTTTGCCAATTAATTCACGGGCCATTTTCAAACGAATCGCATTGGCTTTATCATGCCCTTTCTTAAGGGCTTTATTGTATCGCTCTTCACCAACAACTTTTTTCGCATTGGCGAAAAAATCTTGTTCATATTTTTTAGTTTTCTTTTTCATTACTTCCTCTCCTTTTTCTTTTTTGCTGGAGATTTCTCTTTAGTTTTCTTTTCAATTTTCTTTTGTTCTTTCACTATTTCTTTTTTTCTTTCTTCTAAATATTTCGCGTAAATCTTTTCACTCTTAGCAATCATTTTGTCATAAAAACTCTTATCGCCACTTCCTGCTTTATCTCCTCCAATAACCAAAACACCGTTACGTTCAGGATCAAAAACAAAAAATATTCTTATAACCTTGTCACCACTATTAAATCGAAGTTCTTTTAGATTTGTAATCGAACTTCCCTTTAAAGTATCAACATAGGGCCTATTTAACTGCGGCCCAAATTGTCTCAAGATTTCAACGTGCTCTAACGTATCATCTTGGAGCTTCTTATCTGCCTTCTCGTACCAATCCTGAAACTCTTCAGTTTGCTTGATTGTCCACATATATATTATACCCCTAACGCCATATGCACTCAAGGGCATATTCCCTTTACGGCATTTATTTCAATAATCTTAATAGTTAATAATAAAATCAGCAATTTAAATAAACAGGTAGGCCTGTAAGGCCTACCTGATATTAAATAGTTATTGGGTTATACCAAATAGAGACACTACATTGTCCATCACCTCCGCCTCCGAAGGCAGAATTTTAAGACAATCAGTGGCCCCTTTCTCATCAACACCGGCCACACGAATATAGAACTCCATGGTCTTCAAATCTCTCCAGCCACAAATCTTCATCACGATAGCTGGCGGTGTTCCTTTTGCGAGTAATTGGGTCGCAAAGCAAGCTCTGAAAGCATGAAATTTAATCGAAGGTAATTGAAGTAGTTGATTTCAAAAATGTTTCTTTCTTCACAATTAGTGGTGTTTTCTCTGCGTTAATTAAACAATAGACATAGGCAGTTTTCAGTTAAAATTGAGTAACCACACTTTATTTAAACAGGAGAACAAGCCTATGTCTGAAAGTAAT
>JACCDN010466263.1_pt1 | contig 11576 bp, 10 predicted proteins | sample 7441691 | NCBI WGS metagenome assembly JACCDN01 (sample SAMN15323439, study PRJNA562643) | freshwater metagenome | isolation source: river surface water | place: USA:Blue River Watershed | collected 2017-08-16
CACGAAGTAGTGGAGGAAGACCATCGTGGCCAGGCGGCGATATAGGGTGGGGGTCATTGTAGTGAAATAGGGGTAGGGGTGGGGGTGGGGGTAGGAGATAAAGGCAGCTTAGGAGTGGCGGCGGATGGCTTCGCGGTAGGCGAGGGGCGGAAGTTCCTGGTGGCGCTGGAACTGGCGGTGAAAATAGGCGGCGGTAGGGTAACCGCACTGGTGCGCGATCTGTTTCACGGATTCGTCGGTCTCGGCGAGGAGCCGCGCGGCCCGCGCGATGCGGAGTTCGTTGAGATACTGCGGCACGGATCGTCCGGTACACTTCTTGAAAAGGCGGCTGAAGGCGCTCTCGCTCAGCCCGGCCAATCCGGCGAGCTCCGGGACGTAGAGCGGCTTGCTGAGGTTGGCCTTGATGTGCGCGACGACGTTGCCGATGCGGTCCGAGGTCTGCGCATCGGTGGTCGCGTGGAAACCCGTCGAGGCGATCTCCTTCAGCTCATCCGAACCGGCGGCGAGTTCGAGGAGTTCGATTAGCAGCGCCAGACGGCGGAGTCCGTGCGCCTTGGGCATCTTATGCAGGATCGCGGCGGCCTGTCGGCGGGTCGCGCCGCGGAACTCAAGTCCGAGGCTGGCGCGTTCCAGGAGGCGACGGATGGCGGCGACCGACGAGTGTTGTGTCCAATCCTCGCCGAAGAGATTCGGGCGGAACTGCACCAGGATCCACTCCACGCCGGCCTGACGTCCTTTACGGTCGTTGCGGAAGTCGTGCGGGAGGTCCGAGCCGAGGAGCAGAACTTCGCCGACCTTGAGCGGGGTGATCTTGTCTCCGATCCAGCGCTCGGTGCCGCCACGCAGGAGGAAGAAGATCTCGATCTCAGGATGGTGATGCCAGACGCAGCCGAAGTCGCGCTGGCTCAGGTGTTCGCAGGCGACCAGTTCGTTCGCCGAGGCGGGAGATTGCTGTTCCTTGATGAGGCGCACGCTTATTTCTTCTCAGGGGCGGCGCTCACGGGGCGGGTTTCTCGAGGGCGGCTTCGTAGGTCGCGTCGACGACGCAGTCGGAGCCGAGGGCGGAACGGAGGGGGTCGATCTCGGAGGCGCTGTAGCCGAGGTGGTGGTGGCGGCACCAGCCTTGGGCCAGTTTGTATTTGCCGGAGAGTTCGCCGACCGCGGCCGCCATCTTGTCGAGCGTGAGCAGGTACGAGTCCATGCCCTGGCTCTTGTCGAGCCAGTCCTTCTGCGAGGCGTGGGCGGCGAGGGCCCGGCGTGCCTGGTCGTGGACCTCGGCGACGTCGACGTAAAGTCCGGCTCGGACCTTCTGGCGCAACGGCGTGCGGAGGCCGTGCGGCATGGCGTGGTAGATCGTCACGTCGTGCGCGTAGGTCGGGGCCGGGGGCACCGTGTCGAAGTTGGGCATCCCGTGGGTGAAGGCCGCGGAGGTCGCCAGGCGGGCGCAGGCCATGTGGTCCTCCATGTAGTCGGACAGCGCGTGCGTGAGCACGATGTCGGCGCGGGTCTGGCGGATCACCGAGGCTACCTTGCGCATGACCTCGATGTCGAAGGTCAGCGTCATGTCGTTGACCACGGGAGGGTAGAACTTCGCTCCGAGGATGCGGGCCGCTTGCTGGGCTTCGGCCAGGCGGACGGTCGCGGTCGTCGGGCCGTCCATCTGGACCGACCCGCCGTTGCCGGCGCAGAGGTCGAAGTAGTGCAGGTCCCAGCCGCGCTTGGCGAGCTGGAGCATCGTCCCCGCGGCGAAGTATTCGACGTCGTCGGGGTGGGCGAAGATGGCGAGGCAGGAGGGCATCGGCTCAGGCGACCTTGACCGGCTGGCCGCCGTTGGCGGCGCTCTGGTCGGCGGCGAAGATCACCTTGAAGGTGCGCAGCGCGTCGCGGAAGCTCGTCAGCGGCATGTCCTTGCCCTGGTCGAGCGCGTCGAAGAAGGCCTGGAACTGGGACTGGTAGGGGTGGTCGCTGACGTCGCCCGAATCGAGCATCTTCATCGAGAGCCCGCTCCACTGGGCCTTGTTGGTCTTCAGCTTCGACGAGTGGAACTTGTCATCGAGGACGCTGCCGTGGCTGCCGACGAGATGCGTGTGGAAGTAGTAGGGCTGGAGGCAGTCGACGATCGCGGCGCATTTGCCGACGGCGCCGTTCTTGAACTTCAGGATCGTGACGGCGGAGGTGTCGTATTCGTAGGGCGTGAAGTATTCGCTCTTAGACTTCGTGCTGAAGCTCGTGACCGAGTCGACTTCGCCCGGCATGCACATCAGCAGGGCGTCGAGGGCGTGGCAGCCGGCGGTGAGGAGGGCGCTGCCGCCGTCCTTCTTGCCGATGTTCCAGCGGTACTGGCCATACCAGGGGCCGATGCCGTGGTAGTAGTCGACCTCGCCGTAATGGATGTCACCGATGAGGCCTTGGTCGATGACGGCCTTGGTGGCCTCCATCTGGCTGGAGAAGCGGCACTCGAAGCAGACGCAGCCCTTCACGCCGTTCTTCTCGGCGGCCTCGAAGATCTGCATCACCTCGGCCATCGTGTTGGCCATCGGCTTCTCGAGGATGACGTGCTTCTTCGCCTTGGCGGCGGCTACGGCCTGGGCGCAGTGCTGGCTCGGGTAGCTGGTGATGTCGACGACGTGGATGTCCGGATCGGCGAGCAAGGCCTCGACGCTCTGGTAGGCCTTGATCTTGCCGCCGTGCTTGGCGCTGAGGGTCGCCGAGTCGAGCGGACGGGAGGAATAGATCGCCGTGACCTGCGCCTGGCTCGTGGCGTTGATGGCGTCGATGTGGGCGGTCGCGGCCCAACCGTAGCCGATGATGCCGACGTTATATTTCTTGGTGCTCATGGGGGCGCGTCTTGGGGTGATCCAAAGGATGCTTCCACTCCTGAAAGAAGGAAACCCAATCGGGTGTCTTTTTACGCTCGAATGGTGTCTTTTATGGCGATGCGAGCATCGCCAGGGGCAGGGGTAGGAACGTATCAGGTAGGGTCGGGACCGCGTCACGACATAGGTGCATTGGGTGTCAGCGGTTAGCGGTTGGCGGTTGGGACCGCATTCTCGGGTCCCAGGTCTCGGCCGCCGGGTATCAGGTACGGGTTATCGGGTTCGGGTACAGGTGCAGGCCCTGAACCTGTACCTGGTGCTGAACACCTGAACCCGGGACCAGACGGCCGAGACCCGAGACCTGGGAATGGTGCTCTCTGTTTATTCCCAACCGCTAACCGTCAGCCGCTACCAACCAGCGGCGGCGGAGCCGCCGTCAGAACTCCCCGAAGCCGAACTGATCGGCCAAGGCGAGGCAGTCCTTCACCGGCCGCAGGCCTTTCGACGGCGTGGGGTCGGCGAGGCAGGCGGCGGCGCAGCAGACGGCGAGCTTCAGGCGATCCTGCATCTCGAGGCCCTCGTGGAGTCCGTAGAGCATGCCGGCGGCGAACGCATCGCCCGCGCCGGTCGCGCCCTTGCTGTAACCGGCCGGAAGCTTGAGCGAGGCCTGCTTGAGGCGGAGTCCTTCGGCGGTGGCGCAGACGGAGCCGAACTCGGTGTGGATGGTGACGGTCTTCTTCACGCCGAGGGAGAGCAGCTGTTCGGCGGTGCGGACCAGCCAGCCGGCGTTCTTCGCGTCGATGACCTCGCCGACGACGAGACCGGCTTCGATCTCGTTGATGACGAGGTGGTCGGTGAGGGGGAGGGCGCTGAGGGCGATCTCGCGGAACTGCGGGTGCGAGGCGCTGACCATGTCCACTGAGGTCTCAAGCCCGGCCGAGCGGGCGTTGAAGAGCAGCTTGGCCGCGATGGTCTGGCCGTTCTCGAAGGTATCCATGCGGTCCAGCAGCATGAGGTAGCCCAGGTGCAGGATGCGGGCGTTGGTCTTGCCGAACCCGCAGTGCTTGAGGTCGAAGTGGGCGTTGGCTCCGCGGCAATGGAAGAACGTGCGACGTCCGGTGGACTGCACGGTCATCGCGTCGGTGTAGGACGTCGGATGCTCCTGGCTGAGGTGCAGCATCGAGACGTCGATGCGGTGGTTCTGGCAGTCGCGCTTGATCCACTGGCCGTTGGCGTCGTCGCCGACGAGCCCGCAGGCCGCCAAGGGGAACTCGACCTTCATGGCCGCGAGGTCCTTGAGAACGTTGTAAGGGCCGCCGCCGTTGGAGCGCGACTCGCTCAGGATGCTCGCGAGCATGTCCTGGGCCGGGTAGCCGTCGATGACCTTGACGTAATCGACGATGAAATTGCCGGCGGCGAGGATACCTTGGCGGGGAGTCTTGGGCATAAGAATTTAGAGCGAGACGACCGTGCCTTGGGCCTGCGACTGCAGGGCGGCGGCGAAGATCTCGTGGGTGGCGACGGCTTCTTCCGGCGTGGCGCAGCCGAAGCGGCCGTTGAGCAGGCCGGCGCGTTCCATGAGGTAGGCGGCCCACATCTGCTGGATGACGTCGGCGAAGCCGGGCTCGAAGATGCCGCCGGTGACGGTCTTGAACGGCGTGCCGAAACCGAGGTCGGTGCGCTTCCAGAACTGTTCCTTGCCGCGTTCGAAGAGCCAGAGGGCCTTGGTATCCGCGGTGCTGTAGCGCACCCCGCCGTCGGTGCCAAGGATCTCGATATACCAGGTATTGGTGGCGCCGGGCATCAGGCGCTTCATCTCGAGGCGCATCGGGACGTCATGGCCGCCGACCTTGATCCAGGTGTTGAGCAGGGCGTTGTCCCAGGTGTCGCAGTTCGCGACGCCGCCCTTGCCGTCGGGGCGCTGCGAGTAGCCCTTCTGGAGCTGGGCGAAGACGCGGGAGGGCTTCCAGCCGAGGCGGAGCGGGATGTGGCAGGCGTGCATGCCTAGGTCGTTGAGGGCGCCGCCTTCGCCGCACAGGGCGTTCATGCGCTTCCAGTTGGCGGCCTTGGTCGGGTCAAGGTCGCTGCTGTGGTGGAAGCCGGAGACGACTTCGAGGACCCGGCCGATCGAGCCTGACTTCGCGAGCTCGAAGGCACGCTGGGCGCCCGGGAAGAAGGGCATCTCGGAACTGCAGCGCACGAACCGGCCGCTGGACTTCACCGCGGCGTGGATGCGTCGGGCGGAAGCGAGGTCGATGCCGAAGGGCTTCTCGGCGAAGAGGTCCTTACCCGCGGCGAGGACGTCGCAATAGAGCTGCTCGTGCAGGTTATGCGGGACGGCCACGTAGACCACGTCGACGTCGGGGTTGGCGAGGAGCGCCTTGTAGTCGGTGGTCTTCTGCGTGCAGGAGGGGATGCAATCGAACCACGAGAGCGTGGCGGGATTGAGGTCGGCCACGGCCGTGAGGACCGGGCGGACGGAGACGTCGGTGAGCGCGCACCAGCGGGCGAACGCGCTGGCCATTTCGCGACCCATGAGGCCGCCGCCGATGATGCCGATGTTGACTGATTTCATGATGAACGATGGAAGATGGAGGATTACTAAAAGCCGATGGGAGATGGGTGATTAAGGGCTACAGATGGATGATGAACGATTGGGGATAGATGATGATAGGGAGTGTCTCAGGCGGGTAACTTCTGTTCATTATCTTCCATCGTTCATCGTCCATCCTTCATCTGGCTCTCCGCGCGATACGCGCGGGCCAACAGCGTCACGGGTTGGAGGAGGGTGATGGGCGAGCCGGCTTGGCGGAGGCCACGGGCGATCTGAAGGTGGCACCCTGGGTTGGCGGTGGCGAGGACCGATGCGCCAGTGCCGATGACGTGTCCTATCTTACGGACGAGGAGCTGCTCGGACTGCTCGGGCTGGGTGATGTTATAGATGCCGGCGCTGCCGCAGCACCAGTTGGCCTCGGGGAGTTCGACCAGCTTGAGGCCGGGGATGAGCTTGAGTAGCTCGCGCGGCTGCCTGGTCACCTTCTGGCCGTGCGTGAGGTGGCAGGAGTCGTGGTAGGTGACGGTCAGGTCGCCCAAGCCGGCCTGAGGCGCCCGGCAGCCGTGCTCCATCATCCACTCGTGGATATCGCGCAGCTTGGTGTCCCAGAGCTTGGCCAAGGGCGCGTAGACGGGGTCTGCGGCCAGCAGGGAGCCGTAGTGGCGGAGGTGATTGCCGCAGCCGCCCGCGTTCGTGATGATGGCGTCGAACTGGGAAGGCGGGAAGAGGTCGATCATCCGCTTGGCCAGCGTCTTGGCCGCATCGCCTTCGCCGTTGTGGGCGTGGAGCGAGCCGCAGCACGGCTGGACGGGCGGCGTGTGGACTTCGCAGCCGTTGGCCAGAAGGACGTCCGCGGTGTCGCGGTTGATGTCGGCGAAGACGAGGTCTTGGACACAGCCGGTCAGCAAGGCGACGCGGTGCTTCTTCTTCGTCGGCGTCTCGATCGGACGGATCAGCTGCGGCGAGAACTTCGTCGCGACGGTCGGGCACTGGGGCTCGAGGCGACGGAGGTCCTTGGGCAGCAGCTTGGTCAGTCCGATCTTGCGGAAGGCGGTCTGCAGCCCGAGGCGCTGGTAAAGCCAGAGCAGGCGACCGGCGAAGCGGAGCAGGCGCGGACGCATGAACAGCCCGCGGATGGTGACCATGCGCCAGAAGCGGCTGGTGAAGGTCTGGTTGAGGCCGGCGGACTGTACTTCGGCGCGGGCGGTCTCGAGCAGGTTGGAGTAATCCACGCCCGCGGGGCAGGCGGTCTGGCAGGCCAGGCAGCCGAGGCAGTAGCTCATCTCGTCGGCGAAGGCCGGCGTGAGCTTCAGTTCGTCGTCGGCCACGGCGCGCATGAGCGAGATGCGTCCGCGCGGGCTGTGGCGCTCCTTCTTGGTGGCGTCGTAGGTCGGGCAGGCCGGCAGGCACATCCCGCAATGCATGCATTGCTGCAGGATCGAGTAATCGAGGAGCTTGAGCGAAGGCTTCATCCCTCAGTCGAAGATCTTTCCTGGGTTGAGCAGGTTGCGCGGATCCCAGGCGCGCTTGATCTCGCGCATGAGGTCGTGGCTGTTCTCGCCGACCTGACGTCGCAGCCAGGCTTTCTTGGCCAGGCCGACGCCATGTTCGCCGGTGATCGTGCCGCCGAGGGAGAGGGTCTTGGTCACGATGTCTTCCAGCGCCTCATGGACGCGGGCCATCTCCTCGGTGTTGCGCTCGTCGGTCAGGAAAGTCGGGTGCAGGTTGCCGTCGCCCATGTGGCCGAAGGTGCCGACGAGGAGGTTATGCTTCTTAGCCACCTCGGCGATGAAGCCGACCATCTCGGCGAGCTTATCGCGCGGGACGGTGACGTCCTCGAGGATCGTGGTCGGGCGGACGCGGGCGAGGGCGGAGAAGGCGGAGCGGCGGGCCGAGGCGAGCTGCATGGCTTCGGCGTCATCGCGGGCCACGCGGACGTCTCGGGCGCCGCGGGCGCGGGCCAGAGCCAGCATCTGTTCGGCCTCGTCGGCGACGGCGGCCGGGTGTCCGTCGGTCTCCATGAGCAGGAGCGCCTCGCAGTCGCGGGGCAGGCCGATCTTGGCGTAATCCTCGACGCAACCGATGGTCATGCGGTCGAGGAACTCCAGCGTGCAGGGGATGATCTTCGCCGCGATGATGTCGGACACCGTCTGCGCGGCGTCCTCCATGCGGTCGTAGCTCGCCAGCATCGTGCGACGGGCGGAGGGGCGGGGGACGACCTTGAGCAGGACTTCGGTGATGATGCCGAGGGTGCCTTCGGAGCCGATGAAGAGGTCCTTCATCGAATAGCCGGCGACATCCTTGACGCAGGCGTTGCCGAAGTGGGCGATGCGTCCGTCGGGCAACACGACTTCGAGTCCCATGACGTAATCACGGGTGACGCCGTATTTGAGGCCGCGGAGGCCGCCGGAATTTTCGGCGACGTTGCCGCCGATGGTGCTGATCTTCATCGAGCCCGGGTCGGGCGGATAGAAGAGGCCATGCTTATTGGCGGCGGCGTCGATGGCGGCCGTGATCGCGCCGCACTGGGCGCGGACGGTGAGATTGGCGGCGTCGACCGAGAGGATCTTGTCGAGGCGGGTGAGGCAGAGGACGATGCAGCCTTCCGACGGGACGCTGCCGCCGCTGAGGCCGGTGCCGGAGCCGCGGGTGACGATCGTCACGCCGTGTTCGTTAGCCAGCTTCACGACCGCGGAGACTTCCTGGGTCGAACCGGGCAGCACGACGACGCCGACCGGTCCCTTGAGCGCGGCGGTGCCGTCGAAACCGTAAGGGATGGTGTCCTCCGGCGCCGTCAGCACCTGAGCGGCGCCGACGATTTCGCGCAGGCGGGCGAGGAGGGCTGGGGCGGGGGAGGACACGGGCTCAGATGAGCTTCAGGGCTTCGTCGACCGAAGCGTTGCGGTGCACCATCGCCATGAGCGCCTGCGTGATGCCACGCGGGTTCGGGTGCTGGATGACGTTACGGCCGTAGACGATGCCCGAGGCGCCTTGCTTGAGGAGGCCTTCGGTGCGGACCAGGATTTCCTTGTCGCTCACGCGACCGCCGCCGCGGACGAGCACTGGGATGCCCGAAGCCGTCTCGATGACCTTATGATACTGGGAGACGTCATCGGTCGGGTCGGCCTTGATCACGTCGGCGCCGAGTTCGACCGCTTGGCGGACCAGGTGGAGGATCTTCGTGAGGTCGCCGTCGACCATGTAGCCGCCTGCGATGGCGTTGGGCTGGAAGACGAGCGGCTCGACCATCATCGGCATGCCGTAGTAATCGGCCTGCGGCTTGAGCTTGAGGATGTTCTCGATGCACTGCGCGGTCACGTCCGGTGCGCCGGGAATCTGGAAGAGGTTCACGCAGACGCACGCGGCGTCGAGGCGGACGGCCTGCAGCATCGTCTCTTCGATCATCAGGCTGAACGCCGTGGCCGGGAGTTCCTTGCCGTAGACGTTGGCCGTATCGGTGCGGAGGACGAGGGCCGGCTTCTGCTTGCCCGGGATGGACTGCAGATGGCGGGCCTGGCCGACGGTCAGCTGGATGGCGTCGGGGCCGGCGTCGACGAGCGTGGCGACGACCTGGCGCATGTCTTCGATGCCCTGCAGGAAGCCGGGCTGGTTGAAGAAGCCGTGGTCGACGGCGACGTCGAAGCAGCGCTTGGACGAGGCGTTGAAGAGGCGGTTGAGGCGATACTGCTTCATGAGGGGAGGGGGCGGGACTTACTTGAGTCCCATGATGTGCTTCAGGATGTAGAGCTCGAGCGCTTCGTAGTCGCGGGCGTCGCGATACTGCTGGACGAGCTTCTGGTCTACCGTGCGGACCTTCTGGACGAGCGCAAGGAACAGCTCGCGGCTGTTCTTGAGATGATCGGTGACCGGGCAGCCGCGCTGGGTGCGGATGGCCTTCACGTCCAAGCCGATGAACTCGCCGCGGCGGCCGTAGCCGGATTCCTCGAGGACGCGCACCTGGTTGAAGGCCGCGCGGAGGTTGGCGCCGCCGAAGTTCTTGTCCTGGTCGTATTTCAGGCCGTTCTGGTCGTTGAGGTGGACGCTCGCCAGCTTGTCATGGGCGAGGGCGAAGGCCATCTCGTCGCTGGCGTCGAGGCCGGCGAGCATGGCGTGGGCGGACTCGATGAGGCCCTTGACGCGCTTGTGGTCCTTGGAGGCGTAGGAGAGGGTGAGGGCGTGGCCGATCGTGGGCACGTAGGCCTGGTCGGTCGGCTCATTCGGCTTCGGCTCGATCCAGATCTCGATGTTCTTGTCGTAGTCGAGCATCGCGTTGACCGTCTCGAGCAGGCGCTGGTAGGCCAGCTTGGCGTCCTTGGCTTCGCGGATGTAGGTGCCTTCGCGGGCGAGCCAGAGCACGATGGCCTTGGAGCCGACGGCGTTGGCGATGTCGATGCACTTCTTGGTGCGATCCCAGGCGTAGGCGCGGTCGGAGGCGCTGTTGGAGGTGTAGGCGCCGTCGACGGTCTGGTCGGCGAACCACAGGCGCGGGGCGACGAACTCCGGGGTCAGGCCCTGGTTGGCGAGCATCGCCTTCACCTCGGCGGACTTCTTCTGGATCTGGTCAGGCGAAAGGCCGTCCATGCCTGGGACAACGTCGTCGTCATGGAACTGCACGCCTTCGAAGCCGAGCGGGCGGTAGAGGGCGAACTTCTCTTCGTGGGGGAAGGCCTTGCGGACGTCGCCGCCGAAGGGGTCGCCGCCTTCGCTAATGTTCCAAGGGCCGAAAGAGAATCGATACGTGACGGGGGTGCTCATGGGTAGAGGTCTATTCTATCACCCGGGTGGGGAATCGCTACGCTGGGCGTCTCCCTTGGTGGCACTATTATCTCATTAAACCCCTTGCAGGAGGGGGCCTCCCTGATACGAATGACCCTATGAAAGCCATCCGCGAGAAGGTCGAGCTGCCCGAGGGGCACTCCTTCCGCGTATTGCGTTGGTCGAAGTCGTTGCGGGAGGTCGAATGCCTGCTCGGGCCCGGCCGGACCCAGCCCGTCCAAGGCGAGGGCGATCACTGGCACTTCCATAAGGAGGTCGAACTGACCCTGTTCACGGGCGGGGAGGGGACGCGCTTCGTCGGCGACGCCATCGGCACCTTTGGCGCAGGCGACCTGGTGCTGCTGGGCGAACGACTCCCGCATCACTGGCATACCGCCTGTGCTTCGAGCGGCCTTTCGATCCAGTGGCATTTCCCGGAGAGCCACCCCGTCTGGGCGTTTCCCGAGAACCTCGAACTGCGCGAGCTCTTCAAGCGGGCGGAGCGTGGTCTGCATATCCGTGGTCGTACGGCTGTCGCCATCGCGGCGCTCATGCAGGAGGTCGCCCGGAGCAAAGGCGCGGGCCAGCTCGCCACGCTGCTCCGCCTGCTCGCCGAAGTCGCCGAGGCGCCGGAGTCCGATCTCTCGCTGCTGTCTTCCCGTAGTTTCACCCTCAGCGCTGAATCGCACTATCAGAAGGCCATCTCGAAATCCGTCCAGCACCTCGTGGCGAATTTCCGGGACGAGGTCCGGCTGGAAGATCTGCTCCGAATCTCCGGGCTGAGCCGGCCGACCTTCGCCCGGCAGTTCAAGCAGCACTCCGGCCATAGCTTCAGCGCGTTCGTCAACGAGCTACGCCTCCAGGCCGCCCGCCGGGAACTGCGCGACGGCGACCGAAGCGTCCTGGACATCGCCTTGGCCTGCGGTTTCCGTCAGGTGACCTTCTTCAATCGCCTGTTCAAACGGGAGATGAAGTGCACTCCCGTGGAGTATCGGAAAAAGCAGAGGAAGAAGGGGAGAGGCTTGAAACAGGGCTAGGGCTAGGGACAGGGCTAGGGCTAGTGGAAGCGATCTAGGGGGCATGTGGGCATGGTGACACGTGGACACGGGGAGAGTTTGGAACTCAAAGGGAGAGCGGAGACCGGGATGTTGCCTGCGGGCATGATTCTTGGTGGTGACGGGTGACGGCCACGGAAGTCGGCCTTTCGGGAGTCAGCTGTTCGGCCTTCAGCCGCCGGAACCCGGGTGCCAGCTCCCGATGGCCGAACCGCCGGAGCCTGAACTCCCGTCGCCCGTGCCCGTCACCTGACACCCGAAACTGCCGGCCCTAGCCAACCATCCGGTCTCCTGTAACGGGTAGGGTTGAGCGCCCTCGCTCAACCGCGGCTGACCAAGGGTGGTCAGCCCTACCTCAGCAGGCTGCTCTGAGCCTCCGGGCCTCTCGTTAGGCCC
>JACCDN010831678.1_pt1 | contig 11575 bp, 11 predicted proteins | sample 7441691 | NCBI WGS metagenome assembly JACCDN01 (sample SAMN15323439, study PRJNA562643) | freshwater metagenome | isolation source: river surface water | place: USA:Blue River Watershed | collected 2017-08-16
GCCGGTGATGAGGCTGGCGCAATTGTGGGTAGATTTTCAGCAAACCGGGATTTCAATGCAGCGCTTGGGCGATATTCTTAATACCCGTACGGAAATGGTTGCCGGTAAAAGCGGTTTGCCCCCGCTTAATGGTCGCATAACGTTGGATAACGTTATTTTTCGCTATCGTTGCGACGGACCTGAAGTTCTGGCGGGGATCACCCTTGATATTGCGGCGGGTGAAGTTATCGGTATTGTCGGTCGCTCGGGGTCAGGAAAAAGTACCTTAACGAAATTAATGCAACGCTTATATATTCCCGAGCGAGGGCGTGTATTGGTTGATGGTATCGATTTAGCCGTGGCGGAGGCGACCTCTTTGCGGCGACAGATGGGAGTGGTGTTACAGGAAAATGTACTATTTGGTCGCACTATTCGTGCCAATATTGCCCTGAGCGACCCGGGAGCCCCGTTGGAGCGAGTGATGAAAGCCGCCGCTCTTGCCGGTGCCCATGATTTCATTCTTGAGTTACCGGAAGGCTATGACACCCTGGTGGGCGAACACGGGGCCACGTTATCTGGCGGACAACGGCAGCGCATCGCTATCGCGCGGGCGCTGATAACGAATCCGCGTATCTTGATTTTTGATGAAGCGACCAGTGCCCTCGATTATGAAAGTGAGCGTATTATTCAAAATAATATGAAAGCTATCTGCCAGGGTCGCACGGTCATTATTATTGCACACCGACTTTCAGCAGTGCGTCATGCCCGACGCATTGTGGTGATGGAGCGCGGGCAGATTGTGGAAACAGGCAGCCATGCCGCACTACTCGCGCAACCAGGAAGCTACTATTCTCGTCTGTACCAGTTGCAACAGGGGTAACTATGCGTTTCAGACTTTTCTGTCAGGCGATGGCAGATTTACGTATGCGTTATGCGACAGTATTTCAGCAGGCCTGGAGGGAGCGGAAGCAGACCGATAACCCGCCGCGCTTGGCCCATGAAACGCAATTTTTACCGGCTGAGCTGGCATTGCAGGATACGCCTGTATCACCGGCACCCCGCGTTTTGATGTGGGTGTTAATGACTTTTATGTTGCTGGTAGCCATATGGGCGACATTCGGACATATGGATGTAGTAGCAACCGCATCGGGCAGAGTGGTGCCCAATGATCGTATTAAAACAATACAGCCATTTGAAACGGCGGCGGTAAAAAAAATCCATGTTACGGACGGACAGCGAGTTAAAAGAGGTGATCGGTTAATTGAACTGGATGCCACAACAGCACAGGCAGATGCTGCAAGCATTGGTAGTGATCTCGATATGGCGCGCTTGCAGATTCAGCGTGCCAGAGCAATGCTGACGGCATTGGATGAAGGTAAGCTTTCTGCTCTGTCAAGGCCTGACGGCATCAGTGATGAGCGTTTTCAGGAAGCCGTGCACCTTTTACAAAGTCAGTATGATGAATATGTTGCGAAGCTGTCACGCAGCACGGCCGAAATCGCTAAAAAAAACGCCGAACTGCATTCAGCCCAGGCACTGGTTCATCAGTTTGAACAAACAGTGCCGCTTGTCAGGCAAAAAGCGGAAGATTTTAAACGTCTGGCCGCGCAAAATTTTGTGGCCCGGCACAGTTATATAGAGCAAGAGCAGGCACGTATTGAACAGGAGGCTTCACTCGCGGCTCAACGCAGTCGGGTGAAAGAAATCGCGGCAGCACTGCTTGAAGCACATGGGCAGCATAGCGCACTGTCTGCAGAAGTTCAGCGCGAAAACCTGAACAGCCTGCATGAAGGGAACCGAAAAAGTACCGCACTTGAGCAGGACATGATTAAGGCCCTTTCACGGGCTCAGCTGATGACCTTGACTGCACCGGTTGATGGCACGGTACAGCAGCTGGCGGTGCACACTGTGGGTGGTGTTGTGACGCCCGCACAACCCGTTATGATGATTGTGCCGCGTGACAATCTGCTGGAGGTGGAAGCTTTTATCGAAAATAAAGATATTGGTTTTATTAAGCCTGATCAGGATGCTGATGTTAAAATAGAGACTTTTTTATATACCAAATATGGCACAGTGCCGGCTAAAGTGGTGTCTGTTTCTCATGATGCCATTAATGATGAAAAGCGCGGCCTTGTTTATTCCACGCGTATCAAAATGGCGCATACCACCATTATGGTAGAGGGGGTACCGGTTAATTTATCTCCTGGTATGGCCGTGATGGTGGATGTAAAAACGGGTAAACGTCGTGTAATCGACTATTTTTTAGATCCGCTGTTAAAATATAAAAATGAAAGTTTGCGGGAACGCTAGATGCAGGGTCCCCGTGGTTTTTTAAGATAGATGAGGAAGCTGCCACCAGGTTTCGCTTTGCATCTCCTGCAAACGGGACAGGCAACGCTGGTATTCAAATTTGAGATGCTGACCATAATAAATATCCAACATCATGACTTCGGCCGAAATAACGAGTTTCACCCGACGTTCATAAAACTCATCAATTAACGCTAAAAACCGGCGTGCCGTATTCTCATCGTCGGGGCCCATAGGGCGTACATTATGCAGCAGGACACTGTGATATAATTCCGATAAAACAATGTAATCCCGTTGGCTACGGGCTTGCTCACACAAGATAGAAAAATCAATGGCTAATACAGCTGGCGCTGCTCTTATGGCAAGCATGGGTCGATGATTAATCTCTAATATAACATCCCTGTCTCCTTCTGTTCCTGCCAGTTTAATAAACAGTTGCGTCATTATTTGCTGTGTTTGTTCATTTAATGGTGTCAAATACAAGGATAAATTATTTAACATGCGCAAACGATAATCTTTTCCTGCATCAATATTGATAACGTCACAGAATTGTTTGATAAGACTAATTGCCGGTAAAAAACGTGCCCGTTGCAAGCCATTAAGATACAGGTTATCCGGTGCAACGTTTGACGTCGCCACCAGGGTCACATTCCGGGTAAATAGGGCTTCCAGCAATGTCCCTAATATCATTGCATCGGTAATATCAGAGACAAAAAATTCGTCAAAACAAAGTACATCCGCCGTGGCTTTAAAGCTCTCTGCCACTTTGTCCAGTGGATTTTCATGACCCTGGAATTGGATCAGCTCTTCATGGACGCGCCACATAAAGCGATGAAAATGTAAACGTAGTTTTCTGTTTCCGGGCAAACTGTGAAAAAACATATCCATCAACCAGGTTTTGCCTCGCCCCGGGCCTCCCCACATATACAGCCCACGAATTTGACGCCTGCCGACAGGCTTAATCTTTAAGCCAAAAAAATGACATAACGTCCGGGATACTTTGCTCAATAACATCGGTTGCGTTGTCGTTAACTGGCTCAAGCCTTGATGAAGGGTATCAAGATAAATAACTGCCCAACGCTGTGCTTCGTCAGGCTGATAGTCACCCTGATTCAAAGCCTGGTGATACAATAATGAAGGTGTATTACATTGCATAGGATGATCAACGCGTTATAAAAAGATGAATTTTTTCAACACATCTGGTGGTCATGATATGGTATAAAAAACTACCTTAGGTGGAAAAGTCATATCAGAACTCCATTGAAATTAAAGCTTAGCAATGATAACAACAGTCTGTGTTTTTATGCAAAAAAACAGACAGGACAATGTAGTTAACACAGGAGTCATCATGACTTGGGAATACGCACTTGCTGGCATGGTTATTGGTATTGTCATTGGTGTAACAACCATGCATTTTTGTAATCGTAACACACGCCAACAACAAATCTTACAAGATGAACTGGAAAAAAATAAATCGGCTCTGGAAGAATATCACCAGGAATTAATCAGTCACTGCGCGCGCAGTGCCGAATTATTTGACACTATGGCTCAGGATTACCGTCAGCTATATCAACACATGATAAAGGACTCAAACAATCGGTTACCGGACCTGCCGTTACCCAATAATTTGTTTCGCTATCATCTGACCGAATCTGATGCTGACAAGGATCAGGTAGCTATGAAAGCCCCACCAAAGGATTATCCTGGTACGGCATCCAGTTTATTGCATGTCAAACATCATACGCATAACTAAATCACACTATCCTCCGTAGAATGCCTCCGTAGAATGGCTGTGATGAGGGAAAAACCTGCCTATCTGCGTTTCAGTGTTGCTTCCGGGATTCAATATAGCTTTCTAGTATACTGACGGTTACAGGGCTTACAGAGAGATGAACTGGCGCAGCCGAAGCATAGTTCAATAAGTGGGTATACGCAATATATTGAGCGTGATAGTCTGACGCTGCATAATTCCTTGAAAAGACTGAATCGTAAAATACCGGACTACTCAAGTTACCAGAACTGCATGGGATCATTGTAATTTTTATTGAACGTCCATATGGCTCACCGGATAAGGACTTTATAACCGGTCGCGCGGGTTCTGACGCCATTTCCGGTGATGCAGGCGATGATATCTTAATGGGTGGCGATGGGGATGATACGCTGATGGGTGATGACGGAGATGATTACCTGGATGGTGGTAAAGGGAATGATACATACTGGCTGCGCAGAGGTGATGGCCATGACACCATTATTTCAGACAGCAACAAAGCTGATGACTCAGATACTGTGCAGCTTGGTGAAAATATCACCACAGAAGATATACAATTGAGTCGTTATAATCAGGATCTGGTCATTAGCATCTTCAGCACCGCTGACAGTATGAGGGTAAAAAATTATTATGTGCAGGATTCCAATACCACCAAACGCCTGCTAACAAATGACGGAAAAGAAATCAGCCTCACTGCTGTTAACCTACTTACTGATCTTATGGCAGGATTCAATACAGACCATCATGCCGTTGGCTCTGAAAATCAATACCAGCCTGATGTGCGGGTTACACTACCACTGGTATCTCATACCGATATACTTTAAGTCACCGTCATTGCTTAAATATTCCTGACTGATAACGAACCAGTATCGTTATTAGAAAGGATTACGTTATTTTATCTATCTCATTTAGGAAGTATTTTATAGGATGTTATATGAAAACCAGCTATTATATAGTGCTGTCACTAGTAACACTGATATCAATAATAAATTTTGAAACTCAAGCTGTTACGATAGATTATCGTCATGAAATGACAGATACAGGATCAAAAAACCACAAAGATCGTGTTTTGATTTTTCATCGCTTTGATAAAGGTTTTGGTATTTCTTCAGAGATTAAATGGAAACAAAGTGATAAAACTAAAACTACGGATCAACCCTGGCATGAATCTGTCAGTCAAGGAACAGAATTAATACCAAGTTATCGATCAAAATTTAATAAATATTTTTCTCTTGAATCTGGTATTTCACTGGAATCTACCAGTAATTTTAATAATTACAGACCTTATTTACGGAGTTATTTTAATATTACCGATAAATTGAATTTATCTTTGCGATACAGGCCCTATTATAAACGAATCAGTAATAATATCGGCACTGAAAGGAATACTCAGGAGACCGGTTATGCAATTGGTACATTTATTACATTTACTTTCACTGAAAGTATAAAATTTATTTATGAAAATGAATTCATTAAAGCGAACAGTGCAAATGTCGTTTTATTTAATAATAGAAATGATAATATGAATCATAATATTAGTATGTATTATTCCTATGGGAAAAACTGGATTCCATACATTGCAATCGCTAATATCGAAGGTAATAATAGAACTCATGATCACCGTCAAACACGATATCGTATCGGTTTACAATACGTTTTTTAACGATTGTCGATGTTTCCACCGTTTAGCCGTACTTCATTCATGATTAAAATGCAGGACGCTCCTCTCTCGGGTATCCCACGCAAGATGATGGTATTTAATTAATGCTTCTTTATTTTTAAACAGAAATTTTATCTTTGGTAGCTATTTTAATCAGCGTGAAAGCTGTGTTTTGGCTTCGTGTATAGTATAAATTTGCAGGATCGTCTCATATTGGTTAAGTTTATCGGACTCAGTCTCTATCACTTCATTTGAAGGAGCAGGTCGTTGTTCCATCAGTTGAAGCCATCAGGCTTGGCCATTTCGGTATGAATGAGTTTTAATTGACTATCACCTTTCACTTTGTGATTCGGGAATAAAAATTTTGACCAGCAAAAGCTATAATTATCATTTGACACGTTTTGTTATTAGTGCCCCCAATATTCGTTATCTACCGGCAGATAAAGGTATTGAAATCGCTTTTACGGGTCGCTCCAATGCTGGAAAATCGAGTGCTCTCAATACCCTCACCAATCAAAAAAATCTGGCCAGAACCAGCAAAACGCCGGGTCGGACACAATTGATTAATTTATTTGAAGTCACTGACGGTGTTCGTCTGGTAGATCTACCTGGCTATGGTTATGCCGAGGTTCCAGAAAATATAAAAAATCAGTGGCACCGGGCAGTAGAAGAATATTTTAAAGTACGTCAATCTCTAAAAGGATTGGTGATACTCATGGATATTCGGTACCTGCTTAAAACATTGGATCAGCAAATGCTTCAATGGGCTCTGTCCGTGAATATACCCGTACTGATATTGTTAACCAAAGCTGACAAGCTGGCTTATGGTGCCCGCAACATACAACTTCGTAAGGCACGCGAAGCGATAGCCCCTTTTGTGGGAGATGTTCAAGTAGAATATTTCTCTTCCCTGAAAAAAATAGGGGTAGATAAACTACAGGAAAAATTGAATAACTGGTTTAGTGCAATATCTACATTTTCCGTGGTACCGGCCACACTGAAAAAACAGGCCAGATAAGCAAAGACTGGTACAATGTCATGAACCGTTTTATCATTGAATTTTAAACAGATATATAAAAATCGATCAAGCACAGTCACTTATCAGGGAACATGATAGATTTTTCCGGATAAGTCATCGTGTTAATACCGACTATGTTTCATATCATTATGTATTCACATTCTTTTTTGTCAGCTGCCGGGAGAAATGCAGTCAATGAATAAAAAATTATTTTTTATTAAGATATTAACAATAATTTTTGGGTTGATAATCAATATATCAATGATAAATGCGACCACGTTACCCCTAACAATTCCCGAACAACCCTTACCCAGTCTGGCACCTATGTTGGAAAAAGTACTGCCTGGCGTGGTTAACGTTTATGTTACGGGCACACAAATGCAACAACAATATTTACCGGAAGAATTCAAATTCTTTTTTGGTCCTAATTTTCCAACGGGTAAAAAAAGTATTCGTCCATTTCAAGGCATTGGTTCTGGTGTCATCATTAACGCATCTCAAGGTTATGTACTCACCAATAATCACGTTATCAACAATGCCAATAAAATTCGAGTTCAACTTAATGATGGCCGTGAGTATGAAGCCAAATTATTGGGTCGTGATGAACAAACTGATCTTGCTTTACTACAACTTATCCATGCAAAAAATCTGACCGCTATTCCTTTAGCTAATTCTGATCACTTACGTATCGGTGATTTTGTCATTGCTGTAGGCAATCCATTCGGTTTGGGTCAAACGGCCACATCTGGCATTATTTCTGCACTGGGCAGAAGTGGGCTGAACCTTGAGGGATTAGAGAATTTTATTCAGACCGACGCCTCCATCAATCACGGTAATTCAGGTGGCGCCTTGGTTAATTTCAACGGCGAGCTGATCGGTATTAACACCGCCATTCTTGCTCCAGGTGGTGGAAACATTGGCATTGGTTTTGCCATTCCAAGTAATATGGCACAAAATCTCAGCCAGCAATTAATCGAATTTGGTGAGGTCAAACGGGGTAGCCTTGGTATTAAAGGCAGCGAAATGACTGCCGATATCGCAAAAGCCCTTAATATTGATACACGACGTGGTGCGTTTGTCAGTGAAGTGAGGCCACAATCCGCCGCTGATAAAGCGGGTATCAGAGCCGGTGACGTGCTGGTGTCTGTGGATGGTAAACCAGTAAAAAGTTTTGCTGAATTACGTGCTAAAGTTGGCACTACTGCCCCAGGCAAAATCATCATCATCGGCTTAGTGCGCGAAGGAAAATCATTAGAACGAAAAGTGACCCTGGACGACAATAGCAGTATCACAACCAACGCTGAAACATTTTTTCCTTCCCTGGCGGGAGCCATCTTCAGCAACGGGGAGCTGAAAGACGGCAACAAAGGTGTCATGGTAGATCAGGTGGAAAAAAATTCACCTGCGGCAAAAATTGGTTTACAGAAAGGTGATGTCATTACTGCCGTTAACCGCAAAAGCATTGAGAACATTGCGCAATTACGCAAAATGGTTGAGACAAAACCGGCAGTCATGGCCATAAATATTACTCGTGGCGAAGAAAACGTCTATCTTGTATTACGCTAGCTTTTGATAAACCGGGCAACCCCTGCCCGGTTAATGAGCACAGCACATGTGATACCCCTGTATTTAGCACTGTTGCAAACAGTCTCATGTGCTGAGACTTCCCCCTATTGGGACCTCAGAGACCAACAGTCTTATTCATTAGATGCCCTTTACCTTGAGCGCTGATGAAATCGAGTGGTGTCAGACCTTTATCCCAAGGCTTGTGACTAGAATACTTAAAATATTAATATTTACCTTATTATTTATTAAATAATTAATAATTAATTGACATATTTTACATTTCTGTGCTTTCCTGACAGCTATAACACCAATTTTTGCATTTCATGCAAACAAAAAAGTGGGCCATAGCAAAATTGACAGGTAATCAAATTATGAATATGTCTTTAAAAATACTGGGGCTGGCGCTTGGCCTGTCATTAGGCTCAACCAGCATCCTTGCCGTATCGCTTGAACCCTTGGATAAAGATTTCACTCTACAAATTTTGGGTTCCGGTGGTCCGATTTCTGATGATTTACGTGCCTCATCGGGGGAAATTATTTGGTGGAAAGGCAAATCACGCATCCTGATCGATGCAGGAGGGGGCGTATTTCTGCGTTTTGGTCAGGCAGGGGCAAAACTCGAAGAACTGGATTTCATCGGCCTCACCCACTTTCACACGGACCATGTGTCTGATATACCTGCTCTGCTCAAAGGGGGGTACTTCTTTGAGCGAAAAACCCCCCTGGATATGTACGGCCCACAAGCCGGTTCGGCTTTCCCGAGCTTAACGGGCTACATGGATGCACTATTTAATAAAAATCGTGGTGCTTACGCATACTTAAACGGTTTGTATAACGGCTCTGATGGTTTGTTCCCGGTTACGCTCACGGATGTCTCACACAGCAGTGATAAACCCACTAAAGTGTACGATCGGGATGGCTTGGTAAGTTATGCGCTGGGGCTTCCTCATGGTGATGTGCCCTGCCTGGCCTATCGTATTGAAAGTGAGAAGGGTGTCATTGTTATTTCTGCTGATCAAAACGGCCGCAATCCAAACTTTGTTAAATTTGCAAAAGGCGCAGATATTCTCATGATGCCTCTCGCCATTCACGAACAGGCCGATGAAGGTTCTGCTTTCATGCACGCAAAACCTTCTGTCATCGGGAAGATCGCTGCAGAGGTCAATCCCAAACTCTTGGTGCTCAATCACTGGATGGGTTTAAGTCTGAAAAATAAAGCTGAAGCACTCAAGATAGTTCAGCAGCATTATCACGGGCAGGTGATCGCCGGACGTGATCTTTCCAGCTACCCCATCAGTGCGGTTAAGGAGATAGTTAATGCACAATAAAATCACTCTCTCAATTGCGATGACATCGATGATAACACTAAGTTCAGGTATGGCTTTTGCTGAAATGCCCAGTAAGGCTTCCACTAAGCCTGCGGCTACCGAACAACATGGGGGAAAATGCGCGGCAGGTAAGTGTGGATCAGAAAAGACATTTGAAAAAAAAGAAATACAGGGTTGTCAGAACGGTAAATTGATTCGAAGCCGTGATGGAAAATGCGGCACTTCAGCATGCAAAATTGATGTACCACAGACTAAGTCACCACAAAGTAAAATCACGGATGGAGTATGCGGACAATAAACCGTACCAGCAAAGGCCTTGGTTTGCGTAGCGAGCATGTTGAATTGCTCTGCCAGCTGCCTGTACATCCGGATATTGATTTTCTTGAACTGTCACCAGAAAACTGGATGAATATGGGTGGAACGAAACGTGAACAGCTGCAAACCTTAGCAAGCCGTTACCCTATCGTTGCTCATGGGCTTAGCCTCTCTATTGGCGACTGTCAGCCGCTTAACGAAATTTTTGTGCGTCAAATTGGCAAATTTCTTGATGAATTTGGTATTGAGATCTACAGCGAGCATTTAAGTTTTTCACGTGACGATCAAGGTTATCTCTACGAATTACTGCCAGTTCCTCGTTATCAGGAGAATATTCCTTATTTAGTCAGTCGCATTCGATGGGTGCAGGATCTGCTTCAGCGCCCTATCGCGCTTGAAAATATCTCTTTCTATAAAAATTACGGAAACGAAATGCCTGAGGGTGATTTTCTTGCCGAAATTGTTGACAAAAGTGGCTGTCACCTGCTGGTTGATATCAATAATTTCTTTGTCAATGGTCAAAATCATGGTTATTGCCCGTATGATATGGTGCGCAATTTACCCGGTGAGGCTATGTGTTATTTCCATATCGCGGGTCATGTGCAAAAAAATGATGGTTTTTTGCTCGATACACATGGCAAGCCAGTGCCGCAAGAGGTTATTGATCTTGCGCGCTATACTGTCTCGATACACGGTAGCCGGCCTTTGCTTTTAGAACGTGATCACAACGTGCCTTCGTTAGGGTCATTGACTGAAGAGCTGCGCCAGATTCATGATGAAATTTTGGCAGACATTGCATCACGAGCACCCCGGAAGGAGTGCTATGCTTAATCCTCCTAATGCGATGCGAGAGAAAACTCAGCGGTTGGCCGCAGAGATTCGTCAGCCGCCTGGCGCGCAGCAGCCCGTGTGTTGTTATGCGGAATTTATCCGCGACAACATAGCCAGTGTTGTGAAAAACACATTCCCTCTTTTTTATCAGCTGGTTGGCCATGCGCAGGTTGCGCAAATCGTCAACAAATTCATGAGCGTTCACCGTGCCAGCGAGCCTGAATTTCATCAAATCGCCAGCGAATTTACTCTGTTTGCACAACTCAGTCCCTCCCTGTCTGCAGACTGGAAGGCATTGGTTGAGTACGAGTTTGCGCTATTTAGCGTCGAAATCGACAGGCAAACTGTGCCCAAAACGAGCGAATGGCAAGCCGCGATTGAAGCTCAACAACATGATTATTGTCTGCATCTGAACCCAACGCTAATACTGGTTGAAGTGCCATTTCTTGTCCATACGGCATCGGTGACGTTTTTAACGATCAGGGGAGAGAAAATTGCCTATGCGCTCTTTCGTACTGGCGGGCATCGGGTGATTTCTCAGAGGTTGAGCGAGGCAGATATTGCGATTATCCAGCTAATTCAGCAACAACCACAACATATTGCCCAAACAGCACGACAGATACATCAACATCTGGCTGGATTTGATTTCATGAAGTGGGTCCGACACTTCAGTGAGCTTGGGCTCATCACAGTTCTGCCTTCAGGAGAAATATTATGATTAAATCAGCCATATGCTGGTACGACAGCTGCATCGACAAGTGCAAACAGTTTGATTATTTGGCTTTGCTTGCTATCCGCCTCTA
>JACCDN010085121.1_pt1 | contig 11574 bp, 12 predicted proteins | sample 7441691 | NCBI WGS metagenome assembly JACCDN01 (sample SAMN15323439, study PRJNA562643) | freshwater metagenome | isolation source: river surface water | place: USA:Blue River Watershed | collected 2017-08-16
CTGGATACCACCATTTATTCACTTCAGCATCGGCGCTTTTTGTTTCCGACGATAACGGCTGCAATTTGTTAGCACGCGCGAATTTAAAGCCTTTGATTTCGCATGTTTTTTTGTTTACATCGTCGACGCGACTTGATCGGTCTGGGAGTTGTACAGCGGAAGATTGCCACGAGCTTGTTGATGCTAAGTTTTGTGGCAAAGTACACGGCTTAGAGCCAAACATTTCAATCCATTTAGAGCTATTAAATTCGCTCGGCTGGCCTTCCGCGAATAGCACATTATTGGGCACGCTAGCCGTTTTAATAGCATTATTTTTTGTGTTTTCGCCTCCTCCAACAACTCCTCCCCAAATATCGCTTTTCGTATGATAGTGAAACATTGGATCATCCACAATTCTCGTATCCTTGTCACGCAACACCGATCGTGGCGCATGCCCTACTATAGTTTTGCTAGAAGCATTTAATCCATCATTGAGCGTATATGAAGCATTCCCTGCATATTCTTGGCGGCGTTCCCAATTTAACAAATCACCCTCGACCAAATCAATCATATGTTCGGTGAATTTCATATTTAAACATGCAACTTGATCCCCAGGGTTCTGATCGCTCGGGTAACGCTCCGTAACAAGCGGCGTATATAGAAAATCGCGTTCCACTTGTTGAACAAAAGAATGCAAATGTGTATCTAGAGTTTTGTTAATATATGATGCGCATATTTTAGATGTGCCAGGATAGCCAACGTATTTCCCCGATGAAAAATATGTGATTAATTTTGATTTCAAATATTCGCGATTTGTTTTCTCGCCGAAATAATTAATGGCCGCTCTATTGAATTTATTCATCTTATACAGCAAACAAATTAAAACTCAAATTAATAAAATACCTTAGTGGTTTTATTTTCGCAATTTTTAATTATATATTAAGGGATATTTTTTAAGCTATTTGCAAAAAAATTGAATTAAATCATCCTAATAATAAACACCTATTTTAAACACGCCAAATGAAAGCCAATCTTTCAACCCAGGTTCTAGCTAATCTAAATGTTAAACGTGTATTCAATAATCTTGTAAAAGATTTAAAAGATAAAAAAGATTCATTTAAAGTGATGATCAAATATTCGCATGAAACTACGCGAAATATTAAGCTAGATGATGATCTGCATTTTTCGTGGCGACAAGCAAATACTATGTTAAAAGAAGCAGCCAATAGCGATAATTTTTATTTTGAAGATTTTGGTTTTGAACCCAAAAACATGACCGGAATCGATAAAATCAATCGCACGTGTTTTATTATCGCGCAATATATGTTTTCCGAAAACACGCTTTTCGATAATTGTGAAGTTATCATTAGAATGGGTAACAGAATCGTTCAATACGAATTCAAAGCGCGACTGTTGTCTTATATTTATACGTTGGCTTGTTATTATGTTAAGAATCCATCAAAACACACAAAGTTTGATTGGAAATGGGAAAAAGAAAACGATTTAATTTATGTTTATTCTTATAACCAGCAAAATATTTCAGAACAAAATATTTCAGAACAAAATACACAAGATAATTTAAGATCTTCTAAAATGATTTTATTTAAAATCGATAACAAAGTTTTGGATGAATTGGCCGTTTTGCGCCTTAATGATCTCCCAAGAAATATGATTATGGGAAATTTTGATTATGATAAATATTTTAAATACGCCAAAATTTACTACGAATCAATTTGCCCCGAAGATAAAGTACGCGCAGTTCGCAGTTTTTATGTTGTGCTTGTGCATTTAAAACTTGATTTACCGACTTTTAAAGGGTATTTGCCGGCCAAAATTATAGATCATATTATGAGTTTTATTACTGTTCATATTGATGTTGCTCTGCATTAATAATTTTATTTTTTAATTTCAATTTAAAAAAGCATCATGAATTATGCAAATTAACAACACTCGCCTTTATGAACGGTAACGAAAATCGAACAATAAAATCATGGTATAACCGCATATATGAAAATTATACAGTTGCGATTTGCCTTGGTATGTTTGTGGGCATTATTGCCGCCATATCCGCATTTACGTATTGTGGCATGTGTTTTTTCGGCAATAAATGCAATCTAGAAGCAATTTTGGTATCATCGACAATCGCGTTAACAACCGTGTGTTGTATTTGCGTTATTATCGCTGTTGTATATACTTTATTTTGCTATTGTTATGATACGTGCGTTGATTGGAGAAAAGAACGCGAATTTCAGCATTTAATTTCTAATGCGTCAAGCATTGAGTACGATTAAAATTTTAAAATTTTAAAATTTAATCATTTTTATATAAAGTGATTAAAGAAATCGAATATGGAATTACATGAGGATGAAATATTACTCATTATTATTTTATTTATATTAGTTGTAATAACAGTTTTTGTTTATAGAACTTATTGTATTGTTTATAGCATTATGGAAAAAATAAATCAATAAGTTGTATCAGCAAAAAAATATCGATGCAACAATCATATGAAAAATTAATTAATTAATTAATTAATTACTATGCACGTATTTTGATCTGTGTTCAACAGTTTTATCATGGCAATTGATGCCAAATTTGCAAATTGTCCGCGATGGATGGTAGAACTTATCGCAATGGTTTTTCATGAAATCATGGCAGATTTTCCCGAACTTGCATTCGGTTTTTCGTTCAGCTGGGTGGGTATATGCTTCACAATGTTTTTCAGAATAATCATAGCAATCTTTTCCATGTCTGCATTCAGTTCTTGGTGGATGTGTAAAGGCTTCACAATGATCCTCATCATAGATACAACATCTTCTCCCTTGATTGCATTCTTTGGGCTTTTTTGTGGCAATTCGCGGGTGTTCTTCGATTTTAATGCAGATAGGTACTAATTTCATGGTGGATAAGCTAAGTTTGCTCATTTTGCGGCGTGGTCAAAGTATTATTACGTATTTCCTGGTTTTAGCAGGTATACTTAGCAAAATACGATTCAATTGTTTTACAGCCCAAATCAAACAATTGAATCGTATTTCCAATATATTAAAACCTATATAAATTAAGGCTAGAATCATTTAAAAACCGCTCCAATTAAATTCTAAAACCCAGAGATATGTCTAAAACAAATAAATCATCAAATTTACACAAAGATTCGTGTAAATATGGAAAAAAATGCTACAGAAAAAACAAATTTCATATTGAGAAGTATCATAGCAATACATTAAATTATGAAAAACAATCAAATGAAAAGCCCAATTTACCTGAAACTGAAACATATGAAGAATTGTTTATACAATGGAACAAAAAAATAAAAACGCACTGCGATGTATGTATAATTCCAACTACTATGAATGAAGTAACCGGCAAATTTAATGAATTGGTTATTTACAAACCTAAATGGAATCTTGAACAAAATGAAACATCACGAAGTGAAACATCACAACGTGAAACATCACGAAGTGAAACATCACGAAGTGAAACATCACGAAGTGAAATGCCCAATTTAGCTGAAACTCAACAAGTTAATACCAAACAAAGTGATACCAAACACAAACGAAGTTTATCCGATGAAATTAAAAAATGCACAGGATTAATCCTGCCAACAACCAATATTAACCCATTTCTTGCCGAAAATCAAACAGGTCCTTTTCTCGCAGCAAAAGCTTTGGCATCATATTATGAAATCGTAAAACAAGATAATGAAAAAATTGTAAACGGAAAAACGAATTTTTCCGTTTCTGATATAATTTATGGTTTATCGCATCCATGTAATATTGAGCTTGTGATTGAAGATCATAAAATTACAGAAAACAATAATTTGTTTATTAGTGGGCATTTCGAATATAAAGAAAAAACAATTCATACTTTTGCATTAATTAGATTATCGTTTAGGCGAGAATCTGTTATGCAAGGCGTGTTATGCAATGCTATTGTTGTAGAAATAATTGACTACAGCGGTATTGAAAAAATCCCAAGAATTATTTGGGATCCAACTGCGTGCGTTAAAAATCTTAATAAATATCCAGGATCATTAAAACCATATCAACTTCTGTCAGCTTCATTCTAGTTTTTTTTATTTTTTAAAAAATAAAAAAACCAAAAATTGATGCTAATTTTTGCGAAACACCAAACACATGTATCGTGTCGGCCCTATATTCTTTTTAATAGAAAAAGTATCATATTCGCGGGCAATTAATTCAAAGCCAAATTCAGCCAATAATTCAGCCCATTCCAGCCAATTGCGATATTTTGCATAATAATTTTTAGCGAAGTTAGGATTTCTTGGCGCATTTTTCTCATTTGGGTAGCCCAAATCATAAACAGCATGTTCAACATCACACAACATATAGTCTATTGCATTATAAGCATCATGTTCGCGAAGAATCAGAATGCCGCCGGCTCGTAACACTCTATTTAGTTCGGCGCAGGCTTCGCGGAGATCTTTAACGTGGTGCAAAACCATAAACGCACTAATTAAATCAAAGGCACCATCTGGATAGTCTAATTTATTTCCCTTAATAAGCTTAAAATTAACCGCGGGATTACGAGTGATGTCATAATGTAAAAACGATGTTTCTTGCTCCAAATTATCCACAGAACTCACATCAGCGCCATGTATATTTTTTGCATCCAAACCAAGCATTTTGCCAACAAGTTCTGTCTTATTGCAATCACCGCAGCCGAAATCCAAATATGCTGTAGGCGTAAATTCGGCGACATATTTGCGCAAATAACCAACATATAATTTGGCGTGTAAAGTGTCTCGTGTGCTGTCGTATGTTTGTTCGCTTTTAGATGTGTCACGTTGTGAACTTTCATGCGATTTTACATCAGATCGCACCATACCTCCGTATTTGCCCTTATACTCAGGTTTCGTCGTATGTGAGCTTAAAATTATATTATAAATATCGGAATCCGTTAAGGACCATCCTTTATTAACAATAGTTTTAATAAAGCCTTTAGAATCAAATTTCACATGTTTTGCTAAAAGCTCTAAAATAGAAAACATATCCTTTTTGTTGCTTTTTAACAGAGCTTGGATTTGTTTATTGCTTTTTGGATCCATATAATGTAACCCAGTACTGGGTTTGGTTTCGGCCGAATATGATTCTATTTCTAAAGGTGTCAAATTATATTTTTTTGCGATTTGATCGTTGATAACCAAATTGCATGTGTTGTGCTCGCTATGATTTGTGTCATAGCCGCCGATTTTGGTCTCGGTTTTGTTACCAGTTTTCGACATGAGTGTATTAAACATAGAGTAATTCGATTCATTTTTTTCGCCATTGTATAAACACCATAAATTGGCAGAAGTTACAACAAAAATAATAAATAAGACAAAGAAAACAAAAACTATGAAAATAGCGGAAATTTTAAATAAATCCGCGGATTTAGAATCTGCCGCAAAAAACATATAAAAGCAACATTAAGTTTATATTTTAAAAATATTAAATTTTAAAATATAAATGAACTTATCTGGCGGTGATATACTTACATACGTAATTGTTTTTGTTGTAGTATTTTCATTATTCTATATATTATATGCGGCGATTATGATATTATATCGTGGATTGCCTGCTTTTGGTCTATTTAAATCGGGAAAATCTGGAGAGCGTGGTGACCGCAGCACCAGATATGATAAATTAGTTGATGAAACTGAAGAAAGTGTTATTTCTGGCGAAGAAACCGAAATCCACGAAGATTATATTGATAATTTATCAAAATTCGGCGGCGATCGCATTAAAGATTTGGTTAAAAACCCGCCTAGCTCATTTGAGAAATATGTGCGCGACAAGTTTGAGAAATTGACGAGTTATAAGTTTCCCACTGTGTATCCTTCGTGGTTAACAAGCGGGAAGAAAACATTTGAGTTAGATGGATATAATAAAATGCTAGGTGTTGCCTTCGAAACACAAGGTCCGCAACATTATGAATTCAACAAAAAATACTACACCAATTACCTAGATTATTATACGCGGATTTTACACGACCAAATAAAACGCAAAAAATGCGAAAAGTATGGGGTAGCACTTATCATTGTCGACCATTCAATTCCCAAACAAATACTCGGCTATTACATAGGATCGCGGCTATGGGATATCTGCCGCGAAAAGTCGCTAATAGAACAATCGGAAGCCTCAAACATCAAAAAAATGCCATATTCAAAAGTAAATTGCGCGGAATTAGAGAAACATTGTGGTGTTTGGGGTAACATTGGGGCAAAACCAGCAATGTATGTGGAAAAAATAAATAGAACACCATATCGCAACTACGAGTTAGAAAAACAGATGGTTCTAGAAGGAATATTGTAGATAATGCACGAAAAGCGCAATTTCGTGCATGGCTGTATCGTCGTTGATAAAATCAGTAATACTGGGCGATTCGATTAATTTAAGGGGTTTATCAACTGTATTTGATGAACCAACTGTATTTGATGAATCAACTGTATTTGGTGAACCAACAGCATTCGACAAATCAACATCGCCAGAAGACGAGTATTCCCCGCATGAATGCTCTATAACTGAATCAGTGGAATTAGTCAATGAACTAATTTCGGTTTTTTCTTGTACAGCTGGATTTACAACTTCAATAGAATTTGTAGTAAACATTACATTATTTTGATCGTTTAGCATGGTCTCATAAAAATGATTAAAAACAGCAGATAAAAAATCTATGAGCATTGATCGACAAAGTACAAAAGTACAAAATACAACAGTACACAATTTATAAAAAACAATAAAACACATTTCAATTTTTTGTGTATTAAGCCAGAAAATCCATTAAATAAAACTCAATATATGCTTAATAATTTCATCAGGTATGCAGAATTTATTGTCGTCAGATTTAGCTTGGATTTCTTTCAGTGCCATAAAAACTTTTGTTCTTTGTGTATTTTTTATATTTTTCATGTCGCGTATAAATCGCAGATACCTGTTGCGTTTTATATAAAATGAATCATTAATTAATTTAATAATCAAAGGATTATTCTTTATTTGTGCAGTAATAATGTTAAGAATACAATATAAATCTTGCAAATTATTTGGCAAGTAATTTAAATTCGTAATAAAATTAAATAAACAGCTTAATCGTTGCAAATTATCAGGCAAATAATCAACATCTTTAATTTGGTTGCCACCGCAATGTAATTCTTGCAAATTAGATGGTAAATGGTCAACATTAATTATTCGATTATTCCAGCAATGTAATATTTGTAGACTAGGTGGTAAATGATCTATATTTGTTATTTGATTATCACGGCAATTTAATATTTGTAAACTATCATTTACATGATCTATGTTTGTTATTTGATTATTAGAGCAATGTAACTCTTGCAAACTAATCGGCAGATAATCCAGATTGGTTATTTGATTATCACTGCAATATAATACTTGCAAATTAGGAGGTAAATGATCTACTTCCGTTATTTTATTATTGCCGCAATATAATACTTGTAGACTAAGTGGTAAATGATCTACTTCCGTTATTTTATTATTGTCGCAATATAATTCTTGTAAATTGAGGGGTAAATGATCTATGTTGATTATTTTATTATTGCCGCAATATAATATTTGCAAATTTGGGTATTTTGCAATTTCTTCATAAAATTCTTCGTCTGTTAAATTTCTACCACTAATATCTAAATAAGCAATTTCTTCCTGCTGCATTTTTATGATATGAGAAAAAAATATTCAATTTTTTTATTAAACAAAACTCACTATATGCTTAATAATTTCATAAGGCAAACAAAATTTATTGAACTCAGATTGAGCTTGGATTTCTCTTAATATCATAAAAGTATTGGTGCTTCGTGTATTTTTCGCATTACGTAAAAATCGCAAATAATTGCTGCGTTTTATATAAAACAAATCATCAATTAATTTAACAATCAGAGGGTTGTTCTCAGTTTGTGTAGCATTATTACTACTGCAATCTAATGCTTGCAAACTACAGGGTAAATAATCTACATTGGTTATTTGATTATAACCACAATCTAATCTACAAAGATTAGCGGGTAAATAATCCACATTGGTTATTTTATTATTCCAACAATATAATTTTTTCAAACCACAGGGTAAATAATCAACATTGGTTATTTGATTATGACTGCATTGCAGTTTTTGCAAATTAGCAGGTAAATGATCCAAATTAGTTATTTGAGTACTCCAACAATATAATTTTTTCAAACCACATGGTAAATGATCTACATTAGTTATTTTATCACAATTACAATGCAGCATTTGCAAATTATAGGGTAAATGATCCAAATTAGTTATTTTATTCCAACCACAATATAATTCTTGTAAACTATAGGGTAAATGATCCAAATTAATTATTTTATTGTGATTGCAATATAATACTTGCAAATTAGCGGGTAAATAATCCACATTGGTTATTTTATTATGTCTACAATATAATCTACAAAGCTTATCAGGTAAATGATCTATGCTGATTATTTGATTATAATTGCAATTTAATATCAGTAAAGTAGAGGGTAAATTATCCACATTGGTTATTTGATTATTACTGCAATATAATTCTTGCAAATTTGGGTATTTTGCAATTTCCTCATAAAATTCTTCATCTGTTAAATTTCTGCAACTAATATCTAAACAAGTGATTTCTTCTTGCATTTTTATGATATGAGAAAAAAATATTCAATTTTTCCCCTATTATTCGCACAAGAGCACCATTTTGCGCTTAAGTTCTTCGCGTTCATTATCGTTGGCAGGCTCTTCCAATATAACCTCGGTTTTCGCCGCCGTGTCAACTTGTTCCAAACGCTTTTTAAATTCCGTTGTATTAATGCCCTTTTCTTGCGCGATTTGCTCGTATGTTGCAACCCCGTATTTCATGCGTTTGATATCATAAACCATATCTTCTAAGGCACTTGTTTTGATAACCCCAGCTAATACTAAGTTTTCGACTTCAGAGATTCGCTCGGGGCCTAAATCGCTAGATAACCCCTTAAATACTTCGAGCAAATCATTGCGTTTTTTCGAATCAAGTTGTTCTTCTTTTTGCTCGACTTCCTTCTGCATTTTATCAACAAGATTTTTAAAATCATCGTGTTCTTTTTGTAAACGCTTGCGGTAGTCAGTGCGAAATAAATTGATTGTTGTTAAATTCATGTGCGATTTGTTGTAATGCCTAAATAACATGGTGGCATAATCCGCGTAACTATCCATGCGTTCATCATCTTTTGTTGGCGGTTTTTTCTCTACTTTGTCCATGTATTTGGCGAAAACTCTGTGGTTGTACTGCATATCTTGGATCATGTGGCGTAAAACAGTAGGATACGCCATATAAAAATCTTTGTGCTTTACGCGCATATCCTCGAATAAATCATCTAATTCGTTCGGTGATTGTTTTCGTCCACCCCACCGCTTTTTGCAAGCGTTATAGATTTCGTCGGCTTCTTTGATTACGTCTTGTTTTGTTACGTTTTTTTCGTTCTGAATGGAAAAATTATTGATTGGATTTGTGGCCATTTCACAAAGCTTTACAACAGCGAGCTATAAAATAAGTTCGATGAATTTTCTAATTTGGAAAAAATCAAGAAGCAAGAATTGTTCTATTTTTTTCTAATTTAGAAAGTTATAAAATTGTATTTTATATAAAAATGCAAACATATGATAATGAAGAGCCTACTTTTGACATATATATCTACTTAGAAGAGTGTGGTGAAGAAGAGTATGATCAAATATTAGAAGATATTCAACTAAAATATAATAACGTTGTATTTGCGGGCTCTGAATATCCTGATATTATAGTTAGTTTCAAAGAAATTTTAAGTTATGATGAAGCAAAAAATATAATGTTTTGGTTTTATGATCAATTTGGTGATGTCGATGTGGACGGCTGGGGAGCAAATTATGATATTGATGATAGATTGCTCAATGTTCACAATGATTGGCTGGAACAAAAATGTTGAAAAACCCATCAGCTTATGTAAAATATTTTTTTCAACATTTTTAAAAAATCCGTGTATATTCATATCGTGTATGATCAGGAGTGGTAAACTCGCAACCTACGCGATTTTTAAAGGCGTATTCGATGGCGCGATTCAGGGCGTTTGGAACATTTGCTTTATGCGCGGCTCCTCTGGATAAATATATAAGTCCAGGCAAAGAATTTACTTCAAGTAATAATGGTTTTTGGTTTGCATCCAAGATAACATCAAGGCCAAAAATTTGAAAACTAGATTTATAATTATTTGGATTTATATTCGCAGGTTTAAATAAAGTTGCAACCAAATCACATATGTCAGATAAAACTGTATCTGCGTTAATACAATCCAAATCGAAAATATCTTTCGTAATATCATCTAAAGTTCCTGTTGTATTTTCATCCGACATATTGGACGTTTTTAGAAATGTTTTTTGTATAGTTAAATTAGTCATAAATACTTTAGCATCTGAAGATTTTGGATTATATGTACCCAAACTTATGCTAGCTATTCCTCCCCAAAATAAATACGCTTTTAAATTAGATTCACAGGCAACATTATTATCAACAGAGGACAATTTAGGTAATACCAAAACATAAATGCGTAAATCAAATTTGCGACCCTTGTAAAGGGGAGGGTTTGCTACATATTGTTGAATAACAGCCGCTTTAACATTCTCTAATTCTTTGCCTCGTTTATTAATTTGATCAAACGTAAGCAATTGAATACCTTGACCGCCAAAAGATAATACGTTTTGCCCAATATGTGTCGGTTTTACAATCCATAAAGTTTGTTCATCACCATTTTGCAACAAAGACTGCATCACGCTGAAATGTGAAGATTCATCCCAAACAAACGTTAAAGGCGCAATATGTGCGATTTTGTTTTCTTGCAAATAATGCGCTAAATTAGCCTTATTTGATAACATACCAACTGATGGAAAATGATTAATTAACCCAAATTTAGCATCAGATAATTTGCGGAATAATTTATCGTCGTATCCGCTAGATTTGCCTCTAAATATAAAATCCGCCATATCCCATGTATCTAATTTAGAAATATTAACTTTACTGCCGTGAAGTATTTTTTCCAATGCCATAAATACTTCTGTACTTTCCAGGTAATCTGGTTTCATTTTCACAAAAACTTTTAATTCCTGCGGTAAATTATCAAATAAACATAATTCTTTTGACCCTACATCTAACCCGCCAGTCGCCATATTTTGATGGCCCAGTTCACACTTTTCACCCAAAAGCAAACGTTCGCTAGTTTCAATAACAGCCGCGAAAAAGGGCTCAGGATCGAAAGCGATGCCAGACTTATCATTAATTTCGATTAAGCGTAATTCGCCGCTTTCAGTCACCATAAAATCAAATCCAAATGTTTCAAACGCATATTTCGCCTCCGGATATGTTTCGGGCGAAAAATCGCTGAAACAAGCGCGAATTACAGCAGCAATCTGCCCCATCACATTATTCGCGTGTTCGCCAAGTAAAGCATTCATATCATATACCGCATTTTGCCGCCTAGTAAAGTGTGTGTCGTGGATGTTTTTGTTGCCAAAATCGGCCCTTTTATATTTCTCGATAGCAAGCACGGCACGTGTCATTTTATCAAGAATTATGTATTTGCTGTCGCTGCCCACCATA
>JACCDN010563241.1_pt1 | contig 11572 bp, 9 predicted proteins | sample 7441691 | NCBI WGS metagenome assembly JACCDN01 (sample SAMN15323439, study PRJNA562643) | freshwater metagenome | isolation source: river surface water | place: USA:Blue River Watershed | collected 2017-08-16
CAGAGGTGCCAGATCGACCGCCACGATGAGTTCAGTCAGCCCATTGACTTGACCGCTCGAGATGACGAGCACGTCAGGGCCGTATTGGGCAACAGCCTTTTCGTTGGCAGCGCGGATGTCGCGGGCAAGGATGCGTTTGAGTTCCATGGGTCAGCTCACTCTGTCTTCAATTTCGTTATAGGTTCGGCTTATCGGGCTTTGGCGTCCACGGTGTGGATCACTTTGACGGCCTGATCGTCCGGAATTTCGCTGTAAGACAGCACAGTCAAATCGTTCACGCGGAAGCGGGCGGCTTTGGACAGCCAGCCACGAATCACAGGCGACACCACCAACACAGCGGGGTGACCCATGTCTTCCACAGTTCGCGCGCCATCGCGCAAACCAGCAAATAAGTTTTCCGACAAGCCGGGTTCCATGACCACGGGTTGGCCGGGTTGGCTTTGTTGCAACACGTTGTGCAACAGTTGTTCCAACGAAGGCTCCAAAGTCATCACTTGCAAGCCACTGTCGTTGTCGACCAGGCTTTGCATGATCATGCGGCCCAACTTGGGGCGAACCATGGCGGTGAGTTGTTCGGGGTCTTGGGTGCGCGTGCTGGCCTCGGTCAAGGCTTCAGCGATGGTGCGCATGTCTCGGATCGACACCGACTCTTGCAACAAGTTTTGCAAGGTGCGGGTCAAGATGCCAAGCGACAACTTGCCGGGCACCAGGTCTTCCACAATCTTGGGCGACTTGGCAGCCAACTTGTCGAGCAGTTGTTGGGTTTCGTCATGGCTCAACAAATCAGAGGCGTTCTCGCGCAACACTTTGTTGAGGTGAGTCGAAATGGCGGTGGCTGCATCGACCACGGTGTAACCGAGCGTGCGGGCTTGGTCACGTTGTGAGGGTTCAATCCACACGGCTTCCAGACCAAACGCGGGTTCGCGGGTGGCGATGCCTTCGAGCGTGCCATACACATGGCCGGGATTGATGGCAAGTTCCCGACCCACTTTGACTTCACCTTTGCCACGCACCACGCCTTTGAGGACGATGTGGTACGCGTCAGGGTCGATGTTCAGGTCATCACGGATACGCACGGGTTGAACCAAGAAGCCCAACTCGGCAGACAATTTTTTGCGCACGCCTTTGACGCGGGTCATCAACTCACCGCCGGTTTCAGCGTTGACCAAGGGAATCAAACCGTAGCCAATTTCCAAACCAATCAGATCGACTTGGTCCACATCGTCCCAGTCAAGCTCTTTGGGGGCATCGGTCGGTGCAGCTTCTTTTTCAGCTTGCTCGGCTTGTTCGTCTTGCACCTCACGCGCAATGATCATGAATCCCAAACCGGCAGAAGCGACCGCCAGGGTGATGAACATCAGGTGCGGCATGCCGGGCACCATGCCCAAGATCAACAAGATCCCCGCGGAGATGAACAGAGCGGTGGGGTTGGCCAATTGAATAGAGGCTTGCTCAGAAATCGATTCCGCCGTGGTCACACGGGTCACGATGATGGCGGTCGCCAAGGACAACAGCAAGGAAGGAATCTGGGCCACCAAGCCGTCACCAATGGTGAGCAAGGTGTAAATGCGGCCCGCTTCGGCCACAGGCAAATCATGTTGTGCCACGCCAATGATCAGGCCACCAACCAAGTTGATGATCAGAATCAACAGGCCGGCCATGGCGTCACCGCTGACGAATTTGGACGCACCGTCCATGGAACCGAAGAAGTCAGATTCTTGGGCCAGTTCGGCGCGGCGCTTCTTTGCGGTTTCTTGGTCGATCACACCGGCGTTCAAGTCAGCGTCGATGGACATTTGTTTACCAGGCATCGCATCCAAGGTGAAACGGGCGTTCACTTCAGAGACGCGGCCCGCACCTTTGGTCACCACCACAAAGTTGATGATCATCAGGATCGCAAAAATAATGAAACCGACCACATAGTTACCGGCGATCACAAACTCACCGAAGGCCGCAACCACTTTGCCAGCGGCTTCATGGCCGGTATGGCCGTCCACCAAGATCACGCGGGTCGATGCCACGTTCAACGCCAAGCGCAACATGGTGGCAAACAACAAGACGGTGGGGAAGGATGAAAACTCAAGCGGTTGGCGGGTGCCGATGGCGATCATGATCACCACCAGGCTGCAAAGAATATTAAAAGTAAACAAAAAGTCCAACAACACGGGCGGCAGTGGCAACACCAGCATCGCCATGATGACGAGCACCACCACCGGAATACTTAGTCCGGAGAGGTCAAATTTCGACAAGTTGTGTCGAATCGTTGACAGAGTGAGTGTGCTCATTGCAGGAATCCAGTTGAAATTGGAACGTTTAGTTTTCTTCTTACCCCAGAAAAACCTCTCGGGCAAGTTGATTAAGCAATCGATGTGCCAAGTCAAACTGACAGTGATGCGCCATTCAGCCAAAAGCGGCAAGGACTGACCTGTCACGGTTCTTGCTTAACTCCTTGGCAAACTCGTTTAAAGACCACCATGAACCTGTCCAGCTATCTACAAATGCCGCCGGCACCTTCCGTGCCCAACAGCAGCACCAGCACCACGCCACAAGGCGTGCGCACTGGGGCGAGCCCGTCTGCGGCTGGCAATATGGGCTTTGATTTCGCCCAAGTGATGGCACGTCAGATTCAACGATTGGTTCCCCAAGAGCGGCAAAGTCTTGCCGCTGAGGCGCCTCAGTCCCCTGAGTTGCCCGCACGAGAAGAAGAGATTTCACGCCCTGAGCCCTCGCAGCATCAGACCGAGCGCTCAAATTCAGATGCACGCAAGGCGCGTACCACTGACCGAGCGGCTGCAGAGGACGAAGAGGCCCCCACGGATGCGCGCGCGCGCCCTCGCGCACGCGCCCTGCCCCCCAAAACCACACCCACCGATGCCGCTTCCTTATTAGTGGCAACGACCGTAACGACAGCTGTTCAGTCCACGGCGACGGCGGTTGGCACAGACGCAACAACCCCACTTGCCGCAGCACCACTTCAAACGATTGAGCTGAGCCCGCAGGTGCGCATCATCACCGACCCCAAAACGGCACCGAGCCCTGAGAGCTTGGCCGCCTTCGCCAAGTCCATGGGCTTGGATGAATCTGCCATTCAAAACCTGTTGGGACAGCAAACCGCCGCAGCCCCTGTTACGCCTGTCACAGAAGGACTGGCACAAGCTTCTGCCCTGCCGACCCCCGCCTTGACCCAGCTGCAAGCCAGCATAGGCGCGGCACTCCAGGGACAAGCCGCGACCAGCCCGGATGCCGAAGCCGTGGTTGCCCAACAACTGGCTGCCATGACATCGGCGACCGGCGCGCCACAGCAACTGGTGTCTGGTGCAGGCTTGGCTTTGAGCGCCAGCACCTTGCAAGCCCCCCTCGCGGCCGGCCTGTCGCCAACCGATCTGGCAAGCATTCAGCAAGTCCAAATCACCGTGCTGCCCGCCGCCGTGTTGCCCATGAACGCAGCCAACGGCAATGCCCCTATGCCGAGCACGCTCGACATGTTGTCGCTCTTGGGCTCGGGCGTAGATGAACAAGATGTCAGCGCACTGCTGACCCGCTTCGCAGAAGAAACCAGCGGTGACAACCCACAACCCGAGCAGCACGAATCGCAGAGCGACGGTGACCACAGCTTCAGCAGTTTTTCTCAAGCCTTGGCCCGCAACAACCCAGCGGCCAATGCAGCCCCTGCCGCCACAGCGGCAACCACCCCCATGAGCGAGGTCTATGACCAGCTCAGCGACAAAATGGCTACCGAGCTTGCCGCGCGCATGCACAAGCAGCTCAGCGATGGTGAATGGAAGATGAAATTTGGCCTGCGCCCTGCGAACTTGGGCGGCGTCGAAATTCATTTAGAAATGAAAGACGGCAAGCTCGACGCCGTGTTCCATGCCGACAACCCACTGACCCGCGACTTGCTGCAAAACAGCAGCCAACGTCTGCGCGAAGCACTTGGAAACTTTGGCATTAATGCCGGCCAAGTCCAGGTTGGCCAAGGTGGCGGCAACAGCCAACAAAACACGTCTGGAAATTCGGGGCGACAACCCCAAGTTAGAGACAATTCAACTTCGCAAGTCAACGGCTCCGACAGCGCCACCAGCGCTGCCTTGACCCGCAACAAGGCCAATGCGTCCTTGCTTGACCTCTATGCATAACTTACGCATGACAATCTGAACATTAGGAGAACGATATGGCAGAAGCAGCAGCAGAACCGACTGAAGAAGTAGTCGAAGGCGAACCCAAAAAGAAGAAGCCGATTCTTCTGATCTTGGTGATCGTGTTGTCCGTGATCATTCTGATCATGTCGGTGATGTTCGGCACGCTGTATTTCTCTGGCTACTTCGAGCACAAGAGCGAAGCCGCAGCCCACGAGAAAGTGGACGAACTCGAGAAAGAAGCAGAGAGCGCCAAAAACATGCCCGATGGCCCCTCCAAAGTGAAGAAGGAAGCCGAAGCCACGCGCTTTGAGAACACCTACCTCGAGATCGACAAAGAGTTCATGACCAACATCACGAATTCGAAAAAGATCATGGTTGTCAAAGTGGCGGTGATGACGCACTACGACTCGCGCGTGTTCGACAACGTCAAGAAGCACGAATTTGCCATTCGCTCTGCCGTGCTCGACGTGATGCGTCAGAGCACCGAAGCCGATGTGGCCAAGCCAGACTTCCGTGTCGAATTGGCTGCCAAGATCAAAGTGGTGATGAACGACATGCTGATGAAGTACGAAGACTTCGGCGGCATTGAAGATGTGTTCTTCACCTCATTTGTGATGCAGTAAACCCTTGAGTCACCATGAAATCTAACCTGCTCTCGGACGAAGAACTGGCTGCGCTGTCGGAAGGCGTGCGCGACGGTTCGATCGAGACCGACACTGGCTTCAACGAAAGTGTGCGGGTGCGTAAACACGACCTGGCCAGCGAAGACAGCAGCTTGGGGGTGAACGTCTCGTCGATCGACATGATCAACGAACGCTTCATCCGCTTGTTCCGTCTCGGCTTGCTGGAAGTTCTGCGCACCAGCCCTCGTGTGAACCCCACACGCGTCCAAATTTTGAAGTTCGGCGATTACCTGAAAGGGCTGCGTGCGCCGCTCTCGGTGAACATCGTTCGCATGAACCCACTGCGTGGCAACTCGGTGATCATCATCGACCCCAACGTGGTGTTCAGCTCGCTCGACAGCTTCTTTGGCGGCTTTGGCAAAGGCGTGGGTGAATTGCCACCCGGGCGTTTGTTCACACCCACCGAATCGCGCATCATCAAAATTATTTTGGAAGTGTTCTTCCGCTCCCTCACGGAAGCGTGGGGCCCACTGATGCAAATTGAATGCGAACACGTGAGCTCGGAAATCAACCCGCAGTTCGCGCAGATCGCAGACGAAAACGATTTGGTTGTTTTGAGCCGCTTTGAAGCAGACGCCACCGCCAGCGGTGGCAAAGGCTTCATTGACTTGGTCTACCCCTACGCCACCCTCAAGCCAATTCGCGAACTGCTCAGCAGCCGCGTACAGAGCGGCGAAGGCAACGAGGAGTCCGATCGCAAATGGCGCAAAGACCTCGCTGCGGCAGTGGGCGATGCGAAGCTGGAATTGCAAGTCACCATGGGTGAAATCAAAACCACGCTGCACCACTTGAACAACTTGCAAGAAGGCGATCTGTTGTTCTTCAAGAAAGACGACACCGCGCTGATGAGCACCAATGGTGTTCCCGCATTCCACGTCAACGTGGGCACGCGCGGCTCACAAGTGGCGGTACAAATTGACCACGAACACGTTCACGGCAAACCCTGAGACAGGATCACATCATGACCGACGAAAAAGAAAACCCAACCCCCGAACACGACGAAGCCGAAGCGGCAGCCGCTGAAGCTGCGCACGAGGCGCATGAAGAAGTTGCGGCTCACGCAGAAGAAGCCGAACCCAGCTTGGAAGACTTCAAACCGACGATGCCTGGCAACATCAATCCCGAGGTGTTGCAAAACATCGTCGTGAACTTGTCGATCGAAGTCGGTCGTGCACAAATCAAGATCAAGGATCTGATGCGACTGACCCAAGGCAGCGTGGTCGAGCTCGACCGCATTGCGGGCGAACCCCTCGACTTGTTGGTCAACAACTCCGTCGTCGCCCAAGGTGAAATTGTGTTGGTGAACGACCGCTACGGCGTACGTTTGACGCGCGTGGTGCCCTCGTCTGAGCGCCTCAAGCTGATCTAAACCCAACCCTGTTTGGCCTGAGGCACCGACTGAGCCAGTCGCGTGCCTCTTTTTGTCTTCGAACCATGCATGCTGATCTGATCGACCGTCACGCCATTCAACGCTTGCGCGAAGTGTGCAAGCTCGACCGCGCACGCGCCGCGCGTTTGTGTGGTCTGACAGAAGGCCAGATCATTGACCTCGAAAGCGGCGGCTACAGCCACTTCACCTCGCGCGAGATGAAACTGCAAGCCGCCTTGAAAGTGGGCACCACCCTCAGTGGCGCCCAGCCCAACGGCATGCCCGTGGTCAACATCTTCCGCTCACACGCAGCCGCCGATTTAGGCATGACGCTGCCACCCGTGAAGCTGGAAAAAGGCGCACCCCCACCCCAGCCGAAGTTTCCCGACACGCCCGAGTTCTACAAACTTCTGTTGATCTTTGTGGTGATGGTGTTCTTGCTGGTCGCCGTGGCCATGCCCTTGCTCTACACCCTGCCCTCGCCCCCACCTAAATTGAGCTGAGGGGCCATCAGCGCCCCTGCGTCAGCCATGGCGCTGTGCACTGTTGCACTGTTACGCCAGCGTTGATCAACCGTCCTGCCAGCACGCCATAAAAAAAGCCAGCCCTGAGGGCTGGCTTTTTGCTTAGCGACGCGCGTCGGTCAGGATCAGTTCGCGTTGATCTTGCGACCATTCAAAGGCTGCACTGGACGTGCATTGCGCTTGAAGGGGAAGTCCATCACTTGCTTCTTGCTGATGTCGACGGTGGTCTTCAAGATGTAGAAGGTCACGCCTTCGGTACAAGGGGGCGTGGTCAACGACCCCTCGTAGCTGTAATGCGTCAGCGCCGCAGGTATCAAGCTGCTGGGGTCAAACTTGACTTTGTCGACCACCACTTCTGGGCCTTCCGACTTGGGCGCGTTGTTCCACAAAGTTTGGATGGCGGCATTGTCTTTGCCATCGTTGAGCAATACACCCAGGACAGCCAGTTTGCCGTCGGCGTTCTTGTGCACAAAGTGCGCCACCATGGCCATGGGCTTGCCATCGATCTGCTCTTCGCTGGGACGGTGGAAATGGAATTGCAACAGGTTGTACACATCCTTGTTGATCTTCAAGGTGCTGCCGGGTTCCACATTCACTTGGATGGTGTGGCCGTTGTTCAAAATCTTCAGCGGACCTTCTTTGTAATTGACCACCAACACGTCTTTCGATTTCTCAAAAGGCCCTGCGATGTTCAATGGTGCTTGTTTGGTGCCCTTGCCGCAGGTGGGGAACTCATCACCCCAATTTTCTGGGCCCATGTCGCCGGCGTAGTCCCAATGGGCGTGGCCTTTCTTGTGGGCTTTGGCGTCTTTTTCAGCGGCACAGTCGGCCAAGACTTTGACTTTCTGACCCGCTGCGGCCAAGGCGTTTTGAGCTGCACAAATCGACTTCAAGCGCGACGACCACTCGGCCATCTCCAAAGCTTTTTGGAAAGTGCTGACGGTTTCAGGATCTTCTGCACCTTTGGTCAACAAGCGCAAAGCGCCCAAGCCCAACTGGCGTTCGCTGGTGACAGGACCTTTTTGCGCCTTGATGAAGGCTTCGTAGTCTTGCAACACCACACCATTGCTGAACGCATCTTTGACCGCGGCCAATTGCTTGGCGGCGGGCTCAGCTTCTTCCAGCTTTTCTTTGGCCTCTTCCAATTCCTTGGTCAGCTTTTCGAGCTCTTCTTGCGCTTCGGTCACGCCTTCGCTGGCCTCCGAGAGTTCGCTCATGACGTGGTTTTTACCGGAGTAACTCCAGTAGCCAAATGCCACAGCGCCTGCGAGGAGCAGACCCATGACAATTTCGAGAATCAGGCGTAAATATTTTTTCATGGCCATTCACTTGAGTGGGTGCATCAGATAAACCCAAAAGTAACGCGCAAGGCAAGCTCCTTTTGGGCAGGTGAGTGGGTATCGGCTTGACCAGGGACAAGCTTTAATCGCCACCTAAACCGGCAAATTATTGCCGCAACTGAGTGACGCAAGAAATGTGCACGCCAGATACCCGACACTACAATCTTGGCTTCTTTCACAGCCTCTGGATCAACACCATGAACCGCTGCTTCAATCCCCACGGGGAGGCTCGTCCATGAGCCGCAAAGTCTTTATCAAAACCTTCGGTTGCCAAATGAACGAGTACGACTCGGACAAGATGGTCGACGTCCTGGGCGAAGCCCAAGGCTACGAAAAAACCGATGACCCCGAACAAGCCGACCTGATCGTATTCAACACCTGCTCGGTGCGCGAAAAGGCGCAAGAGAAAGTGTTCTCCGACCTCGGTCGCGTGCAACACCTGAAAGCCAAAGGCGTCAAGATCGCCGTCGGCGGCTGCGTGGCCAGCCAAGAAGGCGACACCATCATTGCCCGTGCGCCGTATGTGGACGTGGTGTTTGGCCCGCAAACTTTGCACCGCCTGCCCGAGTTGCTGAACCAGCGTGATTCGCTGGAACGTCCGCAGGTGGACATCAGCTTCCCCGAAATTGAAAAGTTCGACCACTTGCCCCCGGCCCGCGTCGAAGGCGGCAGCGCGTTTGTGAGCATCATGGAAGGCTGCAGCAAATACTGCAGCTACTGCGTGGTGCCCTACACCCGCGGCGAAGAAGTGAGCCGCCCGTTTGACGACGTCTTGGTCGAGGTAGCCGGCTTGGCCGCGCAAGGCGTGAAAGAAGTCACGCTACTCGGTCAAAACGTCAACGCCTACCGCGGTGCCATGGGCGGCACGGCCGAAATCGCCGACTTTGCGCTGCTGATTGAGTACGTGGCGGAGATCCCCGGCATCGAGCGCATCCGTTACACCACCAGCCACCCCAACGAGTTCACCCAACGTTTGATCGATGTGTACGCCAAGGTGCCGCAACTGGTGAGCCACTTACACCTGCCCGTGCAACATGGCAGCGATCGGATTTTGATGGCCATGAAACGCGGCTACACCGCCATGGAATACAAAAGCACAGTGAAAAAACTGCGCGCCATTCGCCCCGACATGGCGATGAGCTCGGACTTCATCGTGGGCTTCCCCGGCGAAACCGAAGAAGACCATCAAAAGCTCATCAAACTCATGCACGATGTGTACTTTGACAACTCGTTCAGCTTCATCTTCAGCCCCCGACCCGGCACACCGGCTGCCAACTTACACGACGACACGCCGCACGCGGTAAAGCTGCGCCGTTTGCAAGAAGTGCAGAAGATCATTGAAGACAACATGCGCGACATCAACGTGCAGCGCGTGGGCACGGTGCAACGCGTGCTGGTGGATGGTTACTCGAAAAAAGACGCCACCGAGCTACGTGCCCGCACCGAGTGCAACCGCATCGTCAACTTCAAAGCGGGCCCACACCCTGAGCGCCTGATGAACCAACTGATTGACGTGAAGATCACCGAAGCCAACCCGCACTCGTTGCGCGGCGAGGTGTTTGTGAAGGCTTAGCGCATTCCGGGGAAGCCACCGCCGCCCAGGCCTTTCATGCCGCCCATGCGCTTCATCATTTTCATGAGGCCGCCGCCGCTCATCTTCTTCATCATGGTTTGCATTTGCTCAAACTCTTTGAGCAAACGGTTCACGTCTTGCACTTGGACACCTGCGCCCGCTGCGATGCGGCGCTTGCGTGTGGCTTTGATGAGGTCGGGCTTGCGACGCTCGAGCTCGGTCATGCTGTGGATGATGCCTTGCTTGCGACCGATGTCTTTCTCGGCCTTGTCCATGTCGACTTGGCCCGCCTTCGCTGCCATTTGCGTGGGTAACTTGTCCATCAAATTGGACAGCCCCCCCATGGAGCGCATTTGCTGAATTTGTGCCAAGAAATCATTGAGGTCAAAACTGTCGCCGCGCTTGACCTTTTCGGCCAACTTTTGCGCCGCCGCCATGTCGACGCCCGCAGTGACTTGCTCAACCAAGGCCACGATGTCGCCCATGCCCAGCACACGCCCCGCGTGTCGTTGTGCATCGAACAATTCCAAGCCGTCGAGCTTTTCGCTGGTACCGGCAAACTTGATGGGCGCGCCGGTGATTTGACGCACCGACAAAGCCGCGCCCCCGCGTGAGTCGCCATCGAGTTTGGTCAACACGATGCCGGTCAGTGGCAACGCATCGCTGAAGGCCTTGGCCGTGTTGATGGCGTCTTGACCTTGCATGGCATCGACCACAAACAAGGTCTCGATCGGGTTCAACACGCTGTGCAGCTGCTGAATTTCAGCCATCAAGGCGTCGTCAATCGCCAAGCGACCTGCCGTGTCCACCAGCAACACGTCGAAGTAATGTTTGCGGGCGTAGTCCAAGGCCGCGCGTGCGATGTCGGCCGGCTTTTGGTCTGGGCTGCTGGGGAACCATTCGGCGCCGGCTTGGGCGGTGACGGTCTTCAACTGTTCAATCGCTGCGGGGCGGTACACGTCACCCGAGACGGTCAGCACTTTTTTCTTGCGTTGGTTGATCAACCAACGTGCCAGCTTGGCGGTGGTGGTGGTTTTACCCGCACCTTGCAAACCGGCCATCAAGATCACCGCAGGCGGTTGGGCCGCGAGGTTCAAATCGCTCACGCCCTCGCCCATGGTGGCGGCCAACTCTTGGTTGACGATGGCCACCAAGGCTTGGCCAGGCTGCAAAGAGCCAATCACTTCTTGGCCCAGCGCTTTTTCTTTGACACGCGCAATGAAGTCGCGCACCACAGGCAAGGCGACATCGGCCTCGAGCAGCGCCATGCGCACCTCACGCAACATGTCGGCCACGTTGCTTTCGGTGATGCGGGCCTGTCCGCTGATGTGTTTGACCAGGCGCGAGAGTTTGTCGGTGAGGGCTGAGGCCATAAGAAACCCTTGAACGGGTTGGTTTTCTGTGTGTAGCGAAACGCTAAACTGTGGCCATGATTTTAGCCAGCGACATCCCGCTCAACCTTTGGCTCGGCCTGCCCACGGCCACCGCTTACGCGTTGACCGCGCTCATCGGTCCGCGTGTGGCACCTGCCATGGGGCACCGCTTACTGGCTGTGCCCTGGGCCTTGCACGGTTTGGGTTTGGTGTTTGCGTTGTTTGCCCCGCAAGAAGGTGCTGTGCGTTTTGGCTTTGCCCCCGCACTGTCGGTGACCGCCTGGTTGATGTTGACGTTTTATGTGCTCGAACAACACTGGTTCCCTCAACTGCGCACACGCTGGACCTTGGCCAGCGTCGGTGCAGCCGTGGTGCTCTTGGCCGCGGTATTTCCCGGTGCAGCCCTGCACATCGAAGCCTCCCCGTGGTTGCCTTTGCATTTGGCTTTGGGCGTGGCCTCGTATGGGTTGATCACCGCTGCGGTGGTGCATGCCTGGCTCATGATGCGCGCCGAAAAAAGCATGCGACAAGGTGCCGATGCGCATGTGGGCTTGCCTTTGCTGACCCTGGA
>JACCDN010919038.1_pt1 | contig 11571 bp, 17 predicted proteins | sample 7441691 | NCBI WGS metagenome assembly JACCDN01 (sample SAMN15323439, study PRJNA562643) | freshwater metagenome | isolation source: river surface water | place: USA:Blue River Watershed | collected 2017-08-16
AGGCATTGTCACTGGCGCAGCAGACGACGACCCATCGGGTATTGGCACCTACTCTCAGGCTGGCGCGTCGGCAGGCTTTGGGTTTCTCTGGAGCACGTTCTGGCTGCTGCCACTGGCCTTTGCCGTGCAAGAGGCCTGCGCTCGCCTGGCGCTGGTTACTGGGCGCGGTCTAGCCGCCATTATTAAGTCGCGCATGCCGCGCTGGGTGTTGGTGCTGGCTGTGGTTTTGGTGGCTGTTGCCAACACCGTAAACATTGCCGCCGATCTCTCCATCATGTCGGCCGCGTTGGGTTTGCTGGTGCCGATCAACCAGCTAATCGGTGTGATTATGTTTGCGGTTTTGCTGGGGCTCACCGAGCTGTTCATTCCGTATCACCGCTACGCCAAGGTGCTGCGTTGGCTAACTGTGAGCCTGTTGGCCTATGTTGCGGTGCTGTTTGTGGCCGAGATTGACTGGGGTGCGGTGGCGGTGGCCACGGTGCTGCCGGGCTTTAACCTGAGCAAGGTTTCAGTTGAGATGCTGCTGGCACTGGCTGGCACGACCATTAGCCCATACCTGTTCTTTTGGCAGGCGGCCGAAGAGGTTGAAGAGCGTCGCGAAGAAGGGCACCGGGTTTCTGGCCGTCACATTAGGGCCATGCGTGGCGATGTCTTTGCGGGCATGTTCACCGGCGTCTTCATTATGTTTGCCATCATGGTCACCGCGGGTGCCACCCTGCACGCTCAGGGAATTACCCAGATAGAGTCTGCGGCTGATGCCGCTGCCGCCCTTGAGCCGATTGCCGGGCCTTACGCCGGCTTGCTGTTCTTGCTGGGCATCCTGGGTGTTGGCTTGCTTTCCATTCCGGTGTTGGCCGGTTCAACCGCTTATGCAGTTGCCGAGACTTTTGGTTGGCGTGAGTCGCTAGAGTTGCAGCCGCGCCAGGCAAAGGCCTTTTATGCGGTCATCGTGTTGTCAATGCTGATGGCGTTGGGGCTTAATTTGCTCGAGATTCCGCCGGTCAATTTCTTGATCTTGGCTGCGGTTTTGAACGGCCTCACTGCTCCGGTGCTCATGACCATCGTGTGGTTTTTGGGTCGTGATCGCAGTCTTTTGGGCAAGTGGGTATCGCCGCGTTGGTCGCAAATTCTGCTGGGTTTTGCCACGCTGGCCATGTTTGCGCTGCCGGTTTTGTGGCTGTTGGCTAAATAGCGTTTTCGGCTGACCGGTCAAAATACGGTTTCACTTTGGCAACAATCGTTGCAATTTGGGTGTTTAGGTGGGTAGTCTGGCGCAACAACTGCACGGTTTGATTTTTAGCCGGGCAGCAAGGCAGCAGCACAAGTTCAAGGGGGTTCAAATGAAAGAGAACGAGTTTGTTTACGCGGTAATTGCCGATCACGTTTCTGACCCGGCAACTTTCGGGGCTATTTTGCAACAAGATGAGCACGGCATCAGCATGCTCGACCGCTGCATTCAGGCTTGCGAAGATTTTCCAAACAACACCGACGAGCTGCCAGATGACGGCGTTGACCTAACCGTAGTGCTGTCTTCTAATGAGGCTGTGCTTGAGGCGGCAGCCAAGCTGGGTGCGGTAACGCATGTGTCGGGGAGTTTCTTGTCGCCGGCCGAGATGGTTCGTCACTACTTTCTGGAGAGTGACGTAATTCTTGACCCAGACGAGTCTTCGTACATCGTTTTGGTTGACCCAAAGACCGCTGAATATGGCAACCCAATGTTGCTGAGTGGGTTTCTAAAGCTCACCGAATAATGGCTTTTGCTTATGCAAATATTCGGGTTTTTTGCTCGGAATAAATCTTGACTAGGTGGGCTTGACTTATTTCATGACTAAGACAGCAATCACCGCAGCCCCTATTCTTCCTGTTCTTGCCGAGCGCTGGAGCCCTCGCGCTTACGACGCAACTTACGAGATCACTCAGCACGAGCTTTTGTCTGTGCTTGAGGCAGCTCGTTGGGCACCTAGCGGCAACAACACCCAGCCTTGGCGTTTCTCGGTAGCCACCCGCGGCACCGACCTTTTCAACCAGATTGTTACCGGCCTTAGCGGTTTCAACGCTGCTTGGTCACCGCACGCATCTGCATATGTTGTGGTTTCTGTGACCACCAACCACACCGATGGCACCCCGGTCAAGAGCGCCAAGTTTGATGCTGGCCTAACCACTAGTCAGTTGGTAATTCAGGCTCACGAGCTTGGCCTGCACGCTCACATTATGGGTGGCATTGACCACGAGGTTTTGACCAAGGTGCTTGATTTGCCAGCTGGTGTTGAGCCAGTTGTGGTTGTGACTTTGGGCAAGATGGCCCCGGCCAACACCCTTGAGGGCCCGGCCTACGAGCGCGAGATTGCACCGCGCACCCGTCTATCTCTGGACGAGATTGTTCTAACCGGCAAGCCATAGGCTTACGCTGGAATTATGCACCCTGTAATTCACCTTGCCATCTCCGACGAAATTGCCACCTGGTACGACCAAATTGGTCCGTGGCTTTTCTATGGAGTGGTCTGGGCTTTGGTCTTTGCCGGCACCGGTTTGTTCGTGGGTGCGTTTGTGCCGTTTGTTACCGGTGACTCGCTGGTTTTTGCTGCCGGGCTAGTTGCTGCTGGCTCGGTGGGCACCTCTCAAGAGGTCAACATTTGGGTCATGGCAATTGGTGTGGGTGTGGCAGCTTGGTTGGGCGATCAGGTTGGTTACACACTCGGCCGGCACTTTGGGCGGCCATACCTTGATAAGCGTGAGGGCAAGTGGCTCAAGTCGGCCATTGCCAAATCAGAGGCCATTTATGCTGCCTGGGGTTGGTGGGCTGTGGTTATCTCAAGGTTTATGCCTTGGGCCCGGGTGTTTGTGCCAGCTATTGCGGGTATCTCTCGCATGAACTATTACAAGTTCTTTAGCGCCAACCTGGTTGGTGCGCTTTCTTGGGGCACCGGCCTGACTGTCACCGGCTATTTTGCAGCATCGATTCCTGCGGTCAAAAATGCCTCATACAGCATTGCCATTTTCTTCATCACAGCTTCGCTGATTGCCGGTTTCCGTGCCTGGATGAAGAACCGAGCCTCTGCTTAGGAAGACCTAAATATAGGTCTTGATTTAAGTCTTTCCAGACTTATACACTGATTTCTAATCACAGGAAAGAGGTGTGCTCATGCAGGTAATACTTGCCGACATGACTATTAGCATTTCTGAATTTAAAGCCAACCCAAACCAAGCCGTCAAAGACGCTAACGGGGAACCGTTTTGTGTAATGACGAACAACGCACCGGCCTTTTACGTTGTGAAACCTGAATTATGGGAACGGCTCAATGATCTTCTGGACGACGTTGCTCTTGCACCAACCATAGACAGCGCGCTGAAACGCCGTAAACAAGCAGTCAAAGTAGCGCTGGAAGACCTTTAGTTCCCATGGGCTTCTCAGTTGAGTTCAGCCCTGACGCATACAAAGACTGGTCAAAGCTAGAGCCGGCCATTAAAGTTCGCTGTAAGAAGATGCTGCTAAAACGCCCCGAAAACCCGCGTGTCCAGAGTGCTTTAGTTAGCGGATATGACGGAAGCATCTATCGCCTCAAGATCTCTAGCGATGGGTTTCGGCTTGTATACAAGGTCTTCGATGATGAAGCGGTTATTTACATTATTACGGTCGGAAAAAGAGAAGACTCCGAGGTGTACCGAAAAATGCGAAAACGCTTGGGTGGCTAAATAAAATCGTCGGCAAGTTCAGCCGACTTTTCGCGGGCATAGAAATCTTCTTCTTGGGCAGCCCATTCTGCCCAGTGGTCGTTTGAACCTTCGCGTTCAAGCCAACGCTGGTGGCGGGTTTCTTGGTCAACCTCAAGCCAAATCTTAATGTCGGCTAGCTCCGCGCTCAGGTGGTTCAATGATCCGCAGCCTTCGATAATTAGGGGAGTGCCGCCGCTGAATTCGCGCCAGGTTTCACGCTCGCCCGTTGCCCAGTTGTATTCCTGCCAGTTGGCGGTTCGTTGATTAGCAAGCGGGTTCAGAATGAATCGCTGCATGTAGTCGGCACCGGCATCAAGGCCGTTCCAGCCAGGGTAAATATCGTCCATGTGAATTACGCGAGGGGCTGATTCACCGTTCTTGAAAACCAGGTTTTGCACGGTTGCCGCCAGGGTGCTTTTGCCAGAATTGCTGCGACCATCAATCAGCACAATCGGCATGGTCTTGCCCAGGTCAACCAGCTCAAGAATTTTGTTGGCAATGGTCTCGGCCAGGGCGCGGTTCGCGTCGGCTGGTGCTGTCGAATTGCCAGTTTCTTGACCGGCTGCAGCTGAGTCAGGTTTCGGCAAAATTCTTAGATTTCGTAGATTACGTCTGGGTGGTTGTCGAAACGGTACCCACCACCGCGAACGGTTCTAATGATGTCTTCGTAACCGGCAATCTTGGCGCGCAGGCGGCGAATGTGAACGTCAATCGTGCGCTGGTTTGGTGCGTTTTCTTCGTCGCCAGACCACAGAATGTCAATGATCTCTTGGCGAGGAATTGTGGCACCCTCGTGTGAAATCAGGTAGTTGATTAGGGCGAATTCTTTGTAGGTCAGGTCGGCATTTTCACCGTCGACAAAAACCTTGTGGCGCTGGGCGTCAACTACTAGGCCCTGTTGGTTGTCATCTTCGACCGGGGCTTGGGCGTCAACAATCTTGTCAATCGCGCGTGGGTCGCGAAGGGCAGTTCTAACTACATCGATCGGCCTGCCGCCCACACCCTTTGGCGCCAGAGCAACGGCCGCGTAAGTCTCGTGAGTTGCGGCCGGTACTAGCTCGGCAACGGTGGCACGCAGTTTGGTTACGAGTTCGGCTAGTGAGGTGCCGGCTGCTTGAGCGGTGGCTTCGTCCACGCCAACGTATAGCGCGAAGCCGCGGGCTTCTGTGTTTGTTTCGCTCATAAGGTTTCTAGGTTATCAGCGGGCTGGTTTGGTTGGGAGTTCGTTTTGTTTGGCGGCCGTCGGCTGGCTCGGCCGCCCATAGTCGTCAGTTCACTTCGCGGATAAGGTTTTGGCATTCAAGGAACCCCCACAAATCTGTAATTTTTGCACAAGTTCCCGACCACAAACCTGCTCATACCCGCTGGTTTTAATTATGCAAAAATCCCTTAACCCCGCCTCTGGGTTCAAAATCCAGAATTGCGATTTGTTGCGCTGGCTATTACTGACTCTTGCAGTAATCCTTGGGTAACCAGTTTCTCTACGGTGGCAAGGAACTCAAGATTGATGAACTGGTTTTGCCCACCAAAGAATTCGATTTTTGTGACACCGGCCTTGGTGAGTTTCGCTAACCAGCGTCGCGCAGTGATCTCAGAAACTTGTGCACTATCGGCAAGCTGGCGCACAGAGACAATTGGGTGGAGTGCAAGGCACCGCAGTAGCGCCGAAACTCTAGTTAGTGGGATTAACCTTTGCTCAATTAATTTACGGTTGAGTTTCTCAAAATGCTTAAGCAATTCCCCACGAACTTGCAGTTCAAACTTTGGCGATACCTCGAAACTCTGGTGGTTCGCACGGTGCTTAAATTCAAAGTCACGGCGATACCTAGAGATCTTGCCTTGGCCCTGCTTTAGGTAAAAGAGCGCGGTGCCGCGTTGGTCTCTTTGTGGGCGAATGGCCGGTAAATTACCAAGCAACACTTTTCCAAAATTTTGCTTATGCATTTTGAATATCACATCGAAGACAACGCGCGAGCTGTGGTTAACAAGCTCACTGAAATCAATGTGGAGGCGAGGGGGATAGGCGTGGAATGACATAACGCGAGGTTATGAGAATCCCCGCTTGCTCAGAACTCCGCTGGCAAATCTGTGGAGAAAGGCCCTGAATATTTGCCTAGTTAGAAACCAGCAATTATGAGAGGGTTTGTGTGCGGGAACCTATACAGAAATTACAGATTTGTGGGGGTTCGTTGAATGCTTGAACCCCATTAACTTTGGCGGTGTTCGCTGAACCTCAGAAAGCGCAGCGGCCGGGCCAGCCGACGGCCGCCGCCAACCTATTGGGTCGGAGTTATTCGGCCAAACCGTAAAGACGGTCGCCGGCATCACCTAGTCCGGGAACGATGTATCCGTGCTCATTTAGGCGCTCATCTAGAGCACCCAAAACCAACTTCACATCTTTACCGTGCACGTGCGCCTCAAGTGCAGCAACACCTTCTGGTGCGCCCAGCAAGCAAACCGCAGTCACATCGGTGGCACCGCGCTCAAAAACGTAATCAATTGAGTCGATCAAAGTTCCACCGGTGGCCAACATTGGGTCAATCAAAAACACCTGGCGCCCACTCAAGTCATCTGGCAAACGGTTGGCATAGGTCACCGGCTGCAAAGTCTCTTCGTTGCGCTTAATGCCCAAGAAACCAACAGTCGCGGTTGGCAACAACTTGGTCATGCCCTCGAGCATGCCCAAACCAGCACGCAAAATTGGCACAATAATCGGGCGTGGCTTAGCCAACTTGACACCATCGAAAGATGTCACCGGGGTCTCAATCTGCACCTTCTCAACGCGCACATCACGGGTGGCCTCATAAGCCAGCAGGGTCACCAACTCTTCAACCAGCTGACGGAACACCGGTGAAGGCGTGTTCTTGTCACGCAAAATGGTGAGCTTGTGGGTGATCAACGGGTGGTCGGCAATGTGAACTCGCATAGGGTTAAGCCTATGGATTACGCGCCACTTATGGAAACTGCGCTCGCCGAAGCCGCGAAATCGGGAAACGATGTTCCGGTGGGTGCCATCATTATTGACGCCAATGGCAACCAAATTGCCAACGCCCACAACAATCGCGAAATCACTCACGACCCAACCGGTCACGCAGAGCTTATTGCAATTCGCGAGGCCGCGGCCAAATTACAAGACTGGCGCCTAAACGGCTGCACCCTGATTGTCACCCTCGAACCGTGCGTTATGTGCGCGGGGGCTATCGTTGCCGCCCGCATTCCAAAGGTTGTTTTTGGCGCCTGGGATGATCGGGTTGGCGCATCGGGCTCGCTGTATGACCTGCTTCGCGACTCAAGACTTGGCAACCCGGTAGAGGTTATCGGGGGAGTCCTAGAAGAAAAATCCTCAAACCAACTCAAGCAATTTTTTGCAGATAAGCGCTAATCAATTGACCTACACAACTGTTCTCTGGGATCTCGACGGCACGATTGTTGATTCAGCCCCAGGCATCTATGAATCATTCACCCACACCTTCAATACCCTCGGTCTGCCAGTGCCTCCGGTTGAACAGATGCGCACTTTTCTTGGCCCACCGCTGCCGGTGACCTTCGGTGAGATTCTGGGATTCGAACCGGCGCTGGCCGAACAATGTCTGACCACTTATCGCGAGAAATACCTGCGAGGTGGCGGGGCGCTCAACTGCGAGTTGTTCCCAGGTGTCGTTGAGCTAGTTGAGCGAAGTCGCGCTGCCGGCAGCAAAAATTCGCTTGCCACTTCTAAGGGGCTTTCGGGGGTCGAGATCATCGGCCAAATGTTTGGCATTCTCGATCGGTTTGATGTACTCGGCACCGCTACCAACGATCAGTCCCGCAGCGCCAAAAAAGATGTCATCACTTACGCACTAGACGAATTACATAAACAGGGCGCTGACCTTAGCCGCACGGTTCTCATCGGTGACCGAATTCACGATGTCGAGGGTGCGCGCGAACACGGCATCGATGTGATTTTGGTCAAGTGGGGTTACGGCAGCCCCGATGAATGGGCGCACGCAGATGCGCTCGCCGAAACCCCGGAGCACCTAGCTCAACTGCTCGGTCTTTAGGCGTTTACGCGAATTAGATCTGGTTCTAAATAGATCACACGTGTTGCCGGAACAGCGGCCCGCACGTTGGCCTCGGCGGCGTCGATGGCCTTGGCAATTCCCTCAGCTGAGTCATCGGCGGCAATGGCAATCTTTGCACCAAGCATCAGTTCGTCTGGCCCAAGGTAAAGAGTCTTCATGTGAATCACCGACTGAACGCCAGGGGTGCTTTCAAGCGCTGCACGAATCTTGATCAGGTCTTCGGCACCGGCACCTTCGCCCACCAAAAGCGACGAGGTTTCGAATCCCAGAATGATAGCAACCAGCACCAACAGTGCACCAATTGCCAAGGTGCCAACAGCATCCCAAACCGGGTTGTGAGTTATCACCGTAAGACCAACACCGGCAAACGCCAGCACCAAACCAACCAGTGCGGCAAGGTCTTCTAACAAGATCACCGGCAGCTCTGGGCTCTTGGCGCGGCGAATGAACTCTACCCAGCTCTTGCCGTGACGAACGTGGTTGGCCTCTTTAATTGCAGTGCGCAGACTAAAGCTTTCAAGCACGATTGCCGTAGCCAAAACCACCAGCGGCAGCCAAACCATTTCTAGTTCGTGCGGGTGCTGAAGTTTTGAAATGCCCTCGTAAATTGAGAAAAGCCCACCCACAGAAAACAGCACGATAGAAACCATGAAGGCATAGATGTAGCGGCTGCGACCATAGCCGAATGGGTGTTCTGCAGTTGCAACTCGGCGTGAGCGCTTGCCGCCAACAATAAGCAAAATTTGGTTTCCCGAGTCGGCCAAAGAGTGAATGCCCTCGGCCAACATAGATGCCGAGCCAGAGAAAAATGCTGCAATGAACTTGGTGATGGCAATGCCAATGTTTGCCAACAGCGCAGCGATGATTGCGCGCATAGAACCCTCGGTACTCATGTGTAGTAGCCTAATTTACGGTTACGTGTCCGAGCGGCCGAAGGTGCAACTCTCGAAAAGTTGTGTGGGTGAAAGCCCACCGTGGGTTCAAATCCCACCGTAACCGCCACTTTCAGGAGGCTTTAATGAAAAGATTCCTAACTGCCACAGCAGTGGCATTGAGCGCGAGCATTGGCTTGGCCGGCTGCGTGATCCTGGTTCCGGTTCCCGTGCCTATCCCAGTTTCAATTCCTGGCCCAATTCACTACGACCCGCCAATTTTGGGTGAACCCCCAATTGCGACCGAGCCGCCAGTGGTGACTGAAACGCCGATGGCCAGCGAACCCCCGATTGATTTCGAAGAAATCGCAGCCCAAACCCTTGCATTTGCGACCACTCTGATTGGTATGGCTGAAGACGCTGCGATTGCCTCAATCACTGAAGCCGGATTCGATTACCGCGTGGTTGCCCGCGACGGAGAGAACTTTCCGGTCACCCTTGACTACCGCCCAACTCGAATCAACTTGACCATTAATAAAGGTGTGGTAGCAGATGTCAACGTCGGCTAAGAGGCTAAGTCTTCGCAGGCCTGGCAACCGGGTTGCCAGACTTGCGCTTTCAGCGATAGTCACAGCCCTATTGGCGTCAGTGTCGTTATCGGCGTGCGCCTCGCGCACCGAACCATTGGTGCAACAGCTGGCCAACAACACTCAACTCACCAGTTTCAGTTTTTTGCCTGAGAGCGCCCAAGGCAATTGCGGCGGTGTTCCGGTGTGTTCAGACAAGTTTTATGAGTTGGCATTTACCGCTCCAGAGTCTGTCGCTGCCGACCGCATATGTTCACAGGTTTTCGCCCTGGCTTCTGACCTGGGTGCCGATGGTTACTCTCGCGACTCGCATTACCCAACCGCCAGCCGCCTAGCTGGCAACGAAACTAATGCCACCGAATTTTGCCTAACCTCCATGCAAACAGAGCTAGTCAACTGGGATGCCACCACCTTTTACAGCGGCATGATTCTTTATGTGCCAGGTGTTGACGATGGCCTCGCCAAGATCATGACTTTGCGTCACAGCAATGACGGTGTCTATGTTTTGACGGTCGGTTTTAGTCGCGATCCTGGTCGAGGTGATAACCCTAGCAACTGGACTTACACTGATGCCGCAGCACAACCGTTGACTCAGGCCGAACTTGACGACGCCAATGACTTTGCCAAAATCGCCGCCGAAACCATGAACTTTGCCACCACTTTGATTGGCATGTCTGAGGCAGATGCAGTGGCGGCCATCGTGGCCAAGGGTTATAGCCACAGAATCGCCGAGCGCGACGGCAAGCAATTTGCCCTCACCGAGGATTACTCGCCAACCCGCATAAACCTGCTGGTGCGCGACAACAAAGTTTTTGACGTTTGGGTTGGTTAGTTCGCTGGGTAGGCGGTTGCCGAGAATTTGTGCACAAAGAAACCAAGCACCAAAATCACTACCGCACCAATGACAAGCGCGGGCAAAACCGCCCAGCTAGATGCGGTTAGGTAAATCACAATTGGGTTGGCACCGGCTGGTGGGTGAGTCAATCGCAGAAGTCGCATTGCTGCAACAACTACACCAAACGTAATAACCAGCGATACGTGGTTGTGCGGCAAAATCGAGAGCAACAGTAAGCCCAGCCCTGCTGAGATCAAATGCCCTCCCAGCACATTCATCGGCTGAGAGTAAGGGGAGTTGTGCGAACCAAAGACCAACACCAATGTTCCGCCGAGCGGCGCCCAAAGCAGCGGCACTTGGGTTAGGTCCCCGAGGCCCACCAGAATGCCAAAGCCCAGCACGGCACCTACAAACTCGATGACGACCTCGCGCCACGTTGGCTTTGGCAACTTAATCTTTACGAATCTACGCACGAGCGGCTTTCTGGGCTAGGAATTAAAAACTAACTCAAAACCGCTGACTTTTTCGTGACCAAAACCTTCGGGGCTTATGCTCCATTTATGGCGCAAATCGTTTTGACCCCCACCCACTTGCACGTGAAGCTGAACAAGGCTGAACGCATTGGCTCACTGCACGGCAACCTGAACATTCCGGCAGCACTAATAAGAGGTGCAGAGGTTGCAAAACCAGACGTCTGGAAAACCCTTGGCCTTAGAATTCCGGGCACTGGCGTGCCTATGTTTCTTTACTACGGCAGCTTCTGGCGGGCAGGCAAGACCGGTGGCTGGACCTTTGCCCTCTGGCGTGCCAATAAATCAGCGGTAACCATCACGGCTGCCACCGGAAATACCAACCGGTACAAGCGCCTGGTGATTGCCACCGATACCCCAGAACAGGCTCAAGCTATCGCCGACGAAATCAACGACGCCCTGACTGCCTGCTAATGACCGCAAATATCCAAGACGAATCCTCGGAGTCCATTGGATTCACCCAATCCACACCGATAGCAATAGTCGGTGTGCATTTGGCTCAAAAAGGCATCTTTGGAGCAAAGACTTGCGATTTCAAGCGAATTTCTCGGCAAAAGGGAGCGTTCAAGGCGCTTGCGGCCAAATTTCAAGCCGATTATGGAGTGAAGTTTGAAACCCAGGCTTCAAGCACTGGCCGCGAACCCTGTGTGCTAGCCAAGTTTCAAGACGGCAGCACCTCAATGCTGCTGGACGCACGGGATCTGGCCACAATAAACGGCTCAATGGAGAATTTCGAGAAAACATTGCGCGCCAAACTGTTTTTGTTCTTCTAGCACCTAACGGAAATTCTCGGCGGATTTACAGAAAAATTGTTTACAACCGTTCTATAACGCCGATAGACTAATCCTTTGCTCCCAAACACCCCGCATGCATATTTTGGCTGCGCGCGTGACCGCATATTGAGGCGTCACCGGTTTTAGGTTGCGATTTTTCACCCCATCTATTTATCAAGTCGCGATTGATGAATAGCAG
>JACCDN010027326.1_pt1 | contig 11564 bp, 7 predicted proteins | sample 7441691 | NCBI WGS metagenome assembly JACCDN01 (sample SAMN15323439, study PRJNA562643) | freshwater metagenome | isolation source: river surface water | place: USA:Blue River Watershed | collected 2017-08-16
AGATTCGCCCGAACAACTGCCTCAACGTGCTCGACACCCACGACGGCTACGGCGTCATCGATGGCGGCCCAATCAACGGACGCCCGGGTTTGATTACCCAGGACGAAATGGCCAACATCTTTGCCGTCGCCGAGAAGAACACCGAAGGCCACTCGGCCATCGCATCGGTGGTTCCTCAGTGGTTCACCCTGCCCCACCAGATCAACGCGACCCTGCCAAACATCGTCGCTAACGACACCGCGTACTTCGGTATGCGTGCCGTGCAGTTCTTCTTGCCTGGCGAGCCACAGGTTTACTACGTCGGCCTCTTCAACGGCATGGACGACCGCGAGCTCTTCGCTCGCTCGGGCCAGGGCCGCGACACCAACCGTCACAACTACACCGTGACCGAGATTCAGGATGCGCTGCAGCAGCCAGTGACCCGCGCAATCATCGCGCTTGCTCGCCTGCGCAAGCACAACGCCTTCGAGGGTTCTTTCTCGTGGGCAGTGCTCGGCAACGACCGCATCGAGCTGCGCTGGGACAACGACGACGACTTCGTCTCGCTCGAGATCACGACTTCGGTTGACGCCCCGGCGATCTGCATCAAGGCCTCATCGGCAAATGGTGTTCGCGAATTCTGCTCGGTCGAAGAGTTCGCCGCTTACTAAAGCGTCGCCCGCAGGATCGCCCGAGTTTCTGAAACGTCGAGGCTCCAATCACGGGCCATAGCCGCGTAGGTCTTTGAGCCGAATCCTCGAGAGCCTGGCTTTAGCGTTCGATTTACATCGTTGGTGATTATCAGGTTGAATTCATCGCCATCGCGATCGATGCGCACCTCGATTTGTTCCGCAGAAGCGTGCTTCACGGCATTCGTTATCGACTCCTCGATCACGACGAGCGCGGCATTGGCCTTTGCTTGATCGGACTCGAGTGCTTCAAGGATCCCGTCGTCGGCAGTGACCGTGATTTCGCAAAGCCCATCCCACAGATTCTTGAATGCGTCGATTGATGCCACCAGCGATTGCTGAGCCGCGGCATCGTTCTCAAGCTCTGAGCCCAGAGCCTCTAGGGCGGCTGCCATCGACGTAAGTTGCTCGGGCGTGGGTTCTGATCCGTGCAACTGCAGGGCAATGGCCTGAAGTTGCGCCTGCACTCGACCATGCACGATGTGCCCCAGCCGTCTGGCCTGCAGATTGCTCGCCACCTGCAGCTTGAGGATGAGCCTCTCGAGTTCGCGGGTCGCAACGCGGCGAGCGTCGAGCGTCGACCAGCGGGCATCGAGGATTAGCGCGAGCGTTTGCGAGGACAAGACCACGAGGAAAGCCTGGAGTGCGATGAGCGACCGGTACTCGGCCGCCGCTGGGTTGGCAACCAGCACGAGATTCAACAGCAGGGTTGCTGCCGAGATCAGAGCCGAAGATACAACAACAGGAATTGCAAGCGAAGTGCTTAGAGTTTGAGTTCCGGCGGCTCGGCCGAGCGCAATGTGACCACACAGGATTAGCGCGCAGGCGGGAAGTGACTGCAGCAGGCCGTCAGGAAGTCCGGCAAAAAAGATGTTGGTCGGCACAACGAACACGAGTAAGAGCGTTGCCGTGGTTGTGATCGCAAACAGGCGCGACAGACGCACCCGCCTGCCCATAACGGAACGAATGACCGCGAGTGTCCTGGGGCCTCGAGCGCTACCGGTGTCAGGCTCCTGCTCGATTGCTACCGTCACCTCGCCAAGTTGATGGCTTAGCGGGCGCACGGTTTCGTCGACCGCAGCCAAGATGCGCTGGCTCAGTTGATCGCCGGTCCGGCTGTCTTGCACCGAGGTGCGGATGCCATCCAACAGCGGCAGCACCACGGAACGCATCCGATTTGCAATTTCGTAGTTTTGCTTATCGATGCGAGCCTCGAGGTTCGATTTGATCTCGTTGAGAAGTCGCTCTTGACGGCTGAGGTCGCGGCTAGCCTCGCGTAGACCGACGAAGCCCGATGACACCCGGTGAAAGACGAAAAGCTGGGCAAGGGTAACCAGGGCAGTCACGGGAGCGAACTGGATGTAACTGGCGGGAACAGGGCCGGCCATCGACGAGATGGTGATTTGAACGAGCACCCCAAAGAAGGCTGCGGAGAGCCAGGACGTGAGCGTAACTAAAACCGTTGGTTCGCGCTTTTGGGTGAGCAACAGTTGCCGCGCAGCCAAGATGCCTGCTGCGTTGGCAATCGAGCCGATCAGGTCATACAGGTGGATCGAAATGCCTAGTTCAAACCCCGGCGGTGCCTCCGCCAACAGGCCAGTCAGAAATGGATAAACAGCGATGAAGACGGCAACGTGAAGGCCGAGGGCCGAGCGCGACCGAAGGCTCCCGAGCATACTTGCGTCTTGGAACTTGGTCATTTCTCGGTGGGCAGCGGAGAAACGTGTACAGCGAATCGCATTGCTGCAGAAACCCGCGAGTTTAGGTCGGAATCGGCGGCGATCCCGATCGCCTCAAGCGTTCGAGCGATTGCGCTTTCCGTAGCGCCCAGCGAGCGCTGCCTAGCATCTGCAATTTGTTGATTGGTCTTGCCCTCGGCCAATAGCTTGAGCACCTGCACCTGCGTCTTGGAGAGATTTACCATCGGACGATTGGTGAGCTCGTGGTGGCGATATTGCGTGGTGTCGGAATCGGTAAGCACGGCCTCGAGCGCCTCGATCAAGGTTGAGGTGTCGGTGAGCAGGTGCTTGTTGAGGTATGCCTCCTGTTTGCCGACACTTTCGATATTGCGGTTGGCAAATCTGGGGTCTGGCTGGCTGGTCAGAAAAACTATCGCGACATCGGGGTTTGACTTGCGCAACCCGTCGGCCAGGTCGTAGCCGGTTGGGCCAGGGCCAAACTCAATGTCGAGAACGACTGCGTCCGGATCGACGGCCTTGATGACTCGTCGCCCATCGGCAATGGTCGCCGCAGTAGAAACGCTGAAACCGGCCTTCTCGAGGGTGTCAGCCACCAGAGAGCGCAGGAATGCGTCGTCTTCGACTACGACGATCGAACGCTGGAAGCGGTGGGTCGAGGCGCTTGATGGCATGCAGCAAGGTTAGCGAAGCCGCTGGCTAACCCACGATTTGTATTGGGGGTAAACCCCTAATCTTTGCGCCTACGCGGCGCTTCGTGCAGGCGCCCTGTCGAGGCGGCTCAGGAATCGCATCGAGAACACCGCAAACACGACGCCGAACCCGCCCAACACCCAGAACGGTGCGCGTAGGTCGAACGTGGCAATCCAGCCGCCAACCAGCGAACCGATCGGCATCATTCCCCAAACCAGAGTGCGCCTCGCGCCGTGAACGCGTCCGAAAAGTTCGTTCGGAATAAGCTCGTGATACGTCGACATGAGCAACACGTTCCAGATCGATATCAGGTAATTGTTGATCATTCCAAGAACGAGGAAGCTGAAGATCTCTGCCGAGAAGCCGGTCAAGAACGTGCACAGAATCGAACCCAGGATCGATGCCGCGAGCACGCCGCTGCGACCAAACTTGGCCGACCAGTAAGGCGCCTGCAGGCCACCGAAGACACCGGTGATGCCTTGAACCGCGAACAGCACTCCGAAGAGTGCCTCGGGCACGTGCTGCACCTTGAGCAGGAACAGCACCATGGTTGAGGTCGAGGCGGCGAAAGCGAAACCGATGGTCGTAGTGATCAACACCAAACGCCAGATGGTCTTGTGGCCGACAAGGAACTTGAGGCCCACCCTGATGTCGGCGACGAAGCCTGCGCGCTGCTTTGTGTCGTCGCCGGCGGGGCGACGGTATGCATTTCGGATGGTGGCGGGCACGAGCAGCAGCAGGGCGGCCGAAACCAGGTACGCCGCGCTGTTGAAAGCGAACGGAAGCCATATCGCCACTGCATAGAGGGCACCACCGAGCGGGGCACCGACGAAGCTCTGCAACACGGTGTTGGCCACCGACATTCGCGAATTGCCGCGCTCGATGTGTTCCTTGGCCAGCACCTGTGGCATCAGAGATTGCGTCGCGGTGTCGCTAAAAACCTCGGTCGTGCCGATGATCATCGCGGCTACATACAGCCACCAGATGGTCATGGTGCCGTCGACAACCGACCACGACAGAGCGGCCGCGGTAACGAGGCGAATCGAGCCGGCGATGGCCAGGGTGAGGCGGCGATCGAGTCGGTCGATTAGGCCACCAATCGGGATGCCGAACAGCAGCCACGGCAACATCACTGTGGCCGCGAGACCCGAAATCAGGACGGGATCCTGCGTGAGGCCGGCCGCCAGCAGCGGAGCCGCGGTGGCAAGCACGCCGTCGGCGACATGGCTGGTAAGAGTTGCACCCCAGAGTCGGTTGAACGGTGCGCCTAGTTCGGCGAACTTGCCGCGCGCTGCGGCTATTGATGAACGAGTCACTGGCCCGAAAAATCCTGTCTCAAGAGCGAGGCTTCGAGCCTAACCCCTGCCGCCTAATGCGGGTAACTTGGTCGCTCCGCGAGCATCATCTTTTCGGCTACCCTCACCACCTGATGCGCGTAGCCGTTCTCGTTGTCGTACCAAACGTAGACGACCGCTCGCTTGCCGTTTCCGACGGTGGCAAGGCCATCTACGATGCCGGCTCGGTTTGACCCGACGTGGTCGGTCGACACGATCTCGGGCGACTCGACGTAGTCAATTTGGTTTCGGGTTGCAGGGTCGAGCGATGCGGACCTCAGCAGGTCGTTTAGTTCTTCACGGGTAGTCGCGGTCGACAGTTCCAGATTCAAGATTGCGATCGATACGTCCGGGGTTGGAACGCGAATCGCATTACCGGTGAGCTTGCCCTCGAACCCTGGCAGCACCTTGGCCACGGCCGTTGCAGCGCCGGTCTCGGTGATGACCATGTTGAGCACGGCCGAGCGCCCGCGTCGGTCCCCCTTGTGGAAGTTGTCGATCAGGTTCTGGTCGTTGGTAAACGAGTGAATGGTCTCGACATGTCCGTGTACAACGCCGAGTCGTTCATCGAGAACCTTGAGCACAGGAGAAATCGCGTTGGTCGTGCAAGACGCGGCGGTGACTATCCGCTGGTCAGCCGCGATCGCATCCTGGTTCACGCCAAAGACGATATTCGGCAATGATCCCTTGCCCGGGGCGGTCAGCAACACCTTCGAGATGCCCGTGCCCTGCAGGTGTTGGGCAAGCCCGGCCTCGTCGCGCCACTTGCCGGTGTTGTCGATGAGCAGCGCATCCTTGATTCCATATGCCGAGTAATCGATGTTTGCCGGGTCGTCGGCGTTGATGACGGCTATGGACGTGCCATTCGCAACGATCGCGTTGTTCTCGTGATCCACGGTGATTGCTCCGTCGAAAGAGCCGTGCACCGAGTCGCGACGCAGCAGGCTGGCACGCTTCTCGAGGTCGGCGGCACCGGAGCCACGCACGACGATCGCACGGAGCTTCAGGCCTCGGTGGTCGCCGGCGTGCGAGAGCAGCACACGGGCAACAAGACGACCTATGCGACCGAAGCCATAAAGCACGACATCGCGCTCTTGCGAGTCGGTGATGATGCTGAACATCTGAGCGATGTCGCGCAATTCTTCGCCCAAGAAGTCGGTGAGCGGGTGCCCCGAGTTCCTCTGCTTGGCGAACAGCCTGGCCAGATCGATGTTTGCCGGGCCTAGACCCATTCGATCAAGTTGCTGAATCAGCGCGGCTACTCGACGGATGTTGAGTGGGTGGCCGTCGAGGTGGCGGGCATAGCGCATTGCCTTCAGCAACTCGATCGGAGTGCGGTTGATCAACACACGCCCGTGCACGGTCAGGATCACGCCATTGCTTCGGTAGAGGCGTCCGATGATCGGAACGAGAGATTCTGCGACCGAGAGCGAGTCCTGCCATATCGGCTGCAGTTCGCTCAAGCGCTGCTCTGCCTCTTGAATCAGAGCCTTCGGAGTTCGTTCGCCGAATGCCTCAAGGTATCGCTGAATCGATTCGAGGTCGCGCGTAACCGCCTCGACATTCCATTCGAGGAGCTGCGCCTTGTGATTCTCGGGAAGGTTCAGTTCGCTGACACCCAGGTCGTCCAGGCTCGGCAGGTTGCCGATTGGGGTCTCGGTGGCGTTGGCCGTGCCCGCGACGCGGTTGGCCATCCAGCGAAGCACACGAGAGTTCTCGCCGAAGCCCGGCCAGACAAATTTGCCCTCGTCGTCTTTGAGGAACCAGTTCACACGGAAGATGCGCGGCAACTGGATGCCAGGTCGCTCGGCGAAGCTAAGCCAGTGCGACCAGTAATCGGCCATGTTGTAGCCCGTGAATGGCAGCATTGCGAATGGGTCGCGGCGAACCTCACCCACCGGCCCCTCAGCCGCGGCCGTCTGCTCAGAAGCCATGGTCGAGCCAAGGAAGACTCCGTGACGCCAGTCGGACGCCTCGGTAACCAGCGGAACGCCCTTTGCGCGACGACCACCAAAAATGATCGCGTCCAGCTCGACACCCTCGGGGTTCTCCCAATCGCTCGAGATGGTTGGGCAGTTAGCCGCCGGAGAGGTGAAACGCCCGTTCGGGTGGGCCGCTGGCTTACCCGAGGCTGGATCGTGGATCTCACCGCGCCAGTTGATCAGGCCCGTAGGAGCCTCCTTGGTCATGCCCTCCCACCAAACGTCGCCGTCCGGTGTCATCGCGACGTTAGTAAAAATTGTGTCGCGTGAGACCAGCTCCATGGCGACCGGGTTGGTCTTGACGCTGGTTCCCGGTGCGACACCAAAGAAGCCGTTCTCGGGGTTGATGGCCCGCAGCCGGCCGTTGGGGCCGACGCCGATCCAGGCGATGTCGTCGCCGATGGTCTCGACCTTCCAGCCAGGAATGCTGGGTTGGAGCATCGCGAGGTTGGTCTTGCCGCAAGCCGAAGGGAAGGCCGCGCTGAAGTGGAACTTGCGACCCTCTGGGCTGATCATGCGCATGATCAGCATGTGCTCGGCGAGCCAGCCCTCTTCGCGCGCGAGAACCGAGCCGATGCGCAGCGACATGCACTTCTTGCCAAGCAGGGCATTGCCGCCGTAGCCCGAACCGAAGGACCAGACCTCGAGGGTCTCGGGAAAGTGCGAGATGTACTTTTCAGGGTTACAAGGCCAAGTAGAGGAATCATTGGGCGCACCGACGGAGTGCACCGTCGCAACCCAGTTTTCGCCGCCGCGAATGCGTTCGAAGATTGAGGCGTCGACACGGGTCATTAGGTGCATGTTGGCGACGACGTATTCGCTGTCGGTGATTTCGATGCCGACGCGTGCCAGTGGCGAATCTAGCGGCCCCATCGAGAAGGGGATCACGTACATCGTGCGACCGCGCATCGAGCCCGCAAAGAGTGGTAGCAACCGCTGCTTCATCTCATCGGGTGCCATCCAGTTATTGGTTGGTCCGGCGTCGATCTGTTCGGTGGAACAGATGAAGGTTCGCTCTTCGACGCGAGCTACGTCAGCCGGGTCGGTTCGGGCCAGAAACGAATTTGGCCGCAGCTCGGAGTTCAAGGGGATGAACGTTCCTGCTGCGACCAATTTGTCTGTCATGGCGCCGTACTCGCTAGGCGATCCGTCGCACCAAACCACGCGGTCTGGCTGGGTCAACTGCTGGATCTTTTCGATCCAGGCGTCGAGACCCAAAGCTTGCGGTCGAGCCGTCAGCAACGGGTTAGCGTCCATGAAAAAACTGCCTTTCGCCATTGAAAGAAGTGCTTCTTATGGCAAGGCTAATGCACCCTCAAATCCGCAAGCGTTTGCAGTTTGAAAGTCGTAGAAAAAAGTTCTAGCGCTGAACCCAGACCGTTGCGTTCGCTGGCAACTTGCCGTCGCTCACATCGGCCGAAGCCAACAAGACCTGACCCTTAGGCAACTTGACCGGCTTCGTACCGAAGTTGGTCATCACCGTCCAGCCATTCGGGCGCACGAAGTGCAACACGTTCGGGTTGAGCCAGTGCTTCACCCACGTGAGCTTCTCATCGGTCAGCAACTGTCGGCGCAGACGCAGCGCGGCGCGGTAAAGCTCGAGGGTTGAACCCTTGACGCCATCCTGTGCCTCAACCGACCACTCGCCAAACCAGTCCGGCTGAGGCAGGTGGGCGCCGCCTGGGCCGAAGCCGAACGAAGAACCCGACTTGCTCCACGGCATCGGCACACGGCAGCCGTCGCGGCTGATCGAGCCCTCGTTGCGGAACCACTGTGGGTCTTGCATCTGCTCGCTAGGAATATTGAGTGGCTCCTGAAGGCCGAGCTCCTCGCCCTGGTAGAGGTAGGTCGAACCAGGCAGGCCGAGAACCAGCATGCTCGCCGCACGAGCGCGGGCCAGGCCGAGCTCTTTGTTGATGTGCTGCTCGCGGTCGTGCGAACGGAACCACTTTGGCAGGTTGGCAAGCGCCGATTCGGGCAAACCGAAACGGGTGGCATGACGGATCACGTCGTGATTCGAGAACACCCAGGTCGTCGAAGAACCGGTCTCGTCAGCAGCCTTCAACTGGTAGTCAATGGTGTCGTGGAACTTCTTGGCGCTCCACGGAGTGCCGAGCAGGTCGAACGCAAACGACTGGCCGAGGCCTTCGGTCGAGGCGTAGCGAGCGCGGCGGTTGGCATGCACCCAAGCCTCGGCGACAGCCACGCGAGGCGGCTCGTACTGGTTGAATACCCTGCGCCAAGACGCGTAGATCTCGTGCACCTCGTCGCGGTCGAATAGGTCGTCGGTGCCGTCGTTCTTCATCACCGAGACGTCATACGACTGACGCTCTGGCAGGTGACCATTCTTGAGGTCCTTGACCAGCGCGTGGGCGACATCGATTCGGTAGCCGTCGACGCCGCGGTCTGACCAGAACTTGATGGTCTTCAAGAAGTCGTCGCGAACCTCCTGGTTGTCCCAGTTGAAGTCCGGCTGCTCCTTGGCGAACAGGTGCATGTACCACTGGCCGGGCGTGCCGTCTGGCTCGGTGATGCGCGTCCACGCAGTCGGGCCGAAGTGGCTGACGAGCTCCGACGGGCGGATCTCACCGTTCTCGCCCTTGCCGTCACGGAAGATGTAGCGGTCTCGCTCGGGCGAACCAGGCGCGGCCTTTAGGGCCGCCTGGAACCATTCGTGTTGGTCGCTCGAATGGTTTGGCACGATGTCGACAAAGATTCGAATGCCGGCCTTGTGCAGCTCCTCGAGCATCACGTCGAACTCGGCGAGGGTGCCGATGCGCGGGTCGATGTCGCGGTAGTCGGCAACGTCGTAGCCGCCATCGGCGAGTTCCGAAGGGTAGAACGGGCTGAGCCAAACCGCGTCGACGCCGAGTTCCTTGAGGTATGGCACCTTCGAAGTGATGCCCTTGAGATCGCCGATGCCGTCGCCATTGTGGTCGGCGTAGCTGCGTGGGTAAATCTGATAGACGACAGCCTGTCGCCACCAGTCTGCGGAGCCCTTTAGGAACGTGTATTCGGCCATCCCTCAAGGTTAATGCACCCAAAGAGAAATCCCCCCGGTCGAAGCCGAGGGGATTCCAGGTCTTTCGAGATGAGTGTTACTTGACCGAACCGGCCGTAAGGCCGCGAACAAAGTAACGCTGCAGCGAGAAGAACACGGTCAGTGGCACGAGCACCGAGATGAGCGATCCGGCCATAACTACCTGCCAGCCTTCGCCATGCTGACCTAGCATGCTAAGGATCTGGTAGGTCATAACCGGCTTCTCGCCAACGAACAGGTAGGCAATGAAGTAGTCGTTCCAAACCCAGAGGAACTGGAAGATAGCGAACGAAGCGAGCGCCGGCACCGACATCGGGATGATGAGACGCCAGAAGATCTGGAAGTGGCTTGCACCATCGATGCGGGCAGCCTCTATCAGAGCCGAAGGCAGAGTCATCATGTAGTTGCGCAGAATGTAAACGGCCAGTGGCATAGCAAAGGCAGCGTGCACGATCCAGCCGGCAGGGTAGTTTCCGCTGAGCCGCAGATCTCCGTATTCGTTGCCGGGGATGGACATCAGGAACGAGTCCACCGCACCGAACATCTTCAGCACGGCCACGATAACTGCCTGAAGCGGAACGATCATCAGAGCGATAATCAGCGCGAACCAGCCCTCCTTGAACTTGAAGTTCAAGAAGGTGAAACCGTAAGCGGCGAACGCAGCAAAGGTGATCGGCAGAATGGTCGACGGCACCGCGATGCCGAGGGTGTTCATAAACGCGTCGGCAAGGTTCCACTGCTCTGAGAACAGCACGCCCTCAAACGCATCCAGGGTCCACTCGGTGTTGAACGGGTCGATCAGTGCAGTCCACCAGCCGCTTTCAACCGATGCGGTCTTGGTGCGGAAAGCGGTAACCAGCAAACCGGCCGTTGGCATCAGCCAGATGGCCACGACCACCAGCATTACGAGGGTGGTACCAATCTTGGCTGCCTTTAGGCGACCGACAAATGACGAGGATGACTTACTCATCGGATTTCCTCCTGCTTGCGGTAGCTGCGGATCTGGTAAATCATGATCGGAATGATCGCGACCATCAGCATGACGACGATGGCCGATGCCTTACCGGTGTTGAGGTAAACGAAGTACTGGAGGAAGAAGTCGACACCGAGAACGTTGGTGTGAAAGTTACCGCCGGTCATGCCCCAGATGACGTCGAAGATCTTCATCGAGCTGATTAGAACGGTGATGAACACCGAAACCACGGTGCCCCAGATCTGTGGCAGCACGACACGGAAGAATGCCTGTGCACCGGTTGCGCCATCGATAGCTGCTGCCTCAATGGTCTCCTCTGGCACTGCCTTTACGGCTGCCGAAAGCAGAGTCATCGCGAATCCCGCGTTTGCCCAGATAACGATGACCATGAGCATGAGGTTGTTAAGTGCAAACTCTTCGGTCTGCAGCCAGTTCACCGGGGTTAGGCCAACGGCCTTGATGAGAGCGTTGAGCGTGCCAATCTGAGTCTCGCCGGCATCCCACTGGTAGTTGAGGCGCCAAATCGACGAAGCCGCGACGAACGAAATCGCCATCGGCATGAAGATGATCGACTTGAAGATCTGCTCGCGAACCTTGCCGAGCTTGTCGGTAAGGGTTGCGATAAGCAGGCCGAGGATGATGGTGACGGCCGGTACAACAACCACCCAAAGCACGTTGTTGCGGATCGTGAAGATGAAGTTCGGGTCCTCGAACAGTTTGATGTAGTTGGTGAGACCAATCCACTCGCTCGGCTCGTCGTCAACGAAGTTGAAGAAGCTAAAGACCATGGTCTGGATGGTCGGACCCACGAGAAGAGTACCCACGAGCAAGAGCACAACGCCGATAAAGGCATAGGGCTCGATTGCGTTGCGAATCTTCTGGTTCGGGATGATCGCGACCAGTTTGTTGAGCAGCCAGTAGAGGCCGAAGGTGGCCAATGGGCCGAAGAGTATGGCGAGAATCGACGATAGAACGGGATTCTGCATCACCTGACCAATGGCCAGGAAGAGATCTGACATAGCGATGGCTCTCTTTTGGTGGATCGGGCGAAGCCTTGGCGGCATCCGCTTGGAGCTTGAAGCGGCGGTGCTGTTGGTGCTGGTGGAACGAGTATAGGTCGCTTAGATAACCGACCGATAAAGCAGTGGCGGAAGAAGCTAGGCTCCTTCCGCCACCG
>JACCDN010175853.1_pt1 | contig 11560 bp, 13 predicted proteins | sample 7441691 | NCBI WGS metagenome assembly JACCDN01 (sample SAMN15323439, study PRJNA562643) | freshwater metagenome | isolation source: river surface water | place: USA:Blue River Watershed | collected 2017-08-16
CATCGGCAAAGGTCGGCGTATCGCGCCCCACTTCACGCTGGGTGATAAGCGCCTGTTGTGGGGTGTAAACAAACTCGACCGGGTCTTCAATGGTCAACACATGCTTGGGCGCATGGGCGTTAATGTGTTCCGTCATGGCCGCCAGCGTGGTGCTTTTACCCGAGCCGGTGGCACCAACGACCAGCACCAGCCCTTGAGCCAATTCGGCCAGGCTACGCAGAATGGGTGGTGCATCTATACTGGCTAACGTGGGCACCACGTCTGGAATCGGTCGCAGCGCTAACGCCACCCCCCGCTGCTGACGGTAGGCATTGGCACGGTAACGCCCCAGCCCATCGGCTGAAGCGGCAAAGGCAAAATCACAGGCAACGCCTTCGGCAAAGGCCCGACGCTGGGATTCCGGTAAGACGCTGTCGATCATGCCTCGCACCTGGGCATTGCCCAATGGCGTGGCATCAATGGGTTGCAGCGCTCCGGCAACACGAATCATCGGCGGCATACCTGCAGACAGATGAATATCGGACGCACCGAGATCACGGGCCTGGATCAATAGCGGTTCAAGCATGCGAGTGATTCCCTGACATTGTTATACTCGCTAGCCTAACAGCTAGCAGACTAACCTGAACACGATTTGCCATGCCAACTGCAGAATATCCCGCTGCCACCCATGATGACGTCGCCAAGCGGCTCATCGCCGTGCGTCAGCGGATTGAAGAGGCCGAGGGCAACGCAGCGCGAACTCCCGGCTGTGTTCAATTGCTCGCCGTCTCTAAAACCTTTCCGCTAAATGCTGTCGCAACGGTTGCCATCACAGGCCAACGCGCCTTCGGTGAAAACTATGCCCAGGAAGGCATCAAGAAGGCCGCTCAACGCCCAGACCTGGAATGGCATTTCATTGGCCCAATCCAGAGCAACAAAACACGCGGCATCGCCGAACACTTTGCCTGGGTGCACACCATTGACCGGCTGAAGATTGCCGAACGGCTCTCTGCCCAACGCCCGACTGAACTGCCGCCGATGCAGGTGTGCGTTCAGGTCAACATTTCTGACGAAACCAGCAAGAGCGGTTGCCGGCCTGACGATGCACTGGCACTCTGCCAGGCAGTCGCCACGCAACCCAACCTCAAGTTACGCGGCCTCATGGCCATTCCCGAAGCGACCGGTGACCCAACAACCCAACGCCGCCATTTTGCAGCGCTGCGCCAGCTCATGGCAGAGATCAACGCGGCCGACCCGTCGCTCAAACTCGACACCCTCTCCATGGGCATGAGTGACGACCTGGAAGCCGCGATTGCTGAAGGTGCCACGATGGTGCGCGTCGGCTCGGCGATCTTCGGCAAACGTACCACCCCTGATTCACACGGAGTTTCTTAATGAAAATCACTTTTCTCGGCGGCGGCAATATGGCCATCGCCCTCGTCGGCGGCCTGATTCAACGCGGCTTTGCACCGCACGATTTGTCGGTTATCGAGATCCTGCCGGAAGCCCGCGAACGCCTGAGTACTCAATTCGCCATTAATGTCTTTGGCGAAGCTTCGGCCGAAGCGCTGGCCTGTGATGTCCTAGTACTGGCGGTGAAACCACAGCAAATGCGTGCAGCGCTGGCTAGCCTGCCCGCCGGTGAGAACAAACCGCTGATTGTTAGCATTGCCGCTGGCCTGCTGGTCGATGACCTTGCCCGCTGGATGGGCGGTTATCGCCGTATTGTGCGTGCCATGCCGAATACACCGGCACTGATTGGGGCGGGTATGACGGGGCTGTATGCCGATCCTTCCGTGAATACCGAAGACAAAAACCGCGCAGAGGCCATTCTGGGTGCCGTCGGCGAAACTGTCTGGGTGGCTAGCGAACAACTGATCGATTCCGTAACGGCCATCTCGGGCAGCGGCCCGGCTTATGTCTTCCTGTTCCTCGAAGCCATGCAGGAAGCCGCCGCGCAGTTGGGCCTACCGGCTGATACCGCCCGCACGCTGGCCATACAAACCGTACTCGGCTCGGCACAACTGGCCGAACAGTCCAGCGACCCGGTTGATGTACTGCGTCAACGCGTCACCTCCAAAGGCGGCACGACTGAGGCCGCCTTGAAGAAGAAAGCCGAACTGGGCGTCAAGGAAGGTCTGATTGCCGGTATGCACGCCGCCGCAGAACGCAGCCGCGAACTCGGTATTGAGTTAGGGCGTGACTGAAAAATCTGATGCAGCCTGGTTGCAGCTCACCAGCAACGGTAAGCTGCTGCTAACCGTCCACGTGCAACCCGGTGCAAAGACCACGTCCTGTGCCGGCATCCATGGCGATGCGCTGAAGATCCGTTTACAAGCACCACCCGTTGATGGCAAAGCCAATCAGGCGCTGATTGCCTGGCTGAGCAAAACGCTCGGTTGCCCGCAAAGTGCGATTGAACTGATTCGCGGGCAAACCAACCGGCGCAAAACACTAAGCATAAACACCGGCCAGACGGCGGCTCTCAGTAGCAAGCTAAAAGCCCTGGCCACACAGTAATCAGTTGCGCTCGTAAACCAGTTGACCACCGGCTAATGTTTTCATAACGCGGCCTTGGAGTGTACGACCGAGGAAGGGTGTAAGTTTGCCCGCACTGCGCAGTTCGCTTTCCTGCACGGTCCACTGTGCACTTGGATCGAACAGCACCAGATCGGCGCGCTGACCAACGGCAATACGACCCGCGTCAATGCCGAGAATCTCGGCCGCTTTGGCCGTTACCGGCAGCAGCGAGCGGCGCAGCGGCAGGCTGAGTGATTCGCCCCACGCCAATGTGAGCGAAAGCAGCAATTCAATACCCGTGGCGCCCGGTGCGGCTTCGGCAAATGGTACGCGCTTCACATCGACACCGCGCGGCGTGTGCGCCGATACAGCGGCACCAAGTGTGCCATCCGCCAGGCCGAGGCGCAGTGCTTCGCGGTCTTCAAAACCACGCAGTGGCGGATCAAAGCGCGTGAGCGGGTCAAAGTAGCCAATATCCTGTTCGTACAGGTGCAAGGCATGCACAGCCACATCGCCAGTGACTGGCAAGCCGTCATCTTGCGCGGCACGCAACAGCGCCACGCCTTCGGCCGAGCTGATCTGGGTGAAGTGCACACGGGCACCGGTTTCCCAAGCCAACGACAGCACGTTCTGCATGCCCATGGTTTCTGCGGCGACGGGAATCGCTGCCAAGCCCAGTCGAGAGGCCAGCGCACTGTCGTGCGCAATACCGTCTTTACTCAGATGATATTCGGCGGGTTGTAGCCAGACCGGCACGTCGCAGGAGGCCGCATACTGCAGGGCGCGCCAGAGCACCCGAGTGTCGGCCGGCAAACCGCGTCCTTGCGAGACGGCAATACAACCGGCGTCACGCAGCAGACTCATTTCAGCCAGCATGGTGCCGGCCAGGCCCTGTGTCATGGCACCGATCGGCAATACGCGCACCTGCGAGACATCTTCCGCATGACGCACAATGCGTTCGGCGAGCTCGGGCTCATCAATAATCGGTTCCACATCCGGCGGGCAGGCCAGCGTGGTCACACCACCGGCCACGGCGGCTTCGAGTTCGGCGTCGATGTTGCCCGCGATACGTGCCGACAGATCGACGAGGCCGGGGGCGACAACCAGCCCCGTTGCATCAATGACCTGATCCGCTTTGAAGCCAGCGGGCGTTTGACCGAGGCCGGCGATTTTGCCGTCAGCCACGTAAACCGAGGCCACTTCATCAAACTGAGTAGCTGGGTCGACAACGCGACCGCCACGAATTTCAATGTGTTTCATGCTCATCCCTGACCTCCCGCCAGTACGCTCATCACGGCCATACGCATGGCGATGCCGAAGGTGACCTGCGGCAGAATCACGGCACGCGGACTATCGGCCACTGCTGAATCAATTTCCACACCGCGGTTCATCGGCCCCGGATGCATCACAATCGCATCGGGTTTGGCCGCTTTGAGGCGCTCGTGCGTGAGGCCGTAGCGGTCATGGAATTCTGTGGCAGATGGCAGCAGTGCGCCGCTCATGCGCTCACGTTGCAAGCGCAGCGCGATGACAACGTCACAGTCTTTCAGACCGGAATTCAGATCACGATGGACTTCAACACCCAGCGATTCGATATCGGTGGGAATCAACGTCTGTGGGCCGATCACGCGGATCGACGCTGCCCCTAACGTCTTGAGCGCGTGAATATCGGAACGTGCCACACGCGAGTGCAGGATGTCGCCAATCAGCGCCACATTGAGGCCTTCAAAGCCGCCCTTGTAATGGCGGATGGTGTACATGTCGAGCAAGCCCTGCGTCGGGTGGCCATGGCGGCCATCACCCGCATTGATGACATGAATGTCATCACGGCCGGTGCGGCGCAGGTGATCCACAATCAGGTGCGGCGCACCGCTCGATTCATGACGCACCACAAACATGTCGGCGTGCATGGCGCAGAGGTTATCGACGGTGTCGAGCAGCGTCTCGCCCTTGGCCGTCGAGGATGTGGACATGTTGAGATTGATGACATCTGCCGAAAGTCGCTTGGCAGCAATTTCGAAGGTCGTGCGCGTGCGCGTCGAGTTCTCGAAGAAGAGATTGAAGACACTCTTACCACGGAGCAAGGGCACCTTCTTGACCTCGCGGTCAGACACCCCCAAAAAGCTGGCGCCCGTGTCGAGCAGCCGCGTCAACTGTTCACGCGACAAGCCTTCCGTCGAAAGCAGGTGAACCAGGTTGCCATCGGCATCAAGTTGCGGATCAAGCATTATCAAGACTCCAGGTCAGACGCCCATCGGGATCATGCGTCGGGGTACGTGCCAGCACCAAGCTGGCATCCACCGGCAATGCCACTGGCCATACACAGAAATCGGGCGCGATCGGCAATTGTCGGCCACCACGATCGGCCAACACGGCCAGCTTAACGCTGGCGGGGCGACCGTAATCAAACAGCTCATTCAGTGCCGCCCGCGTGGTACGGCCGGTGTACAAGACATCGTCCACCAGAATGACCGGTTTACCGACAATGTCCACCGGAACGGTCGTCGGTTGCACATTCGGGCTCAACCCGCGCTCACTGAAATCATCACGATAAAATGAAATATCCACGCTACCCACGGGCGGATGGGTCGGCAGTAACTGAGAAAGCCGTTCGGCAATCCAGACGCCGCCGGTAAACACGCCAATCAGTACCGTCTCCGGCGCTTCTTCAAACACCGGTTTTAATTGCGCGGCAAGCGCAGCAATCTGCTGCTCGGCATCGGGCAACGTATTTAAATCAGACATGCAAGCCTCCGGCCTGGTTATCGGTTCGCGCAGCCTGCTGATCTAGCCACTGCTGTAAAAGAATTTGTGCCGCCACCGCATCGACATGCTGCTTGGCGCTACGGGCCGATTGCCCGGCCTGTTGCAAGCGGCGCTCGGCTTCGGCGGAGCTCAGTCGTTCATCGACCCACGTGACGGGCAGATTGAATCGCCCGTGGAGCTGATTGCCGAAACGACGACAACGCTGGGTCATCTCGTGTTCGGCACCATCCAGGTGTGTTGGCAAGCCAACGACCAGCTGATGGGGTTGCCACTCTGCCAACAACGCACCAATCTGCTCGAAACGTTGGGCGACGGGCTCGCTGGAAATCAGGGTTAAGGGGTGAGCCAGGCCGGTCACGGTTTCGCCAACGGCCACACCAATACGCACCGTCCCGAAGTCGAAGCCCATGACGGTGCCTTCAGGCATGACCGGCCACATCCGATAATCGATCGAAGGCAATGCCAAGTTTCGCCAAAGCAGCTGGCAGACGCTCCTCGTAGGGCAAGTCAAAGAGAATCTCGTCATCAGCCGGCACACTCAGCCAGGCATTCTGCAGTATTTCGTTATCCAGCTGACCGGGCACCCAGCCCGCATAGCCCAAAGCCACCAGCATGGCATTCGGGGCCGTATCGCTGCCAACCGATTCCAGAATATCTTTGGAACTGGTCAGGGCAATATCATCCGTCACCAGCATGGTCGACTGCCAGGGCTTGGCCGGCTTATGCAGAATAAATGCACGATCCAGCTGCACCGGGCCTCCAAATAGCACGGGTTGCCCCGCCATCTCGTCACTCGGCTGTGCGCTCGCCAGCTCGACCCGCTCGAAGAGCGAGCCCAGACTCATATCGGTTGGCTTGTTAATGACCAGACCCATTGCCCCCTGAGCCGAATGCTCACACAGATAAATCAGGCTTCGGCTAAAACGGGGATCCGACATACCGGGCATGGCCACCAGAAAATGTCCGCGCAGCCAGGTGGCGTTATCAGCCAACCCCGACGTTTTTGGTGCTTCAGATTCGCCTGAGGGTACGCGGGAAGCGGTCATGTGTCGTATTCTACCGCAAATGCACACTCAAACACCTGACGATCAAGCTGCGCTGGTATGGCTCCGGCGAGACCTCCGTATTGATGACCATGCGGCACTTTACTATGCCCTGAAACACCATGCCCGAGTCTATGTGGCATTCATTTTCGATCAGGACATTCTTGAGGCATTACCGCGCCAGGACCGACGTGTCGAATTCATTCACGCGTCTTTGGTGGTATTGGATAACGCATTGCGAGAGCACGATAGCGGCCTCATCATTCGTCATGGCCGCCCACGTGACGCTATTCCGGCCCTGGCCCGCGAACTCGGCGTTACGGCGGTGTACTGCAATCGGGACTACGAACCTACCGCCCTACTGCGCGACCGCGATGTTGCCACCACGCTCTCGCTGGCGGGTATCGCTTTGCACAGCTACAAGGATCAGGCGATCTTCGAACAGGATGAGGTGCTGACCCAGTCCGGCAAACCCTTTACGGTTTTTACGCCCTATAAAAATGCCTGGTATAAAAAGGCGGCTTTATCAGACACGGACTTTTTTATTCGGCCTTATCCGGTAGCGCGCTACCTGCCGCATCTGGCCTCATCACCCCTGGCCACCGGCATCCCAACGCTGGCGGACATCGGGTTCAAAACCACCGATCTAGCCAAGATTGGTATCGTCCCAGGCATGCTAGGCGGCCGTGAGCGCGTTGAAGACTTCTTCACGCGTATTCAGAACTACAAGGTTGCCCGTGATTTTCCCGCTGTCAAAGGGGTTTCCTACCTCTCCGTCCATTTGCGCTTTGGCACTGTATCCATTCGAGAACTGGCGGGTCGCGCCTGGCGCGAAGGGGGTGACGGTGCGCTGGGCTGGCTCAATGAGCTGATCTGGCGGGACTTTTACTTTGCCATCCTGCACCACTTTCCGCATTGCATCGGTCATGCGTTCAAACCCGCATTTGATGCGATCGCGTGGGATACAGAACCGACCAGGCACGAAGCCTGGTGCAGCGGGCATACGGGCTACCCCCTGGTCGATGCCGCCCAACGACAACTGCATCAAACCGGGTGGATGCACAACCGGCTACGCATGGTCAGCGCCTCTTTCTATACCAAGGATCTCGGTCTAGACTGGCGCGCTGGCGAGGCCTGGTTCGCCCAATGGCTGCTCGACTTTGACCTATCGGCCAACAATGGTGGCTGGCAGTGGTCGGCCTCAACCGGCTGTGATGCGCAACCCTGGTTCCGGATTTTCAACCCGGTGACGCAATCCGAACGCTTTGACCCCAAAGGCAAATTCATTCGTCGCTACGTGCCTGAACTGGCCAACGTACCGGACAAATATATTCATGCCCCCTGGACCATGCCGGCAGAGACCCAGGCCAACTGCGGGGTACTCATTGGCCGCGACTACCCGGCCCCGATCGTGGATCACGCCGAAGCCAGACAACGCACGCTGGCACGATTCAAAGCAGCCACCGGAGAAACGACGGATATAAAAAAACCGGGATAACCCGGCTCGGTCTGCATCAGATATCGGCGATGCGCATCAATAATTCGTTGTCGGTTACCGGTTTAACCAGGTAATCAATGGCCCCCTGACGCAAACCCCAGACCTTGTCTGTGTCCTGTCCTTTATTCGAAATCAGGATTACCGGAATACGAGCGATGGCTTCATCGTCGCTCCGCGTCAGGGCACGCGTCGCCTGATAGCCATTTAGGCCGGGCATCACAACTTCCATCAGAACCAGATCCGGGCGATCACGTCGGGCAACCGCAACACCCTCTTCGCCATCGGCAGCAACCAGCACCCGATAACCGGCTGCGGTAAGCACACTACTCAACTGGGCACGTTCAATCGGTGAGGGTTCAACCACCAGAATTGTTTGTATTGTCACCTGGAGGCTCCCTCTGGCGCTCGGATCAGAGCTCGATCATCTCGAAATCTTCTTTACGCAGCCCACACTCCGGGCAAACCCAGTTCATGGGCACATCAGCCCAGAGCGTACCCGGCGCAATACCGTCTTCCGGCAAGCCGGCTTCTTCGTCGTAAATAAATCCACATCCCAGACACATCCAGGACTTGAAAGACTGACCGCTCATGGTGAAACCCTAGGCAAGAAGAATCATACGGATTGATACAATGTGCCCATCCTAACCGATGCCATACCCCGCTGTCATCACGTTGTCATGATTATTCACAACGGATTTGTTGATTTATTTTTTTGTCCTACGTTACCCTGTTCATAGTGACTCATTCCTTCATTTTTCCCGGTTTTGTCTATGCCGTCACACCGGATCAGACAGATACAGCCTTGCTGCTCGCACAGGTGCATGCGGCACTGACGGGCGGTGTCCGCTTGCTGCAGTACCGGGACAAGATCAGCCCCATCGCCGAAAAACTCAAACGCGCCCGGGCACTGACCGCCCTCTGCCATGAACAAGGTGCGAAGCTCATCATCAACGATGATGTGGTGCTGGCCGTCGCCTGCGGCGCAGACGGCGTTCATCTGGGTGGCACCGATGGCAGCATCCGCGATGCTCGCCGACTGTTACCGCCCAGCTGCATCATTGGCGCATCCTGCTACAACGATGTGAATCTTGCACACCGAGCCATGGCCGAGGGTGCCAGCTACGTAGCCTTTGGTGCCTGCTTCGACTCACCCACCAAACCGGCCGCACGGCGAGTAACGACCGACCAGCTAGTCGCGTTTCGCGCTGCACTGGGCTCGACGGTGGCCATTTGTGGCATTGGCGGCATTACGCGCGACAATGTTGCCCATCTGGGGACGAGTGTTGACGCCGTTGCACTCATCTCTGAGTTGTTCGGATCGCCAGCGCAACCAGCAAGCCCCGAACAGGTGCACGACCGTGTCCAACAGTTTCTGGCCGAACCCGCCATCGCTTGATGCTCTGATTTCCTTCTAACCTCCACCGAACACATACAGACCATGACCAGCCGCAACGAACAACTCTTCGCCGAAGCCCAACGCCACATTCCAGGCGGCGTGAACTCCCCGGTCCGCGCTTTCCGCGGTGTCGGCGGCACACCCCGCTTCTTTGCCTCCGGCAAGGGCCCGCGCGTCACCGATGCCGACGGCAAGGTCTATCTCGATTACGTCGGTTCCTGGGGCCCACTGATTCTGGGCCACGCCGACCCGGACGTGCTGGAAGCGGTACAGACCACCGCCGCCCGCGGTCTGACCTTTGGCGCACCGACCGGTGCCGAAGTGGAGATGGCTGATCTGCTCTGCGACATGCTGCCCTCACTGGAAATGGTGCGTCTGGTCTCTTCGGGGACGGAAGCCACCATGAGCGCTATCCGCCTGGCACGGGGTTTTACCGGTCGCGATCTGATCATCAAGTTTGAAGGCTGCTACCACGGCCACGCCGACAGCCTGCTCGTCAAAGCCGGCTCGGGCCTGCTCACCTTTGGCAACCCCTCATCGGGCGGCGTGCCCGCCGATGTGGCCGCCCATACACTGGTGCTACCGTACAACGACATCGACGCCTTTAATGAAGCGGTTGAGAAATACGCCGACAAGCTAGCCGCCGTGATTGTGGAGCCCATCGCCGGCAACATGAATCTGGTTGATCCGGGCAAGGCCTTCCTGCAGGCGCTGCGTGATGGCTGTACGCGCGTCGGCGCCGTGCTGATTTTCGACGAAGTGATGACCGGCTTCCGCGTCGGCCTGCAAGGTGTGCAAGGCCACTATGGCATCACCCCGGATCTCACCACGCTGGGCAAGATCGTCGGCGGCGGCATGCCGCTGGCCGCTTTCGGTGGCCGCAAGGACATCCTGACCTGTCTGGCGCCGCTCGGCCCGGTGTACCAGGCCGGCACGCTGTCGGGCAACCCGGTGGCGGTGGCTGCGGGTCTGACCACGCTGAAGAAACTGCGTGCGCCGGGCTTCTATGAAACGCTCGCTCAACGTACCCGCCAGCTCACCGAGGGCCTGGCGGCCGCCGCCCGCAAACACGGCGTGGCGTTTTCGGCACAGGCCGTGGGCGGCATGTTCGGCCTGTATTTCCGCGAGACACCGCCGACCAACTATGCCGAAGTCATGGAAGCCGATACCACCCGCTTCAACCGCTTCTTCCACGCCATGCTGGATGTGGCCGCGGGTGTGGAAAACGAGGGCCATTACTTCGCGCCGTCGGCCTTTGAAGCGGGTTTCGTCAGCGCCACGCATACGGCCGCGGACATCGAGCAGACGATTGCGGCGGCGGATGCGGAGTTTGCCAAACTGGGCAACTAACTAAAAGCACGGCCCCGCGCTTGCAGTCAGCGGGGTTTTCCTTTAATTTCAACCTTCTGTGCAGCCGACACCCATCGTCGGCTGTGCTCTGATCGTTAGGGGTGCCCGCTTGCGGGCTGAGAGAGACCCTTGGCACCTGATCCGGTTAATACCGGCGTAGGGAAACGGATGATTCTTGATTTGATGACCGCCATTGCCACACCCGACCCTCGTGATAGCGCGGGTGCGGGCAAGGCGCGTCGTCTATTCAGCGGTGCGCCGCCCAAAGTGCTATCGATTGCGGGTATCGACCCGAGTGGTGGCGCTGGCCTACTGGCCGACATCAAAACCTTTACCGCACTCGGCGCTTACGGCTGCGGCGTGGTCGCCGGGCTCACCGCGCAAAGCACGCAAGGCGTCACCGCCGTGCAACTGCCCTCGGCGGAATTCGTCGGCGCGCAGATAGATACCTTGCTCGCCGATGTGGCGATCAGTGCGGTCAAAACCGGCATGCTCGGCCAGGCCGCCAATGTGCAGGTTGTTGCGGAAAAACTGGCGAAACACGACCAGGACAATCTGGTGCTCGACCCCGTGATGATCGCCAAAAGCGGTGATGCGTTGTTGAATAAAGAAGCGACCGGTCTGCTGCGCGATGCACTCATTCCGCTGGCGCGCGTGCTGACACCGAATCTGCCCGAAGCCGGTGCATTGCTCGACGAACGCGGCCCGGAAACAGTTAAAGAAATGACGCGCACTTGCGAACGCCTGCACAAGCTACTGCGCCAGGAAAACAATCGCTGGATTCTGCTCAAGGGCGGCCACCTGCCCGGCGGTGAACTCATCGACCTGCTCTACGACGGTGACCGCATGATCGAATTGCGCGCCGAGCGTTTTGATACGCGTCACACACATGGCACGGGCTGTGCCTTGTCAGCGGCCATCACCGCATTGATGCCGCAAACTGCCGACATCCCGACCGCTGTGGCACAGGCGCACGCCTGGCTGCAACAGGCCATCCGCCGTGCCGAC
>JACCDN010930929.1_pt1 | contig 11559 bp, 10 predicted proteins | sample 7441691 | NCBI WGS metagenome assembly JACCDN01 (sample SAMN15323439, study PRJNA562643) | freshwater metagenome | isolation source: river surface water | place: USA:Blue River Watershed | collected 2017-08-16
ATGGTGCAAGTGTTGTGGTGGTATCGAGTGCGATTCCAGCAGATAATTCGGAAGTCATTGCCGCTTATGAGGCGCGTATCCCGGTGATCCGTCGTGCTGAAATGCTAGCGGAATTAATGCGCTACCGTCATGGTATTGCCGTGGCAGGAACACACGGTAAAACGACCACAACCGCAATGATTGCCAGTATTTATGCACAGGCTGGGTTGGATCCGACCTTTGTAAATGGTGGCCTGGTGAAAGCAGCGGGTACTCATGCGCGCCTGGGCTCCAGCCGTTATTTGATAGTTGAAGCCGATGAAAGTGATGCTTCGTTCCTCCATCTACAGCCCATGGTAGCGATTGTGACAAATATTGAAGCTGATCATATGGATACCTATCAGGGTGATTTTGAAAATTTAAAACAGACTTTTATTAATTTCTTACACAATCTGCCTTTCTATGGACTGTCTGTACTCTGTATAGACGATCCCGTGATACGCACGCTGTTATCAAGCGTGGGACGTCGCATCACCACTTATGGTTTTAGCCGGGATGCAGATGTACAACTTACTGATTATCAACAAATTGGTGTTCAAGGATCCTTCAAACTACACCGCCATGATAAGCCCTTGATGACGGTGAAATTAAATGCACCAGGGCGGCACAACGCACTGAATGCCGCTGCTGCAATTGCAGTAGCAACCGAAGAAGGCATTGATGATGAAGATATATTGTGTGTTCTGGCGAATTTTCAGGGCACCGGGCGTCGTTTTGACTTACTGGGGGATTTCCTGCTGGACAGTGTGAATGGTAAAAAAGGCAGTGTTATGCTGGTAGATGATTACGGTCATCACCCCACTGAAGTGGATGCCACAATTAAAGCAGCGCGCGCAGGATGGCCGGATAAACGCATCGTGATGGTTTTTCAGCCGCATCGTTATAGCCGTACACGCGATCTGTATCATGATTTTGCCAATGTTCTTTCTCAGGTCGATGTGTTGTTGATGCTGGAGGTGTACCCGGCGGGTGAATTGTGTGTCCCAGGTGCTGACAGTGATTCGCTATGCCGCACTATCCGTAACGGTTACAAATTAGATCCCATTTTAGTGTCAGATCCAGACCTGTTGTTATCAATTCTGGCACAGGTGCTCAATGGTAATGATCTTATCCTGGTTCAGGGTGCCGGTAATATTGGAAAAATTGCACGTAACCTGGCGGAATTAAAATTACAACCTCAGTGTAAAAAGGAACTTCATGGCTGAAAAAGTTGCAGTATTGCTGGGGGGGACCTCTGCAGAACGGGAAGTATCCCTGCTCTCAGGTCATGCGGTACTAGCCGGGCTAATCGAGGCTGATATTAATGCTTATGGTGTGGATATCAGAGATTTCCCTGTTATCCAGTTGAAAGAACAGGGATACGACAAAGTCTTTATTGCCTTGCATGGTCGTGGTGGTGAAGATGGCACCTTACAAGGTGTGCTGGAGTTTTTACAGTTGCCCTATACCGGTAGTGGTGTTATGGCATCGGCATTGGCCATGGACAAATTACGTACCAAATTAGTCTGGATTGCCATGGGATTACCCGTACCCCCCTGGCGGGTATTAGATCGTCAACAATTTATTACCCATGGGTTGAGAAGTATGGCGCAGGACATTGCTGAACTGGGTTTTCCATTAATCGTAAAACCAAGCCGGGAAGGTTCGAGCATGGGTATGAGTAAGGTAAATCAGGATAGCGAGCTACAGGCAGCACTGGAAAAAGCGTTTTTCTATGACAGCGATCTGTTAATTGAGAAATGGCTCACCGGACCGGAATACACGGTCGCTATTTTGGGAGATGAGGTTTTACCTTCAATCCGTATTCAACCCGCGGGTGTGTTCTACGATTACGAAGCTAAGTATTTATCGGACCACACACAATATTTTTGCCCAAGCGGCTTGAGTCAGGCTCAAGAACAACAACTGGCTACACTGGCACAACAGGCGTATCGGGTTCTGGGTTGCCGTGGCTGGGGTAGAGTCGATGTCATGCAAGACAGTGATGGCAGCTTTTATCTACTTGAAGTGAACACCTCGCCGGGAATGACCAGCCACAGCCTGGTGCCCATGGCTGCCCGTGAGTATGGATTGAGCTTTTCGCAGCTTGTTGTAAGAATTTTAGCACTGACGGGCTGAGATGTCCCAAGCCGCCTTGAATGCTGAACGGAGTATCAGAAAAGAAGCTGGTCATAGTCGCAGCAATGGATTTCGTCTGGTGGGTTTTATTTTCCTGCTGATGGTAGCAGGGATAATATTGGGCACAGGTTGGACCATCGTGAACTGGCTGAAAGATGTTAACCGCTTGCAGCTTTCTAAGCTGATGGTAACGGGTGAGCGCTACTACACCACACTGGATGATATACATCAAATTATTCGGGCAGCAGGTTCACCAGGTACCTTTATAACACAGGATGTGAATGTCATTTTGCAACATATTACACGCCTGCCGTGGATTAAACAGGCCAGTATACGCAAGCAATGGCCCGATAAACTGCAAATTCACCTGGTGGAATATGTTCCAGTAGCACGTTGGAACGATATATATATGGTTGATATAAATGGAAAATCATTTGGTGTGCCCGCAAATCGTCACGATGATCTGATATTGCCATTGCTTTATGGGCCACAGGGTCGTGAGCAGGATGTTCTTGCCGGTTATCTGGCGCTCAATACGCTATTAATAGCCAACACATTGACGCCAGAGAGACTCATCATGAGTGCACGAGACTCCTGGCAACTTGTCCTTCGTAATGGCATTCGACTGGAGCTTGGCAGGGAGGACACTATTGGCCGTCTGCAACGTTTTCTCGATCTTTATCCGATATTGCAGAAAACAGGCCGGCGCGTCAGTTATGTTGATTTACGTTATGACACGGGTGCAGCAGTAGGGTGGACCCTTCCCTCGGTGGACGAGCAACAACACAATCCGGTGCAGGTAAAACAGCAATGATGAGGGCGGCGGACAGAAAACTGGTAGTGGGTCTGGAAATCGGTACCGCAAAGGTTTCAGTATTAGTCGGTGAAGTTCTGCCCGATGGAATGGTGAATATTATTGGTGTAGGCAGTTGTCCATCTCGTGGTATGGATAAAGGTGGCGTTAACGATCTCGAAGCAGTGGTTAAATGTGTGCAACGTGCGATTGATCAAGCAGAATTAATGGCTAATTGCCAGATTTCTTCAGTTTATCTGGCGTTGTCAGGCAAACACATCAGTTGTCAAAATGAAATCGGCATGGTGCCCATATCAGAAGAAGATGTAACACAGGAAGATGTAGAAAGTGTGGTGCATACCGCAAAATCGGTACGTATGCGTGATGAGCATCGTGTTTTACATGTCATCCCTCAGGAATATGCTATTGACTATCAGGAAGGCATCAAAAACCCGATTGGTCTCTCTGGTGTACGTATGCAAGCTAAAGTGCATTTGATTAGCTGTCATAACGATATGGCCAAAAATATTGTAAAGGCTGTTGAACGCTGTGGTTTAAAAGTTGATCAACTGATCTTTGCGGGCGTTGCCGCCAGTTACGCGGTATTGACAGAAGATGAACGTGAGCTGGGTGTCTGTGTGGTCGATATGGGAGGCGGGACGATGGATATCGTGGTCTACACTGCCGGGGCCTTACGTCACAGCAAAGTGATACCTTATGCCGGTAATGTAGTGACCAGTGATATTGCTTATGCTTTTGGAACGCCGCCCACCGATGCCGAAGCGATTAAAGTTCGCTACGGTTGTGCGTTGGGATCTATGGTCAGTAAAGATGAAAATGTAGAAGTCCCCAGTGTCGGGGGACGTCCACCCCGTAGCTTGCAACGACAGACACTGGCTGAAGTCATCGAACCGCGCTACATCGAATTGCTGAACTTGATTAATGATGAAATTTTACAGTTGCAGGAGCAACTGCGTCAGCAGGGCGTTAAATATCATTTAGCTGCAGGTATTGTGCTGACAGGTGGTGCAGCTCAAATTGAAGGTCTAGTCGAATGTGCTCAACGAGTTTTTCATGCTCAGGTACGTATTGGTTATCCTTCGAATATCACTGGATTAACAGATTATGTGCAGGAACCCTATTACTCCACTGCAGTCGGATTATTACACTATGGTAAGGAATTTCATCTAAACGCTGATTCAGGACAAGAAAAACAAACCTCGGTGGGTGCCTGGTTTAAGCGTATCAATAGCTGGTTAAGAAAAGAGTTTTAACAGAGATAAAACGGAGAAACACTATGTTTGAACCAATGGAACCCACCAATGATGCCGTGATTAAAGTCATCGGCGTCGGCGGCGGCGGTGGCAACGCCGTAGAGTACATGGTGCGTGAACGCATCGAAGGTGTAGAATTTTTTGTTGTTAATACTGATGCTCAGGCATTACGTAAAACAACCGTTGGCCAGACTATCCAGATTGGTAGCGGTATCACCAAAGGTTTGGGAGCAGGAGCAAACCCGGAAGTAGGTCGTCATTCCGCAGAAGAAGATCGCGACGCGCTACATGCGGCACTTAATGGCGCCGATATGGTTTTTATCGCTGCAGGTATGGGAGGAGGGACCGGTACAGGTGCTGCCCCTGTTGTCGCTGAGGTGGCAAAGGAACTGGGGATCTTAACAGTGGCCGTGGTGACAAAGCCTTTTAATTTTGAAGGTAAAAAACGCATGATGTTTGCGGAGCAGGGAATTGCAGAATTATCCCGACACGTAGACTCATTGATCACCATACCCAATGATAAGCTATTGAAAGTACTTGGAAAAGGCATATCTTTACTGGATGCTTTTGGAGCAGCTAACAACGTGTTGAAAGGGCAGTGCAGGGTATCGCTGAACTGATTACACGCCCCGGTTTGATGAATGTTGATTTTGCTGATGTACGTACCGTCATGTCTGAAATGGGTTACGCCATGATGGGATCGGGTGTCGCTTCGGGTGAGGATCGTGCTGAAGAAGCCGCTGAGATGGCCATTTCCAGCCCATTACTGGAAGATATTGATCTGTCTGGCGCACGGGGTGTGTTAGTCAACATCACAGCGGGTTTTGATCTGCGTTTGGATGAATTTGAAACAGTCGGTAATACCATACGTGCTTTCGCCTCTGATAACGCCACTGTGGTGATAGGTACATCACTGGATACCGATATGAACGATGAACTGCGTGTCACCGTTGTTGCAACCGGTATCGGTATGGATAAACGCCCGGAAATTGTGCTAGTCACGGGTAAAAAAACGCAGACACCCATCGATCACCGCTATCAGTCGCATAATCTGTCGCCCTTGCCTGAAGAAATAAAATCCGTCGCTAAGGTCGTGAATGATTCCGTGGTACATAATGAACCAGACTATTTGGATATTCCTGCCTTTTTACGTAAACAGGCGGACTAATTTGCGCGATATTTGGAATCTGAGTTATTTATGCTAGACTGATCGTTGTTCTTTTACATAGACTAGAATAATGATTAGAGAATATTGTGAGATAATATGATCATAAAACAAAGAACACTGAAGGACAGCGTTTGCGCAACAGGTGTTGGTTTGCATACAGGTAAAAAGGTTACATTGACTATGCTACCTGCCCCGGCAAACACCGGCATTATTTATCGTCGTACTGATTTAATCCCTCCTGTCGATTTTCATGCAAACGCAAAATCGGTACAGGATACTCTACTTTGCACCTGTCTGATTAATGAGCAGGGAGTGCGTATATCTACAGTAGAACATCTTAACGCCGCTCTGGCGGGTTTGGGTATTGACAATATCATTATCGAAGTCAATGCCCCCGAAATCCCCATTATGGATGGCAGTGCCAGTCCTTTCATCTACCTGTTGCTGGATGCTGGTATTGAAGAACTGCAGGCTGCTAAAAAATTCCTTTGCATCAAGGAAACAGTGCGCGTTGAAGAAGGTGATAAATGGGCTGAATTATCTCCATTTAATGGCTTCCATTTAGATTTTACCATTGATTTTAATCATCCGGTCATTAACTCAAGCAATCAGCGTTACTGTCTGGATTTTTCGGCAGATTCTTTTGTCAACCAAATCAGTCGTGCGCGGACTTTTGGTTTTATGCGTGATATAGAATTGCTGCAAGCCCGTGGATTGTGTCTGGGTGGTAGTTTCAATTGTGCCATTGTTGTGGATGATTACCGTGTTCTCAACGAGGATGGCCTGCGCTTTGAAGATGAATTTGTGCGCCATAAAATGCTGGATGCTATCGGTGATTTGTTCATGTGTGGTCATAATATTATGGGTGCCTTTACGGCCTTCAAATCTGGACATGCATTGAATAACAAACTGTTGCAGGCAGTATTAGCGAAACAAGAAGCCTATGAATTCGTCACGTTTCAAGATAATGAAGCGCCATTGGCATTTAAGGGGTTATCAACCGCGTTGGCGTAATTTAATCTCTGGCCAGTGCAGCCAGCCTTTCAAGTATATTGCGCAATTTTTCCGGGCTACGGTTCGCCAGCGCGATTAATTCTCTGGCACTTTCCTGACTTAAATGACGTAAGGCTATGGGTTTGGTCTGTTGCAATATTTTTGCATTCCTTTCCATTGTACTTCCTTTCGCCATTAAAGCTGGATTTATCTTTATATCGATTGACGCTAATGATGTTAGAATCTGTGCTCGCAGCACACCGATCAGGTGAGATTGTTCGTAACGTAAGCGCATCATCCAGCCAGCGCTGGCTGCTTCCAGCACTAAAACATTCTGTCGATAATTGGCAACCCGGCACCATGGCTGAAGTTGTGGGTGAACCAACCCTTTTACTACATGGTTCAGTTTCTGTAATGCAATAACACGTTGTTGTACTTTGTATAGCGAACTTTCCTCTGTAGTAGGTATATTATAAAACAGGACATTGAGTAATTGTGGCTGGCTGGCGCGCATACAGGAAACTCCGGCGGGTTCTAATCGTGATAGTTATTACATTACAAAGCCTGTTTATGATCCTACGTCAAGCGAAAAAAAGCGCTTTCTTTTCGTATTAAACCGGGTTGTTGGCTGAAAAATTCAAAAGAGGCGCGCAGGCAATTATTAACTGTGGTTAATACATAAAATTATGGCACAATTTGTCTGATCCGGGTGTATCCCCGTGATTTTTCTGCTACCTGTTTGATGGCTGTGTGTAAGAGACATAAAAACCATGTTGATTAATAAATTGTTAACTAGAATCTTTGGTAGCCGTAATGAACGCACTTTACGCAGCATGCGTAAAATGGTGGATTTGATTAATCGTATGGAGCCTGAGTTCGAAAAATTTTCGGATGCACAGCTCAGGGCGAAAACAGATGAGTTACGTACACGTCTTGCAAAAGGCGACACACTGGATAGTTTAATCCCTGATGCCTTTACTCTGGTGCGCGAAGCCAGTAAACGCGTCTTTTCCATGCGTCATTTCGATGTGCAATTACTGGGTGGTATGGTACTCAACGATCGCTGTATCGCCGAAATGCGCACCGGTGAAGGTAAAACCCTGACGGCAACGCTGCCAGTTTATCTAAATGCCTTAACAGGACGTGGCGTGCATGTGGTAACAGTCAATGATTATCTGGCACAACGCGATGCTGAAAATAATCGCCCGTTGTTTGAATTTCTCGGTCTGACCGTGGGTATTAATTTATCCGGCCTGTCATCACAGGCCAAGCGCGAAGCCTATGCGGCAGACATCACGTATGGCACGAATAATGAATACGGTTTTGATTATCTGCGCGATAACATGGCTTTCAGCCCACAAGAACGTGTCCAGCGCGCCTTGCATTATGCACTGGTGGATGAAGTAGATTCTATTCTGATTGACGAAGCCCGTACGCCATTAATTATTTCAGGCCCTACAGAAGACAGTTCTGATATGTACACCAGGGTCAATAGGTTAATCCCGAAATTAATCCGTCAGGAAAAAGAAGATTCCGATATTTTTCAGGGTGAAGGGCATTTTTCAGTAGATGAGAAATCCAGGCAGGTTCATCTTACAGAGCGTGGGCTGGTGTTAATTGAGCAATTATTAGCCGTTGACCACATCATACAGCCAGGGGAATCGCTCTATTCACCGGTCAATATCATATTAATGCATCATGTCACCGCTGCGTTGCGGGCCCATGTGCTCTTTATGCGTGACGTTGACTACCTGGTCAAGGATGGCAAAGTCGTTATCGTTGATGAACATACCGGCCGTACCATGCAGGGCCGCCGCTGGTCTGATGGATTACATCAGGCGATTGAAGCTAAAGAAGGTGTTGAAATTCAGAATGAAAATCAAACACTGGCTGCCATCACTTTTCAGAATTATTTTCGCCTTTATGAAAAACTGGCTGGCATGACAGGTACCGCAGATACTGAGGCGTTTGAATTCCGTTCCATTTACCGACTGGATACCATTGTAATCCCGACTAACCGCCCCATGATCCGCAACGATCTGGCTGATTTAGTGTATATGAGTGAAATGGAGAAAATTCATGCCATTATTGAAGATATCCGTGAGCGTACCTCCCATGGACAGCCCGTCCTCGTGGGGACAATTTCCATTGAAAAATCTGAACTGGTATCCCATGAATTAGCTAAAGCAGGTATTGAACATAAGGTATTGAATGCCAAATTTCATGCTATGGAAGCCGATATTATTGCACAAGCTGGGCAGCCTGGGGCGGTTACCATTGCAACCAACATGGCAGGCCGGGGTACTGATATTGTGTTGGGCGGTAGTTGGCAGAATGAAATTGCCAAATTAATCCAGCCAACGGAGTCACAGATAGCAGCCGTTAAGGATGCCTGGCAGATCCGTCACGATGCGGTTCTGGCATCGGGTGGTCTGCACATTATCGGTACTGAGCGGCACGAATCACGCCGCATTGATAACCAGTTACGTGGTCGCTCCGGTCGCCAGGGGGACGCCGGTTCATCGCGTTTTTATTTATCGATGGAAGATGCGTTGATGCGTATTTTTGCCTCAGATCGTATCTCTGGCATGATGCGTAAACTCGGGATGCAACCGGGGGAAGCCATCGAGCACCCTTGGGTCACGAAAGCCATTGCCAATGCACAACGCAAAGTGGAAAGCCGTAATTTTGATATTCGTAAACAGTTGCTGGAATATGATGATGTCGCCAATGATCAGCGCAGAGCGATTTACAGTCAACGTAATGCGTTACTGGATAGTGTTGATGTTAGCGAAACTATCAATAGTATCCGTGAAGATGTCTTAAAAGCGACGGTTGATACCTACATCGTGCCACAATCGCTGGAAGAAATGTGGGACATCTCAGGGTTAGAACAACGTTTGCAAGATGATTTTGATTTGGAAATACCGATTGCACAATGGCTCAAGGCGTCTCAACTCCATGAAGAGACACTGCGCGAACGTATTTTCCAGCAAACACTGGAGGCCTGGCAAGGTAAAGAAAAAATTGTTGGTGCTGAAATAATGCGCACCTTTGAGAAAGGTGTCATGCTACAGACACTGGATGCATTGTGGAAAGAACACCTGGCGGCGATGGATTATTTACGCCAGGGGATCCATTTACGCGGTTATGCACAAAAAGATCCCAAACAGGAATATAAACGTGAATCTTTTGCCATGTTTTCCGCCATGCTGGAGTCACTGAAATATGATGTGATCAGTATCTTGAGCAAAGTGCAAGTCAGTTTGCCTGAAGAAGTACGGGTGCTGGAGCAACAACGCCGTGAAGAAGCAGAACGTTTATCTAAACAACAACAGCTCAGCCATCAAAGCGATCCTTATGCTTCGCTAGTGCAGGAAACAGCACGTCCGGTTGCCAGAATGGAACAAAAAACAGGCCGTAATGACCCTTGCCCCTGTGGAACAGGTAAAAAATACAAACATTGTCACGGAAAACTAAGATAATGCATGCAAGTTAAAAACTAATACTGACGTTAGAAAGAACGTGCAAGGCCAGACCATGCAGCCTCTCAAGATTTATTGAAATTGGAAAAATACACAACGATTAGCAGAGCACAGATTACCATGCTCCTGTGGCAGCGATGAAAACACCTGTAGGGTGTAAGCACAGTATTAAATCAGCACTCCTGGACAGTTGAAATGGCATGATTATTTTCAGAAAGCACCAACGGCGGCAGGCTAATGTAAGCATTCAACTCGGAATAAAATGCATTCATGGCGATATCTATCCCATTATTCGGAAGATGCCTGTTTAATACTGGAAAATAAACCTGTAGTGGTGCCAGTGGCAATATTAGCGCTTTCAGTTTTCTGGCACCCTCAGGCGATAATGAATAACACATAATCCCAAACGCTCGATTGACTCTGAAAAGCTGCGGGTTGATATTCAACTGCGGGTAAGTACTGATGCCTTCGCGCATGCTTTGTTGATTGAATAACCCCACACAGGGAGAGATCCCAGGCAATAGCTCAAAGCTGCAAATGGAGTCGAAATTCCAGCCCCATAAAATTAAATCCCAGCCCTTATCAAGGGAGGCTATAAATTTGGTACTGTGATCGTGGAATTTGGAATGAAATAGGGCGTCATCTTCACAAACCGTCATCGGGCAGTCATTTTCTATACACTGATCCCAAAAGCGAATATGTGACATGGCACACCCCAGAGCACCGTTGGTATAGGGTAGATCGCCGATCATCAATCCCTGCGCTTGCAACATTTCCCGGGTAAATTGACTACCATCCACTGCAGGAAAACGTGATATATGACTTATTCCTTGATTACGTGCATGAAAAGTCTGTAAACGATCGGAACTTCTGTCCAGATTAATGAGAAATATAGGCAACATAGTACGGGTTTCTCTTTCTTCAATTATGTGTGTTCTAAAAAAAATGATGAACTAACATCATGAATGCACAGTATTACGTTAAGATAACTATTTTATCAATAAAATGTTACTAAAAAGTAAATATAAAAGCAGGTGAGCGATATTTTGAAACAAATACAGATTGCAGCAGGCATTATTCGTAATGTACAGCAGGAAATTTTTATTACCCAACGCGTTGAAGGCTCTCATATGGCCGGGTTTTGGGAGTTTCCTGGTGGTAAAATTGAGCCAGCGGAAACACCTGAAATAGCATTAAAACGCGAGCTACTGGAAGAGACGGGCATCGTGGTACGCGAGGCATCCCTGTTCAAGGTATTAAAACATCGTTTTCCGGATCGGCCGAACCGGATAACCGTACTGCATTTTTATTTGATTACACAATGGGAAGGTGAACCGTTTGGCCGGGAAGGGCAGCCTGGACGCTGGATAGCACAGCGCACATTACAATTGGATGACTTTCCTCCTTCCAACGCCATGATCATTAACTTATTAACATCTCAGGTACGCCATGGGCTATCGGACATAATGGGATAAATTTTTATTTCTCTTATAAGCCATTCACCTGAACTTAATCTGGATCATGATCCCAGCTTACACTGTCGGAATGACCTCCATCACCGGGAATCCGTTTTTTCTCATCCACCCAATCATTGAGATCACACAGCTAGCAACGTTTGCCGCAAAATAGACGCCAGGGGCTTTTCTCGCTCCATGTAACGGGATTACCGCAACCAGGAAATTTAACCTA
>JACCDN010032973.1_pt1 | contig 11557 bp, 11 predicted proteins | sample 7441691 | NCBI WGS metagenome assembly JACCDN01 (sample SAMN15323439, study PRJNA562643) | freshwater metagenome | isolation source: river surface water | place: USA:Blue River Watershed | collected 2017-08-16
AGAGCCAACAATCGTTGATGCGCTGACGGCAAACCCACCAGTTAAGGGCTGGGATGTAGAGGTTCCAACGCAATCAATCTTCATGTCGATCCTCTTCTCCTTCGGTCCAATCTTGATTATTGGCCTCTTACTCTTCCTCATGCTCAGTGGAGCACAGGGCGGAAACCGAGTATTTAGCTTCGGAAAATCACGGGCAAAGCTACAAAATCCAGATGTTCCACAGAATACTTTTGCAGATGTTGCCGGAGCCGATGAAGCAATCGGAGAACTAGAGGAGATCAAGGACTTCCTCTCTGATCCAAGCAAATATCAACTCCTCGGTGCAAAGATTCCGAAGGGCGTTTTGCTCTTCGGTCCTCCGGGAACCGGAAAGACTCTCCTTGCTCGCGCAGTTGCAGGTGAAGCAAAAGTTCCTTTCTATTCAATCTCAGGTTCTGATTTTGTTGAAATGTTTGTTGGTGTTGGTGCAGCACGTGTGCGCGATCTCTTTGCCCAAGCAAAAGCAAATGCACCGGCAATCATCTTTGTCGATGAAATCGATGCAGTCGGTCGTCAACGTGGCACCGGTATGGGTGGTGGCCATGACGAGCGTGAGCAGACTCTCAATCAGCTACTTGTTGAGATGGATGGTTTTGAGGCAAATGGTCAGGTCATTCTGATTGCTGCAACAAACCGACCAGATGTCTTGGATCCGGCTCTACTTCGTCCAGGTCGATTTGATCGCCAGATTCCAGTCGATCGTCCAGATCTCAAGGGTCGCGGAGATATTCTTAAGGTCCATGCGAAGAACAAACCAATCTCAGACGATGTGGATTTAGTTGCATATGCCCGACGTACACCCGGATTTACTGGTGCAGACCTTGCAAATGTTCTCAATGAAGCTGCGCTACTTACTGCTCGTGAAGGTAAGAAGGCAATCAATAATCGCGAACTCGATGAAGCTATCGATCGTGTGATGGCAGGTCCACAACGTAAGACTCGATTGATGTCAGAGGAAGAGCGTCGCGTTACTGCCTATCACGAAGCAGGGCACGCACTTGTTGCTCGCGCACTTCCACATACAGATCCAGTACACAAGGTGACGATCATGCCTCGCGGTCGCGCTCTTGGATACACAATGGTCTTGCCCGATGAAGATAAGTACTCAACCACGCGTAATCAATTACTCGATCAGTTGGCGTACTCGCTTGGTGGACGCGCAGCGGAAGAGTTGATCTTCCACGACCCATCTACTGGCGCTTCTAACGATATTGAAAAAGCGACTGCTCTCGCTCGCGCTATGGTCACTCAATATGGAATGACCGAGGCGATTGGGGCAATCAAGCTAGGCGCTGACTCATCCCAGCCATTTATCGGGCGTGAATACGGCCATCAGCGCGACTACTCAGAATCTGTGGCCGCGACTATCGATGCTGAGATTCGTAAGTTGATTGAAAATGCTCACCAAGAGGCCTTCGATATCTTGGTTGCTAACCGCGAAACCTTAGATGCCATGGTGGTAGTTCTTCTTGAAAAAGAGACTATTAACAAGGAAGAGATTGCTGAAATCTTCAGCAACGTCATTATGTGGCCAGAGCGTCCAAAGTGGACCGGTTCGCTGACCCGTATTCCTTCAGATATTCCACCAGTTGCTCTCACCGAGAAGGTGGCAGCAGTTGAAATTGATGAAGAAAGTACAAAGCCAAAGCGTCCACGTCGTGTGAAGAAGGCTACTGAGGAATGAGTGATATCAGTTCAATCTCCATGAATCCCGAAGATGGTCGCGCGCAAGCGCCATTCGATCAGGAACGTGCAGAGCGAGCTGTCCGCGAATTACTTCTTGCGATAGGTGAAAATCCTGAACGAGAAGGTTTGCTAGATACACCAGCGCGTGTGGCGCGAGCATTTAAAGAGAACTTTGAAGGGCTTTATCAGCGCCCAGAGGATGTTCTTACAACGACTTTTGATATCGGTCACGAAGAGCTAGTAATCATTCGCGATATTGAAGTTTTTTCACATTGCGAACACCACCTTACGCCATTTCACGGGGTTGCCCATGTTGGTTACATTCCAAGTGGAAAGATTACTGGTCTATCAAAAGTTGCTCGCCTAGTAGATCTTTATGCGCGACGCCCACAAGTTCAAGAGCGCCTCACAACTCAAATCGCAGATGCCATGGTTGAAATTCTTAAGCCGATGGGTGTAATTGTGATCATTGATTGCGAACATCTCTGCATGTCGATGCGCGGTGTGCGCAAATCACAAGCGCGCACAACTACTTCAGCCGTCCGCGGAGTCTTACGCGATCCAGCCACCCGCGCTGAAGCAATTAGCTTGATCACAAATCGGTAGCCACTATGTTGGTTATGGGAATTCTCAACGTCACACCAGATTCCTTTGCTGATGGCGGAAAACATTTCACCTTCGAGCACGCAGTTCAACGGGGCCTGCAGATGATTGAAGAAGGCGTAGATATCATCGATATTGGTGGTGAATCGACTCGTCCTGGAGCCGAGCGAGTTTCGGCAGAGGAAGAAGAACGCCGTGTACTACCCGTTATCAAAGCACTTGTAGGTAAAGGCGCTGATATCAGTATCGACACAATGCGCGCATCAACTGCTCGATTAGCAGTGAAAGCGGGTGCAGTGATTGTCAACGATGTCAGCGGTGGCGCTGCCGACCCAGATATGTTCTCCACAGTTGCCGACCTCAATTGCAAATACACCTTAATGCATTGGCGAGGTCACTCTAAAGAAATGAACTCGCTTGCTCAATACGATGATGTCGTCAAAGAAGTTATTCAAGAAGTTACTCTTCAACTGGATAAAGCGCTTGCTGCTGGAATCAAGCGTGAAAATATCGTCTTAGATCCAGGTCTTGGTTTTGCTAAAGATGCTGAACATAACTGGGAGATTCTTAATCGCCTAGAAGAGTTCACCGCGCTTGGTTATCCAGTTCTGATTGGCCATTCACGAAAGCGATTTATTGGCGGAGATACCCCTGATGAGCGTGAAGCAGGGACGTTGAAGATTTCGGAATCTCTTGTTGGCAAAGGGATTTGGGCGGTACGTGTCCATAGCGTCGCTCCTCACGTAGAGTTGGTGAAGTGATGAGCGACAAGATCTCAATCAAAAGCATCAAGGGCTTTGGCTATCACGGCGTCTTTGATTTCGAAAAGCGCGATGGTCAAGATTTTTATGTGGACCTCGACATTGAGGCAGATCTGACCGCGGCATCTCTGACTGACAATCTTGCTGATTCCATTGATTACAGCCTCCTGACCGCGATAGCTAAAGAAGCTATTGAAAAATTGCAATTTGATCTCATCGAACGCCTCGCTGGATTTATTGCAGATACGATTAAAGATAACTTCCCATCCATTCAAAAGATTGCCGTAACAGTGCATAAACCATCTGCGCCAGTGCAAGAGAGCGTGACTGATATTGCAGTAACGATCGTCCGATGAAGCGCTGCGTAATCGGCGAAAGGAGATAGTCCGATGAAGGCAGTCATTGCATTAGGTGCGAATATCGGAAATCCTAAAGAACAGATGGATATCGCCATCGCGCTCTTGCGCGAATCCCTTGAAGTTACTGCTGTATCTTCATATTTCACGACTGCGCCAGTAGGTGGCCCAGAGCAACCTGACTATCTCAACGCAGTATGCATTGCAGAATCTGAATTGCCTGCGGCAGAACTCTTAGCGCTTCTCCATGGAATCGAGAAAACGCTTGGTCGAGAGCGGATTGAACATTGGGGCCCTCGCACAATGGATCTTGATCTCATTCAATATGGCTCGATATTGAGCTATGCCGAAGAATTGATACTGCCTCACCCACGAGCTCACGAGCGCCGTTTCGTTTTAGAGCCATGGGCAGAGATAGATCCAGAGGCGCTCCTACTCACACATGGAAAGATCTCTGAACTTTTGGCGCAACTGCCATAAGCCTTTAGACTGAAGTCACTGTCTGCCCGGTACCTGAAAGGACTGGAGCCATGAAGGTAGTAACCAATGCACAAGAGCTTCCTTCTGCCTGCGCTTTTATCCCAACCATGGGAGCGCTCCATGCAGGTCATGGCTCACTCTTTACATTAGCTGCTCAGTATTCAGATCATGTCGTCGCGAGTATCTATGTCAATCCTCTTCAATTCGAAAACAAAGAAGATTTAGAAAAGTATCCACGTACACCAGAACGCGATATTGAATTAGCCGAGCAATATGGGGTCACACATCTTTGGCTGCCCACCTACGAAGAGATTTACCCAGAAGGATTTACCCAACATTTAGCAGGGCCTATCTCGAAGTTATATGAGGGCGCATCACGAGCAGGCCATTTTGACGGAGTGGTGACGGTAGTTCGCAGACTATTCGATTTGGTAAAGCCAAAATTCGCAATCTTTGGTGAGAAAGATTTTCAGCAGTTGACTCTTGTCAGAGAAATTGCAGATGAGGTTGAAATCATTGCCGCGCCAATTATTCGCGAGAGCGATGGATTAGCAATGTCATCGCGCAATGTTCGACTCGATGAAGCAGGTCGGTTCGCTGCGAGAGTTATTTCAAGGGCTCTACGTGATTCTCATTCAGAGGAAGAGCTCCGTGCAATCTTGGCTAGCGAACCGCTCTTCACTTTGGACTATGCCGATTACATTGATGAGCAGACCTTTCTGCCTCCAACAAAATCGACCCAATCTACGCGTGCAATAGTTGCCGGTTGGGTAAATGGCATCCGTTTGCTCGACAATATGCCAGTGAAGAGCGAGCAGCGATAATGAAGTTACTAGCCCCAGCCCCAGGGTGGACTGCAACTGCCGATGTGATCGTTGTTGGATCAGGTATTGCAGGTCTGACTACTGCACTTCAATGTCGCACATATGGACTCTCAGTTCTCCTTGTTACCAAAGCTCGCGTTGATGAGGGTTCTACAAAATGGGCTCAAGGTGGCATTGCGGCGGCGTTAGGTGAAGGCGACTCTCCAGAGGAGCATTTAACAGATACTTTAGAAGCGGGAGCTGGTCTCTGCGATGTCTCTGCAGTTCGAGTTCTGGTCACTGAAGGACCAGAAGCAGTTCGTAAGTTAATCGAACGCGGTGCGAAGTTTGATACCGAAGACTCTGGTGAGATTTCTTTAACGCGTGAAGGTGGCCACCACCGCAATCGCATTATTCACGCAGGCGGTGATGCAACCGGTGCTGAAGTTTCACGTGCGCTACTAGCTGCGGTACATAACGATCCTGAAATTGAAGTTGTCGAACACGCACTTGTACTTGATGCCCTTAAGGATGCAGATGGAGAAGTGTGCGGTGTAACGCTTCACGTCATCGGCGCCGGAAGCCGTGACGGAGTTGGCCGTGCACTTGCTAAAGCGGTAGTTCTTGCAACTGGTGGACTCGGTCAAGTATTTGCACAGACAACCAACCCATCGGTTTCTACCGGAGATGGAGTTGCTCTCGCACTACGTGCTGGAGCCAAAGTTGCCGATGTTGAATTCATTCAATTTCATCCAACTGTTTTATGGCTAGGTGATAACTCACAAGGACAACAACCTCTGATTAGTGAAGCGGTTCGTGGTGAAGGTGCGTATCTCTTGGATGACAAGGGCAATCGATTTGTGCAAGGTATTCATCCCTTGGCAGAGCTTGCTCCGCGAGATGTCGTGGCAATCGCAAGTATGCGAGTCATGAACGAAACCGGCGCTCATCATGTCTGGCTAGATGTACGCCATATTGACGGCTTTGAAAAACGCTTTCCAACAATCTATGCCTCCTGCCTTTCTCATGGCATAGACCCAATGAAGGAATTGATTCCTGTTGCTCCAGCTTCTCATTACGCATCCGGCGGTGTGCGGGTAGATCTCAACGGGCGCACTAGCGTTCCGGGCCTCTACGCATGCGGAGAGACTGCATGTTCGGGTGTTCACGGAGCTAACCGTTTGGCCTCTAATTCACTTCTTGAAGGCTTGGTATTTAGCGCCCGCATTGCAGCTGATATTGCAGCACACACGCCAGAACCGGGAGCGCCCATCGAGAACTCATCGCGTGAGATTTTGCTTGATCCGAAGGTTCGGATTGATTTACAGCAATCAATGAGCCGTGGAGCTGGCGTACTCCGTTCATCGGATTCGCTATTGAAGACAAGTGCGGATCTGACACGGATAGAGGATCGCCGTAGCACGGAACCATGTGTTGAAGCATGGGAGGCAACCAATCTCTTCCAGCTTGCTCAAGCAATTTTGAAGGCAGCTCTTATTCGTCAAGAAACACGTGGCTCACATTGGCGGGAAGATTTTCCTGAGAGTAGCGACAGATGGCGAACTCGCATTGTGCAGCAATTAGACCAGAGTGGATCTTGGAGTACTGGATTTCAGGAAGTTGGTGACAAGTGATTGATAGAGAATTGATTGAACGAGCCATTGCCGAAGATTTGCAAGGTGGAGAAGACATCACATCAACATCAACAATTTCTAAAGATGCCATCGCCACCGCCGATTTTGTCACGCGAAAGGCCGGAGTCCTCGCCGGTATCGAAATGGTCAAAGCGACCCTAGAAGAAGTTGGTCTCTCCGATATCGATGTAGTGATGCAAGATGGTGATGCGATTGCCCCTGGTGATGTTCTACTAACGGTCACAGGTAACACACGCGCGATATTGTTGGCAGAGCGAACCGCCCTTAACTTTGTCGGACACCTCAGCGGAATAGCAACAGAAACATCGAAGTGGGTTAAGGCCGTTGCTGGCACGCACTGCTTAGTGCGTGATACTCGAAAGACAACCCCGGGATATCGCCAATTAGAGAAGTACGCAGTGCGCATGGGTGGTGGAACTAACCATCGTATGTCTCTCTCTGATGCTGCGTTGATTAAAGATAACCACATCGCAGCGGCTGGGGGAGTCTCACAGGCGTTCTCAGCAGTGCGCAGCGCTTATCCCAGCGCTCCAATCGAAATAGAAGTAGATACGCTTGATCAATTACGGGAAGTCCTACCGCTTAAGCCCGATCTCGTTCTCTTAGACAACATGTCTCCCGCGTTCTGCGCCGAAGCAGTGGAAATCGCTGCTGGAGCCACAAAGTTGGAGGCATCCGGTGGCATATCAATTGTAAATGCAAAAGCTTATGCCGAGTCAGGCGTTGATTACATTGCTATCGGCGCCCTCACACATAGCGCAGCGGTTTTAGATATCGGTCTAGATTTGAGAGCGGAGTAGCGATGCTATTAACTGTCGACGTTGGAAATACAAATACTGTCCTTGGAATCTTTGAGGGCGACCAACTCATTAAGTCTTGGCGTGTAAAAACTGACCCGCGCACAACTGCAGATGAACTCTGGCTCCAATTCAACGCACTCGTTACCGGATATAAATTGACCGGACTCTCTATCTGTTCGACCGTGCCGGCAACTTTGCGAGAGTTGCGCACCATGATCAATACATATTTTTCAGAGTTGCCTACGACCATTGTCGAACCAGGGACAAAGACTGGTGTTCAGCTTTTAGTTGATAACCCAAAGGAAATCGGTGCAGACCGCATCGTTAATACTTTGGCGGCTCACACCTTGTATGGTGGTCCAGCAATTGTGGTTGACTTTGGAACTTCAACAAACCTTGATGTGGTCTCACCAAAGGGTGAATTTCTTGGTGGTTCACTTGCACCAGGTATTGAAATTTCTGTCGATGCACTGGCATCACGTGCTGCGCAGCTACGAAAAGTCGAGCTCATTCGCCCAAAGAATGTCATTGGAAAAAACACAGTCGAAGCGCTGCAATCAGGAACCATCTTTGGATTTGCAGGACAGGTCGATGGACTCGTTGATCGCATCACGGAAGAGCTTGCTCGTGACTATGAAGATGCGCCTACTGTCATTGCCACCGGAGGTCTGGCTCCATTGATTATCGGCGTAGCCGAGACAATCGATGAATATGAGCCTGATTTAACACTTATAGGCCTGCGATTGATTCATGAGAAGAATCGCTAAAGGTAGACTCCACCCACTATGACGACTGAAAATACGCCTGCAATCGAAGATGATCTACCTGAGCAGCTCCGCATTCGACGCGAGAAGCGCGCCGGTCTGATTGAACGTGGCGTTGAGCCTTACCCAGTCGCAGTCGAGCGCACCAAGTCCCTCAAGAGCATCCGCGAGAAGTACACCGGCCTCGAGATTGATGTAGCAACTGGCGATATTGAATCACTGACAGGACGCATTATTTTCAAGCGCGATACTGGAAAACTCTGCTTTGCAACTCTTCGCGAGGGCGATGGCACCGAACTTCAGGCGATGCTCTCGCTCGACAAAGTTGGTCAAGAAGCACTCGATGCTTGGAAGAGCGATATCGATCTTGGTGACATTGTCAGCGTCACTGGTGAAATCATTACCTCAAAGCGCGGCGAGCTTTCAATCTTGGCAAACTCTTGGAAGTTGGCTTCAAAGTCACTTCGCCCATTACCTAATGATCACAAACCGATGTCAGAAGAGACTCGCGTTCGTATGCGTTATGTAGATTTGATTGTTCGTCCAGAGGCTCGTGCTGCAGCCCGTATGCGTCCGCAGGTGATGCGTTCATTACGAGACACTTTCAATAACTTTGAATTCATTGAAGTTGAAACACCTATGCTGCAGGTGATGCACGGTGGAGCAGCTGCTCGCCCATTTAAAACCTTCTCTAATGCATACGATATGGATCTCTTTATGCGCATCGCGCCAGAGCTTTTCCTTAAGCGCTGTGTTGTTGGTGGAATCGAGCGCGTCTTTGAAATCAACCGTAACTTCCGCAATGAAGGTGCTGATTCATCGCACTCACCAGAGTTTGCAATGGTTGAGTCATATATGGCTTATGGCGACTGGCGTTCAATTGCTGATGTCACTCGCACATTGATTCAGAACGCAGCGATGGCAGTTGCTGGCTCACATGTCGTCACTCACCACAACGGTCGTCAGGCTGATCTAGGTGGCACTTGGAAGGAAATCTCCCTATATGACGCTATCTCTGAGGGCGTTGGCGAAACCGTTACTGCGCTTACGCCTTATACGGATTTAAAGAAGTATGCAGAGAAGCTCGGCATGAAGATCGATCCAAAGTGGGTCACCGGCAAGTTAGCTGAAGAAATCTTTGAGCATGTTGCACAAGATAAATTGATTGAGCCAACTTTTGTTATGGGATACCCCGTCGATACTTCGCCACTGGTTCGTGCACACCGCGAAATCCCAGGCGTTGTCGAAAAGTGGGATCTCTATGTTGACGGTTTTGAACTCGCAACTGGTTACTCCGAACTCATCGACCCAGTAATTCAACGCGATCGTTTAGTTGAGCAAGCACAACTTGGTGCTAAGGGTGACCTCGAAGCGATGCAAGTAGATGAGGATTTCTTACGTGCAATGGAATTCGGAATGCCGCCTATGGGTGGAATGGGAATGGGTGTAGATCGTTTACTCATGGCACTCACTGGCCTTGGAATTCGCGAAACAATCTTGTTCCCATTGGTCAAGCCAGAGGTCGAATAAGAAGATGATTTCCGTCCGTCCGGCACGTACCAGCGATGTCAAAGCTATCCGCGAGCTCGTTGATTCTTACGCTGCTCCTGGACAGATGCTCTCCAAGGAAACCGTCACTCTCTATGAATCAGTGCAAGAATTTCTAATTGCAGAAAAAGATGGCAAAGTTGTTGGGTGCGGTGCCCTCCACGTTCTTTGGGAAGATCTCGCTGAAGTTCGTACTGTCGCCGTCTCGCAAGAGTTTCATAAGCAAGGTATAGGTCACCTCATTCTCAACGAGATTATTAAGCGCGCTCGTGAAATCGGTGTTAAGCGAATTTTCTGTCTCACATTCCAAACCCAATTCTTTGGCAGTATCGGATTTAAAGAGATTGAAGGAACGCCGGTCGAGCCAGATGTTTACGCCCAGCTCCTGCGCTCATATGACGCTGGTGTGGCTGAGTTCTTGGATCTTGAATCGGTAAAGCCAAATACTCTTGGCAACACCCGAATGCTCCTCAACCTCTAAAGCACCTCAGCCCTGGTTAAAGGTGATATTCACTCCGTTATCTGGGTGATAGGTCCAAAAAGCACTTATCTTGCCCCAGGTAGCCTTTTGAATCCCATCCAAAGCTCGGGTTGAATTGATTTGGCTAGTGACAAAGCTCGGCGTTTTCATAACGCCTAGAGCACAGACTAAATCAGAGTATGTAGCAAAATTGTATTGAGTTGAATATTGGTACTTTCCAACAGAGTTGAAATCCAAAGTTCTTCCGTTGTCAAGCAATAAAGCATTGACTAGAAAATTATCCTTCTTAAATAGTTTGCACTGCTGGAATGCTTGAAAAGTCAGATAAGAGGCCATTGGGTTAGTGAATCCCTTAGGACACTTTGGATTCTCGCCGCGCACAGTCTTACTTTTTGATCCACTCTTACAAGTAATAGTGAGGAGTTTGCCTGCAAGTGCGGCTTTATCGGAGGCTGCTTTGGCATCAGCTGCTGCCTGAGCATCTGCTGAAGCTTTTGCTTGTGCAGCATCGTAAGCAGCAGTTGCTTCTGCTTTTGTTAAACCATTGACACGCACGCCATTACCAGAAACGGTAATTGGCTTGTTGTAATCCGGGAGACTGTACTCCTTTAGCGTGAAAGTCAATGTAGTTGGACCGTTAAATTTAAAATTGATAGTTTTAGTTTGTTCTATATTGCGATCGGCGTACATAGACACGCCTAACCATCCATCCAGAACATCCACGCCATTGCTCTGTACTTTTAATTCATTGCGAGATGGGAATAGAGAATTAGAGCTGGGGTACATAGGTGTCCAGTTTGATTCCAGGACGCCATTTTTAGTCCCAATTCCAGTCGTGCGATTCTCAATCCAATTTATGCTGTACTTAATATCGAAGCTGCAAGTTGTTCCATTTGCCGGGTTGAAATTTCCCCAATCGCAAGTGATCTCGCTTGGATGCTTGATCGTGAAGACATAGCTGACGTTATATAGTCCATCGGGAGATGTAATAACCGTAGTCGCTTCAGCTGCCTGAGCTGCCGGAACTCCGACAAAGCTTCCTGAGGCGATGAGGCCAAGAGTTAATAACAAAGAACTAAGAGGGCTTTTACGTATCTTCATGATTTTTAAGATACCTGTAAATCTCGAGGCATTTTGGCCATGACCATTCACAATTCTTATGGGATAGGGCTCTCAATCTCTAGCGGCGGCAGGGAATATCGACCCCATATTTGGGGTTCTATCAGCGTGGAAATACTCGCCTCGCGCCTACCTGCAGGCGGGCGATAGGCTTACCGCCCCACACGGGAAAAGTAGAAGGAGCAGCCAATGTTTGAGCGCTTTACAGATCGAGCCCGCCGAGTCGTAGTTCTGGCTCAAGAAGAGGCACGCATGCTCAACCACAACTACATCGGAACTGAGCACATCCTTCTCGGCCTCATCCATGAAGGCGAAGGTGTTGCTGCCAAGGCGCTCGAATCTATGGGCATCTCTCTCGATGCCGTGCGCGCACAGGTTGAAGAGATAATCGGCCAAGGCCAACAGGCTCCAAGTGGCCACATTCCATTTACTCCACGTGCAAAGAAAGTTCTCGAACTCTCA
>JACCDN010070509.1_pt1 | contig 11557 bp, 8 predicted proteins | sample 7441691 | NCBI WGS metagenome assembly JACCDN01 (sample SAMN15323439, study PRJNA562643) | freshwater metagenome | isolation source: river surface water | place: USA:Blue River Watershed | collected 2017-08-16
TATCGAAATTGATTTATTTGACAGCTTTGGGTCTTTTGCGAAAATTGATGCCAAAGAATTTAAACGCACACTGAGCAATCTTGTTAATAATTCAGTTGAAGCCTTTGAGGGTAGCAAAGGGAAAATCACTGTCAGTGTTCGTAAGCTTGTTCCAACTAAACAAATAGAAGTCATTGTGAAAGACAATGGCAAGGGGATCCCTGCAGAGATTGTTTCAAAGCTGGGTCGCACTCAAATGAGTTATGGCAAGGGAGCTTCACAGCATAGTGGTTCAGGAATTGGTCTTTACCATGCTAAACAAACAATTGAATCCATTGGTGGTCAGCTCTCAATTAATTCCATTCTAGGAAAAGGGACTGAAATTAAATTAATTTTGCCAATGTCAGAAACGCCAATTTGGTTTGCTGAAAAAGTTGATCTTACTGGTAAAACTTCTCTGGTTTCTCTTGATGATGATGTGACGATTCATCAAATTTGGTCTGAACGATTGGCGAGATCTGGCATTGAGCATCTATCGCATCAAAAAATTCAATCGGGCGAAATTTTTGCCAAATCAATATTGGAAAATATTAATCAGATTAAAAATAATTTTTATCTCGTCGACTTTGAACTGCTGAATCAAAATAAAACAGGTCTCGATTTGATTGAAGAGTTGGGCATTGAAAAACACTCAGTATTAGTAACTAGTCGATATGAAGAAAATGACATACAACGAAGAGCGCAAATTATTGGGCTTAAGATATTACCAAAGTCATTGGCTGGATTTGTTCCATTTGTAATTACCAAACCAAAACAAAAGTATGATTTTATTTTGCTTGATGATGATTCGCTTGTTCATTTGACTTGGCAGATGACGGCAAAGGAAAATGGCAAATCATTTCGTGGGTTTTCTACAGGATCAGAATTAAAATCAGCATTGTTTGATATTGATCCAGAATCAAACATCTATATTGATTCCAATTTATCAAATGGCGAAAAGGGCGAGATCATAGCGCAGGAGTTGTTCGTCCTTGGATATAAAAATCTGTATCTTGCTACTGGATATGATGCCAGTGAATTTAAACATGTATCTTGGATAAAGGGAATCGTCGGTAAAGAAATGCCACTGAAAATCTAGATTCGAAGATTTATGTTATTGTTTTCCAACGGAAAACTAATTTTTAATAAATTGCCTGACAAGAATTTGCCAAGTTATTTTTATTTGAGCCTGAGAGAAAATCTAAAAAGTTTGATTTTATTTGGCTTAGGTTAAAACGCTGCTCGATCCAATCGTTTACCTTTTCGTGATTCCAATAAACAGTTATTCCGATGATTCCTGTTGCGATCAATGTTGCCCAAGGCATAACGGCAAAGCCAGTTGGATTTAAAAGTGATGCCGTAGTTGCAAAACATCCCAATATAAAACCACGCATTTCTTGCGCTCGGCTAAAGAAAAATTCTGCATTTTTATTTTTACTGCCATCGATGGTAGCAACATGTTCAGACCACGCAAAAGAGGCCACTGTGGCCAGCAAACTTGCAAACAAGGGCATTGTAATCTGATGTAATGCCAGTGTGCCTGTCAAGACTTGGTCGATATAGACGATCAATGTTCTTGAAGAATAGAGTGCCGTAGACAATACAAAGCTTGAAGCAAAACGCACTGCTAAATCGCGAGGGTCCGTGTGTAACAAAGGCAATTGTCTCATGCCAAACACTGTGTGGAAAAATCGTTGAATTGGTTTGGTGGTGTTGGCCCAGGCTTTGTTGTCGATGCCAAAAGCGATAGATGTTGCAATGGTAAACATAATATTGGCGGTGATTTGATAGGTTGAAAGGCCTGCGGTGTGAACCCAAATAAAAGATTCATTTAAAACTGCAAACGTCACAATCATTAAACGAATTTTTGTATTGGCATTGGCTGTATAAATTTTTCCTGGAAACTGTTTAGCCAGAGACCAAAAATTTTTGCTGGATTCTGATTCTACTGAATTTGCGGGTGCTGTTGTTACAGGGATAATAACTACTGGTAAATTTGATTTAGTTTCATTGATTTTATTCTGATAAAATTCAACCTGATCCGTGCTGATCACCACATTGGCTTTGGGATTTTGTATGCTGCTTTTGATATCGCCATAGGCTTCTTCTAAATTGTCAGCATCCATTGTTTGAATTTGAATCTGTTGTGGTTTGCCAGTCTGCGGGTTGCTGAAGCGAAGGTTGATATCATCTGATGATTTGTTTGGGTTGGCATGCGAGACGTGATTATTCAGCAAAATAAAAGTTATTAGTGCTAAATGAGTCAGTACATTTTTCATCAATTCCCAAATTCTCACTGGTTGGTTAGACAAATTACTTATTTCTTTTATCAGAGCTGCTTTTTCTGCATTTCGTGATTTATTTGGTAATTGCAAATCGAGAGCCATTTTTCGGCACAAATAAAAAAAGCCCAGAATCAATCTGGGCTTTTTAACGAGGATTTAATTTAAAATCTCTTTTTTCAGGTCAGATTTGCTCGATTTTTAACTGTCGAGGATCTTGACTGTTAGGATAAACATTTCACTCTGGATCTTCAAGGTAGGTGTAACCTGACAAGCCTTCTTCGTAATGCTTGATCAGCAGCTTAGCCTCTTGTTTGCTGATAGAGCCACTCTGGATGCTTTCTTCTGCTGCCAAACGGATATTATCTACCATGTTGTAATGACGGTACTGAACGTAGCTAAGGACCTCAGTGACGGTGTCACCTGGAATGTAATGATCCAAAGTATAGCCGCTCTCATGCAACGAAACGTGAACAGCATCGGTGTCGCCAAACAAGTTGTGTAAATCGCCCAAAATCTCTTGATATGCACCAGTCAAAAACACACCCAAATAATAATGTTGGTTTGGTTTTAAATCGTGTACGTGCAAGGTTTTTTTGTACTCGCCAGTGGCTGTGTCGATAAATTTTTCGAGCTTGCCGTCAGAGTCACAAGTCAAATCAGCCAGAGTCGCTTGACGAGTAGGCTTTTCATCAAGACGGTGGATCGGCATCACTGGAAACATTTGTCCCACAGCCCACGAATCTGGAACGGATTGGAAGACAGAAAAATTACAGAAATATGTATCGCATAACTCTTGTGATAGGTGAGTTAAAATATCTTCGCTGTCTTCGACTTGTTTAGCGATCTCGATCATTTTAGTTGCGATCGCGAAATACATAGACTCTGCCCAGGCACGCTCTTCAAGATTCAATACGCCGTATGTAAACAAAGATAATGTTTCGCTTTTGGCTTGTAACAAGTCATTGAAGCACTCATTCAAGCTGTCTTTGCTGATTTTTTCATAAGTGTACTGCATATCTTGCAGCAATTGATGATCGTCTTTGGTTGCGGGGCGAGGAGGTTTGTCGCGACGTAAATCATTTACGCCCATCGCATTGAAAATTAAAATCGAGTGGTGAGCCACCAAGAATCGACCGGACTCGGTAACGATATCTGGATGAGGAATTTCTTTTTCATCACACAAAGATTGCAGAGCTGAAACCACGTCATTGGCGTACTCTTGCTCGCTGTAATTCATTGAGCTGTCGCTGCTGCCGGTGCCGTCGTAATCCACACCCAAACCGCCACCGACGTCGATGTATTTCAAATTGGTTGCGCCCATAAGATAAATTTCAGTATAAAATCTTGCGCCTTCTTTTAATGATGATTTCAAAGATTGAATGACTGGAATTTGTGAGCCGATATGGAAATGTAAAAGCTCAAGACAATCCAACATGTTTTCTTTGCGTAGAAGCTCCATGCCTTCAACGATTTCCATTGAGGTCAAACCGAATTTAGATCTAGCGCCAGAGGAATCAATCCATTTTCCGGCACCCTGAGTATTTAATTTTGCGCGGAAACCAATGTGTGGTTTGGTGTTCAATTTTTTTGCAGCTTCGATAATTAATTTAAGTTCTTCGAAACGATCGACAACGATGATGGTGTGACGACCCAGTTTTTGCGATAAGATTGCCGTTTCGATATATTCTGTATCTTTGAAGCCGTTACAGATAATCAAAGCATTCGGTGTGTTCATCAAAGCTAGGACAACCAAAAGTTCTGGTTTGCTGCCGCACTCAAGACCCAGGCGACGATGTCTGCCGTGTTTTAAGATTTCTTCAACCAAGTGTTTCTGTTGGTTGACCTTGATTGGGTAAACTCCACAATAAGAACCTTTGAAGTTGTGATCAGCAATGGCGCGAGCAAAACAGTTATTGATCAGCTCAACACGCGATTTAATGATGTCTGGGAAGCGAATCATAATTGGAACGCGCATACCGCGATCTAACAAATCTTGAGTCAGTTCATGAAGATCAACAGAGTAACCCTTGCTTGGGTCTGCACCTGGAGTGACTGAAACGTTACCATTTTTGTTAATACAGAAATAACCATGGCCCCACTGGTTGATACCGTAAATATCTGCACTCTGTTCTGTGCTCCAAGCTTCTGCTGTTTTTTCTACAGATTTCTCTGCAGAATCAGCGCTGGATCCAGTTTTTGAGTTCAAGTTGTTTAAGATTGTGTTTGCATGGTTCGGTTGAGAACCTGCGCCGCCAGTAGTGGAAGTAGTCGTTGTAGACATGTCGTTTGGGACCCTCACCGAAGTTAAAAAATAGCTATTTTTTTATCAACAGGTAGGGTCCTAACATAACTTTTAAGCTTTGACGATTAAATTTAAAATCTTGCCAGCTTTGTATATAACTTTGTCAGCAGATTTTCCATTCATGGCGTGAACGACAGTTGCCAGCTTTAATGCTTCTTCAACAGCTGTGCTTTCGCTGGCGTCGACAGCGATTTCAACAGTTCCGCGCATTTTGCCGTTAACTTGCACACCCATGGTGACCGTATCATCAACGCACAGTTGCGGATTGAACACAGGCCATGGAGCCAAAGATACCAAACCTTGACCGCCAAGCTTGTTCCAAATTTCTTCTGCCAAGTGTGGAGCAAAAGGCATCATCAATTGAGACAGAGTTAACAAAACAGATTGCGGGCGAATATTCAGACGATAAAGCTCATTCACCAAAATCATCATTTGGCTGACCGAGGTGTTAAAGCTCAACGTTTCAATATTCTCGGTGATTTTTTTAATTGTTTTGTGCAACAGTTTTTCGATTTCAGCTGGCACTGGTTGGCTGTCGTCGGTGATGATTTGGCCTTCGTCATTGCTGACCAATCTCCAAACGCGATCTAAAAAGCGGCGAACGCCATCAATACCGTTGGTCGCCCATGGTTTGTCTTTATCAAAGGGGCCCATAAAACAAATATACATTCGAGCAGCATCCGCTCCGAATTGATCGCGAACCTCGTCGGGATTGACTGTGTTGCCACGAGATTTCGACATTTTTTCACCATCAGGGCCTAAGACTAAACCTTGATGTGCTAATTTGCGAAAAGGCTCATCGTATGAAACTAAACCACAATCAAATAAAACTTTTTGCCAGAATCGTGCGTACAACAAATGGCCGACTGTGTGTTCAGCTCCGCCGATGTAAAGATCTACTGGCATCCAATATTTTTGTGCTTCGAATGAAAATGGTTGTTGGTCATTTTGTGGATCTGTATAACGCAAGAAATACCACGAAGAACCAGCAGAGCCAGGCATCGTGTCGATTTCGCGCAATCCCTGTTCGCCTTGTGGACTGGCGTATTGGCGCCATTCTTTTGCATTGGCTAATGGGGCTTCGCCGGAATCTGAAGGTTGGTAATCTGCTACCTCAGGTAAAACGACAGGCAATTCGTTCAATGGTAAAGCACGCATGCCTTTGTCTGAAATGTGAACGATTGGGAACGGTTCACCCCAATATCTTTGACGAGAAAAAAGCCAATCGCGCAATTTGTATTGCACTTGCCTGGTGCCTAATTTTTTTTCTTCAAGATGCGACAGCATTTTGCTGACTGCTTGGGATTTGTTAAGGCCATTTAAAAAATCAGAATGGATCAGCAAACCATCATCTTCAAACGCGGTTTGAGTAAAATCATGAACAATATTTTTGTCCATAGGTTGCAGTACGGGTTTGATTGCCAAAGAAAACTTTTTAGCAAAATCATAATCGCGTTGATCATGAGCGGGAACAGCCATGATCGCGCCAGTTCCGTAATCCATCAAAACGTAATCAGCAATCCAGATCGGAATTTTTTCGCCATTAACAGGGTTGATGGCATGAGCGCCAGTGAAAACGCCAGTTTTTTCTTGTGCGGCTTTGCGATCAATTTCAGATTTGCGAGAGGTCTCTGTAATGTATTGCTGGACACTTGTTTTGTTATTGGCCTGAGTGATTTTGTGAACCAATGGATGTTCAGGTGCTAACACCATAAAACTTGCACCAAACAAAGTATCTGGGCGAGTGGTGAAGACGATGATTTTTTCAGAAAGATTTAAGTTTTCTTCAAGAGAGAAATGAACTTGAGCGCCTTCGGATTTGCCAATCCAATTGCGTTGCCCCTCTTTGGTGCGTTCTGGCCAATCAATTTTATCCAAATCTTGCAAAAGTCTCTCAGCATAATCTGTGATTTTTAACATCCACTGTTTCATCGGCTGCCGAATCACAGGGTGCCCACCGCGTTCGCTTTTGCCATCAACGACCTCTTCATTGGCGAGCACGGTTTTCAGAGCTGGACACCAATTTACGGGAACTTCTTTTTGATAAGCAAGACCGCGTTCATATAACTTAGTAAAAATAAATTGCGTCCATTTATAATAATTGGGCTCGCAGGTTGAGATTTCTCTGGTCCAATCAAAACTCATTCCAAAAGATTGCAACTGACGGCGAAAATTCTCGATTGCATTTTGTGTTGTGATCGCTGGATGAATGCCGGTCTGAATAGCGTACTGTTCTGCTGGCAAACCGAAAGCATCGTAACCAATCGGATGTAAAACATTAAAACCCTGAGCGCGTTTAAAACGAGAAATAATATCAGTCGGAGTGTACGAAGCTAAATGGCCCACATGCAAGCCGGCACCAGATGGGTACGGGAACATATCAAGAGCATAGTACTTTGGTTTGGTCGAGTTGTTGTCGGCAACAAAAGTTTTATTATCGGCCCATTGTTTTTGCCATTTTTGGTCAATTTCTTGGTGTCGGTAGCTCATGTATTTCCTCCGAAAGAAACGCGTAAGCAAATGGTGTAACACAGTTCCCGCGAGGGATAAAGATTGATGCACAGCCAGACTAGACCTTGTTGCGCTCGCGGCATAAGCAAAGTTGTTCTACAATAAGTACATGAGCTTTGAGCCTTCACATATTTTACCTAAAGACCGACGCCTGCTGGTGATTGATGACGATCCAGACAGTTTGGCGATTATTTCTGAAGCATTAAATTGGGAAGGTTATCAGGTTCGTACGTCGCTTAGCGGTCACGAGGGTTTGGATCAAATCCAACAATGGAGCCCTGATTTAATTTTATTAGACGTCAATATGCCTGGCATGAACGGTCTTGAAACTTTGAAAGATTTGCGTCAACGAACTCAGTATGTTTCCGTGATGTTTATTTCTGGAAATACGAGCACTGAACATGTGGTGCAGGGGCTTGATACAGGGGCGGATGATTACATTCCAAAACCGTTTGCACCAGTTGAACTTTTGGCGCGTGTGCGGACCCAATTACGCATTAAAGATTTGAATGACCAATTGCGAATCGCCAATGAAAGATTGAAAGAACTTGTTGATACGGATGATCTGACGGGCTTGTTGAATATGCGTTCTGTTTATCAGCGGCTTGAGTCGGAATTGCAACGGGCGAAACGTTTTGGTCGCCAAGTTTGCGTGGTGATGATGGACATGGATAAATTTAAATCTGTGAATGATGGCCATGATCATCTTTTTGGCAGTTTTGTTCTGTCAGAGGTTGGGAAAATCGTTCGGCAGACTATTCGTAATATCGATTTAGGTGCTCGTTATGGTGGTGATGAATTTTTAATGATCTTAACGGAAACCAATGCCGAGGGGGCTGTCAAATTCTGCGAAAGATTGCGCTCGGCAATTGAGCAGTATGATTTTCACAGTGGAAAAGATCAGATTCGTTTGACGGCCAGTATTGGTTTTTCAATAACCTCGCCAGGAGATGGCCAAACTGATGCTCGTGGTTTGGTGAGAACGGCCGATCATGCATTGTATGAGGCTAAAAAAGCAGGACGTAATTGCGTGCGAGTGATTGAAATTCAAAATGTTCCTGAAAGTGATCCTATTCCATTTAAGAAAAAATCAGTGGTATAGCTGGTTACTGCTTGCGCTTGTGGCATTCTGCCTTTATGAAATTCCCATGATTACAAAGCAACAATCCGCTCAAAATAAGGCCACCGTATATTCGGCTTGGGTTTCGTTTATTCTTAGCCTAGTCGTATTCGGTTTTAAATTTATAGCTTATCAAATGACACATTCAACGGCGATTTTTTCTGACGCTATGGAGAGTGTTGTGAATGTCGTGGCTTCTTTTGCTGCATTGTTTGTTATGAAGGCGGTGGCAGAACCCGCCGATGAAGAACATCCTTATGGTCACGGTAAACTGGAATATTTTTCGGCTGCTTTTGAGGGTGGATTGATTGCCTTTGCGGCGATTGCGATTGGTGTGGAATCTATCCGTGCCTTGATTCATCCAAAAGAGCTGACTCAGCCTGATATCGGTTTGTGGGTGATGACCGCGGCAGCAGTTGTTAATTTGGGTTTGGGTCTGCATTTAAAATCTGTTGGCAAAAAATATAAATCAGAAGCTTTGTTAGCCAGTGGTATGCATGTGATTTCAGATGTGTGGACAACGGTTGCTGTCTTGGTCGGACTGGGAATTGTTTGGTGGACGGGGATTTCGTGGATCGATCCTTTGTTTGCCTTATTCGTAGCTTTGCATTTGATTTATTCTGGTTATCAAATTGTCAGACAAGCCATTGGTGCTTTGATCGATGAGGTTGAGCCTTCTTCGTTGTTGGATTTGGGCGCGGCATTTCAGAAATGCAAAAAACCTTGGGTTATTGATATTCATCAATTAAAAACCATTCGCTCAGGACACTTTCATCATATTGATGCGCACTTGGTAGTTCCGGAATTTTGGGATGTGGGTCGCACTCACGAAGAGATGACTCGGTTTGAAGCTGATGTCGTGTCTGTTTATCCATTTGATGGTGAGATTGCCTTTCATTTAGACCCATGTGAAAGAAAATATTGTCATATGTGCGAGTTTGAAAACTGTGCCGTCAGAAAAGTTCCTTGTACCAGCCCGCGAAAATTTGAGGTCGAAAAAATGATTCGCGCGCCAGAGGGATTGTTGAAAAAATGAAATCAAATTCAGAAGTGACAAATGAAAAAAATAATTTGGTAAATTTAGAGATTTCCGCAGAGTTAGATGTTGATGCTGAGACTTTATCAGATTCGAACTCAAGTGGTTCGAATGAGTATCGTCGACCGCAAATAAACCTGACCCGTAATTTACGTGTTCAGAATTATTATACTTCGGGTTTGGATGGCGAATTTCGAGATTATGCTTTTAATGAAGAGCGTGCTCCACAAAATTTAGGAAAATGGCGCGAAGAAATTTTTAAAGTGCCACAGGACATGGCTGTGGATTTAGAAATCGGCACCGGCAATGGAACTCATTTTCAGTACCGTGCTAAAAAACATCCAGAGAGATGTTTGGTTGGTTTAGAGCTCAAATACAAACCTTTGATTCAAACCATTCGTGGTTGTTTGCGACAAGGTCAACATAATGCTCGCGTGTGTCGTTATCATGCGATGAATATTGATCAGTTGTTTGCTAAAGATGAAATCAACGATGTGTTTATTCATTTTCCAGATCCATGGGTGACCCCGCGTAAACCGCAACATCGTTTTGTCAATTCACGGGTGCTTGATATTTTGCACGAGCAGCAACGTATGGGTTCTTATTTGAATTTTAAAACTGACAGCCGTGAGTATTTTTTATGGTCGATGGAGCAAATCGAAAAATCTCCTTACAAAATTATTTACTCGACTTTGGATTTGCACAACAGCGAAATGGCGGCTGAGAATTTCAGAACTCAGTTTGAAAATATTTTTAGTCGACAAGGAATTGAAATTAATTTTGTACGATTACAAAAGGTTGCCGACAAAGGTTTATGATGAGCTGCCGAATTGTCTTTGCTAAAAACAATCGCGTACCGATAGAAGTTTCTGATACGCAATCCAGTTTGATGCAGATTATATTAAACTCTGAAATGCCTGTGGCCTCGAGTTGTCATGGTGAAGCTGTTTGTGGGAAATGTCGTTTGCGTATCGTATCTGGGGCTGAATATTTAACGGCAGAAAATGACAGCGAAAAATTTTTGCGGCAAAAAATGAATTTACCTGCAGATCAGCGCATCAGTTGTCAGACTTTTTTTAAGTCAGTAGCTTTAAGCAGTCAGAAATTAAATTCAGATCAGTGTATACAAGATGTCGTCGTTGATGCCAGTTATTGGTGATTCTTTAGATAGGACCATTGTGCAGAATTCAGAACAAAATTCAGATAAAAAAGTTTGGGTTGTTGTTGGTGCCTCTCGAGGTTTAGGGTTGGCATTGGCCGAAGCTATTATCGCTCGTGGTGAGTGTGATGAATTGATATTGCTCAGTCGAAAAATTGAAAAAATGAGTGAGCATTTTCAAACGCAGGCGAAAATTGCTTTTGAAAAAATGAATTTCAAAAATACGGAAGACTTGGTGCAACTTGCCCAGAACGATAGCATTAGAAACGACGCTCAAAATGTTTTGCAAAGTGTTTTGTTTAACAAAACTGAAACAGAAAGTTTTGTTGTTTCTGATAAATCAATAAAAAGAAATTTTCCGATGGCTGTTAGCTGTGTCAGTTTTGACACCAGTGATGAGACTCAGTGGCCTTTGGCTTTGCAATTTCAAGCGCAAAAATTATTTTATGTGGCAGGCGGTGGGCCCTATGGACCTTTTGAAAATAAAAAATGGTCTGACCATCAATGGGCATTCAAAGTGAATTTTCTGTGTCCAGCTTTTTTGCTGCATCAGCTGATGTTATCAAATACTTGTCGTCAAATTGTGATGGTGGGATCTGCTATTGCTGAATCCAAACCAGACATACATGCTGCCAGTTATGCTGCTGCAAAACATGCACTGAAGGGGCTGGTCACCAGTGTGCAAGCTGAACAAAAAAAAATGTCACAGGCTCAGATAGATTTGCGATTGTTCAGTCCAGGATATATCGATACGCCAATGTTGCCGGCAAACGCGTGGCCGCGTCAATTAGCACTCGAGGAGCAGGCTTCGTTGATTGCTTCGCCTATTGCTTTGGCAGAAAAGTTGTTGGATTGGATAGCCAATCCCTCCTCGTCGCCTCGGCTGAGTGAGTTCTAGGAAGTTCCGGGGTTTGTTCTGACTCTTTTATTTCATGACGCGATGGCGATTTGTTGATATCGGGGCTTAAAAACTTTGGATGGTTTTGCTAGAGTTGTCGCCTATGACAAATACACAAGAAAACTCACAAAATAATATCGAAAAATTAATTATAATTGGATCTGGTCCTGCGGGGCTGACCTCTGCTATTTACTCGGCCCGTGCTAACTTGCAGCCGTTGATGATTGA
>JACCDN010084123.1_pt1 | contig 11557 bp, 9 predicted proteins | sample 7441691 | NCBI WGS metagenome assembly JACCDN01 (sample SAMN15323439, study PRJNA562643) | freshwater metagenome | isolation source: river surface water | place: USA:Blue River Watershed | collected 2017-08-16
ACAACAAGGTCAATTTCACCAAACTGTTGGGGGCCTTGGTGAATGGATGACCATGGCAGGTTGTGAAAAACATCGAAGGTGTCAGGTAGGCCTGCGCCCAGCACGCGTAAAACATCGCGCTCACGATAGTCGCCGGCACCCAATGGGCCGCTTAGTGGGGTGGTGGGGTGAATCCGAGCCATTTCTCATTTTGGCATTTATGCCGCTAACTTGGTCAAGAGATTGGTGGGAGGAGTCGGCCCAAAGGCCGACAGGTTGATTATCGACTAGCGCGTCCGCGGCCTTCGCTTTCTTTTTTGCGCAAGAACGATGGCATTTCAGATTCGGTTTCGTCCATGAAATAGGCCATTTCGTTTTTGGAAGCAAGGCGACTAGACATTTTCATGGCTGAATAGTGCGCTTCCTTCATCATCATCATGACGTCTTCTTCCATCATGTTGCGAAGCTGCTTGATCTTGGCCTTGATCCACTCGTTTCTACCGAACTCTTCCTCAAGATCGTCCAAAAGCCTACGCGCCTGATCGATCTCGCCTGACTCTACAAGCTCACGCAGATGAGCTGAAGCTTTGGCGAAGCGAACTTCGTCCATTCGACGTTGAACCATCTCATCGACCGGTAGGTTCACATAGTCTACCTCGCTGACTGCTTGGAGTTGGAGCAGGGGCGCTGATACTTCAATATGCTCACCGTCCATCGTTGACGCAGTCAATGTGGCTGCAAGCAAATCACGGATGGAACCAACAGCACTTGGGCTCACATGCAGGCGGATAGCTAGCCAGCTTTCTGCATTCCACGCAAGATCTGTCATGCGGTACGAACCGTCGGGCTGTTGTTGTGCCGAACTTAACATTTCCAAGATGACGCCCTGTGCAGGAATGAATCGCACTGAGAGCTTGCGCAAGTACATTGCTTGGAGCAGTGACAATTCTTCGTCGAAGCTGTCAAACAAGTCTTCGGCGCGTTGCCCGTAGTAGTTTTGCCCGCCACCAGCTTGCGCCATGCCAACCATCAGGTTTTCATTGAAGTTTCGACCTAAGCCAACAGTTGTTGTTGATATGCCTCTTGCCAACCAATGACTGCATTGAGCTTGAATTTCTGAATGTGAACGAATGCCGCAATTGACCTGGCCATCGGAGAGAAGTATCACGCGCGAAATGGCGCTTGCAGAGCCGCCCTCGAGTTGTTCGGCACCCTCAAGCCAACCGCCATGTAAGTTTGTGGATCCGCCGCTTTCTACTTGGCTAACTGCAGTTTGAACGGCTTCTTGAGAGAGCATCGGGCCGATGGGCATGATGACATTCACTTCACTGTCGTAAACCACCAAGCTGAAGTCATCTTTGGGTGTGAGGTGTTTGGCGATGTGCATGACGCACTTCAATGCCTCATCCAAAGGCTTGCCACTCATGCTTCCAGACCGGTCTACAACTAACGATAAGCGCTTGGGTGTGTGCTTGCTGTTGAGTTCGATGGGACGGTCAGGCGCCTGCACTCGAAACAACAAGTCAACTGCGCCGCCTTGGGCGGGGAGGGCGTTGCGTAAAGGGGAAAAAACGAGGGTTGGCTGTTGCATCATGGGCTCCTTGCGTTACTGGGTTGGTAATGGTGCAAGGGGCTGGGCTCATGGCGCGAGCTTGAGATGTGTGTTTAATGCCAGTTTCCAAAGAGAAAACTGGTGCTAACGTTTGCGTACATTTTGAGTCGGGTCGACGCACTCGCCTAGTAAATTAGCGAATTTATCTTTAAAAAATACACTCTTGAACGGTCAAATAAAGAGTATTCATTCTCAAAATTAAAGTGCCGCAATAACTCGATTCACAGTGTCCTTAGTTATGTAAACGCCGTGTGCACGTGTCGGTTGCTCGCCAGGCAACTTCAACAACATATCGCCAGATCCAAGTAGGTTTTCGGCTCCAACTTCATCGAGAATAATTTTAGACTCAGTACCTTTTTGCACAGTCAGAGCTATTCGCGCAGGAATATTGCTTCTGACCAAGCCTGAAAATGTTTCAGAATCGGGACGCTGAGTTGCGAGAACTAGATGAATCCCTGCTGCTCTAGATTTTTGTGCGAGACGCTCGATAAGCTGTTCAACACTTTTATCTTGAAGGACTAAATCTGCTAATTCCTCGATGAAGACAGCAATGAAAGGTAACTTGCTTCCTTTTACCCGAGCCTCAGAAATATTAGATACTCCAAGTGACTCAAAGTGACTATAGCGAGACTCCATCTCTGCAACCAACTCTGTAAGGAATTCTTTGGATTCAGTAATTTCAGTTACAACTTTGCCGCGATAAAGATTTTTGAGTTTGGAGTAAGGTGCAAACTCAACACGCTTAGGGTCAATTAGCCCCAAAAGCAATGACTCTGCCCCATGCTTTAGAAGTAAAGACAAAATAATCGAATGGATACAAACACTCTTACCTGAGCCAGTTGTGCCGCCTATCAATAAATGGGGTGCGGTTGCCAAATCAAATGTAATGTCCTGCCCTGTTACTGAGACGCCAACATAGGCATTTAATTTTCCAATATCAAAATTAGTTCGGTCAATCCACGAGCTGAGCTTTTCAAATGGAACATTCTTCCATGATTGTTTGTTGCGAGGAATGTCAATAAAAACGGTCATTGCTTCATCGCCGTTTGATATGGCAGGAATCTTGTCGCCTAGGTTCATAGCCAGTGCTAACTTGTCAAGACTTCTGTCCAATTTAGAACGATCGTTTAGATTCACAAGAAGAACGCGATACCTTGTCATTCTTGGACCGAATGTTGAGTCTTTAATTTGAACCTTAATATTGAGTTGCTGAAGTCCTTTCACTAACTGCGAAGATTCGTCAACAGGGGGCGATATATGCTCAGTGTTACCACTGTCGCTTCCATTTTCTGCTGATCCTGCGGCTGTTTCTGGCATTTCGGATCGTCGTGAAATTAGTGTTTCTACAAATTTATCGTAGTTCTCCTCTGACTCTTTCCAATCTTTATAAAGCTCATTCGCTCCACGGTGCCAGTGGCATCGAATTGCTGTACGCAAAGACTCTTGATTATTAATAACAGGCGAGTTCGTTGAAATTGAGTGTGCCACTAATAAGCCAATCCAGGCACCAATATTGTCCGTACTGAATAATGCCTGCGCAGGGACTTCAATACCTTTTGAATCAGGAGTATCTTCATCTATGCGACCTAATGCAAGACTTCTCCCAATGGCTAGCCTGGCGAATTGTGCCTTTGTATCCAACCCAAGGGCTTGCCACATAGCAATAGTGATTTTGTCGGCGTCTTGGCTTGTTCTGTATCGATTACTAAGAACAACTTGAATGTCTAACTCACTCATCAGATTGCTCCACTAAAGTATTTGTCTTCTTTTGCAACGGTTCTTCCAATTCCATCCCCAACTTCCGTGTGCACAAGTAAATATGTTTTACATACATTCTTCTTTATGGACTTGTAATGGGTTGGGCTAATTTCTTCATCTTGAGATAGTAAGATTACTTGGCGTGACTCGTCACTGGTCCAAAAGCCAAATATATTTTCACGATGTTTGCTATCTAGGCGTCCGAGGGGCGTATCAACTACTAATGGCGCATCAATCTTGGATACTTCAGCTAGACCCGCAATAAGGGCCGTTGCGAAGATCTGGTTCTCGCCAGCAGAACGATCAAAATTTAATTCCTTGCCATTTGCACTCAAAATTTGGGTAGTACCATCGTTGTCTATAAAAATTTTTGCAACCTGCGTCTTGTGTGCGAGCTGCTTATAAACCTTTGTCATTGAGTTTGAAAGTTGCCGAACTTTTAAGGGGAAAAGTTTGGGGATAACTGACTCAATAACATTTCTGGTGCGCTCAGACTTTTCGATTAAGCTTCTGTCGGGGCTTGTAGAGTCTCGTCGTTGTCGTTCACTTTCGTATTTGGCGCGAGTTTGATGGATTACTGCCTCTAGACTTGCTGCTTCTCTCTGTAGGTTACCGTTTTGCCCTTCGAGTGAGTCGATTTTTTGCATTATTTCATTCAAATTTGTCTTCAGCTCTGCGAGTGTTCCATCACGATCAATACCTTCAATGCGCGACATTCTGCGACTGATCTCATCTATTCGAGAGTCCAAATCATTTTTTTGAATTAATAAATCATTAACTTCTTTTTGCCCAACACTAAGGGACCCAAGGAACTTAATGGCACGTTGTTTTAATTCATCATGTAAGTAGTCATGAACATACTCATCTGCACAATTAGGAGGGGGTGGCAAGAATAAAGATTGCCATGCCGCTTCCACTCGTTTTTCTAGTGCATCCAACTGTTGAGTCGTTAGTTCAGGGGTGAACTCGAAGTTTTTTGCCTCAAGTAATTGATGGTAGAAGTTGTCTTGCTTGGGCTGCAAAGCCCTACATTCAGTTTGCCATAGATTGAGTGCAATCTCGCTGTTAATCTGATCCTTAAAATCCTGCAATAGCCTGTTGGGCATCAAATAAAAAGGAAGCTTATCTGCTACTATTTTTGATAATTGCGATTCGATTGATTTTTTCTCGTTTCGAAGTTGTTCTCTTTCTTCAACAAGATCTTTCACAGTAGCAATTTCGCCTCCCCCCCCCCCGGAAGCAACAATTCGATCAAGAAGCGATTGCCGTTCTGCTTTTAGTTGGTTGGCTGCCTCACTGTTGGTTTCTAGAGTATTTTTGGCTGTAGAAAGGCGTGACTCCTCATCTTGCAAGCGTTGTTGTAATTGCTCTAAATTTTGCTCGTCAACATTGCTAAGGCGAGACCTCTTGTTTTCTTCGAAGGCTCTTAGTCGCTCTGTTAAATTTCTGAGTATTACGACCCCAAGCAAACCTTCGAGCCCCTGTTTAACTTGTTCAATTCTTGACTGATCCGCAAGTTTTTTTACTTCTTCGCCGTCGAAAAAGAAAAAGGGAGCTATGTGAGCTGGTACATATTGTTCTTCTAACATTTCTGTCAAGGAGAAACCCCTCTCGCCATCCTTTTTTGGCGTTCCTGGCACATCTCTGGTTACCTCTCGCACAATCGTCTCTTCATCCCTCCAATTGCCATTTGCACGAAAATACCATCGTCGAGTGATATCTACGCCTTTAGTTTTGGTTCGATTTATAACTATGCGAATCGACATAACATTATCCGAACCGTCGCGCTTAGCTTCACCGTTTAATGCCTTCTCAAGAAAAGTTGGATAGCCGCGATAGTCGTCTGTCTTCAGTCCAGCTCTTGCCAAATGTGGTAATGCATCTTTTCCATACAAACACAAATACAGTGCTTCAAGAATAGTTGTCTTCCCATAGCCATTCATACCGCCAATTAGGACAATATTCTTCCCCTCGGATGGCTCTGGAAATTTGAGTTCTGCGTGCTGATAGCTCTTAAATTTTGTGAGCTCGATTTTAGAAATGTACATTTTTCCCTCTTAGTCGAATCGTCCAAGAATTTCTTCGAATCGGCCGTAAATACCTGCTGCACGCTCTTGGTGTTGGCGTTCCCTTTGAAGTGCAACCAGTTCAGTCACAACATCAAAAGGAACTTTGTATTCCGCGCATACTTCCTTCAATATATTTGATGCTTCTTCATCTGACCATAAGGGTAGGTCTGCTAGTGAAGCACCTTCTTCGTTAATCTTAGACATTTGCAAGACTTTCTTTAATCTGAAGTTCTGTCGCCCAAATTTTGTGAATCAGCTCGATCTCTTCGTTTGTTATCAATCTATCTCCGAATTCTTTCTCTGTTTCACGAAGCCGTTCAAGTATTTCTTTTCGAGCTTGAATTGTGAATGGTCCAGGGATATGTTTGCCGGTAACATCAAACTGCAAGCGACCATTTCTGCGAATGGCGCTTCGATATGTGGGATTATTCCTAATAGAAACTAACCAATTTCTAAACTCAACTAGCGGTTTGTAAACCTCTTTCCCGGAGTCGATAAAGCCTTGCAGTGATCGATCCTTTTCTACGACGGTGCAAGTCCAACACCCAAATCGACTGTTGTTAGTTCCACAACCAGGGGCCTCTTCCTTGCTCAAAACAACTGGACACTCGCCACCTTCAGCATCTCTATATAGTTGAATCAAGTTTTTATGTGTTCCTCCCCAGGGTGCCGAATTCGAACCAAGTATTTCCCATACTTCATCGGTTGTTAGTTCAACGATTGGTCGAAAGATAAACGCACCAACTAGCGTGTTATGCGGCGATAAGTTAGTGTTCTGAATGTCTTTGTATTTGTTAATAGACTTCATTCGCGTAATGCTCTCTGCTTTCCTCACGCCAAGGACAACAATTGCTGACTCGAATTTTTCAATGTTTTCTTTGATATAACTGCTTGTGGGTTGTATTTTTAGGCGATCCGTGCACCATCGCATTTGTTGATTGGGACTCGGGTATCCTTTGCCAATGAGCAATACCCAAAAGGTTTTGTCTGGTTCAGGTCTAGTCCTCGCTACTTTGATTGGCAACCCAAGTGCCTCTGCTCCCTCTCTTATCTCCCTAGATGATCTGTCAAGGTGAGCAAGTACTAGGGGGCTTTCTACCATTGTGTCGTTTGACACAATGTGTATTTCGCGTTTCCTAAGTGATGGAGGAATTTCTTCAAGCGCTTGAAAAGTTGCGTGGGCGACCAAGGTTGAGTCCTTGCCGCCAGAGAAGCCAACTATCCATGGATAGTCTTGCACCTCCGAAAGGTACTCACCTTTTACTAATTCAATAATTTTTCTCCACTTTTCCTCAGTGGAATCCAAGTCGTATTCTTGTGTCACAGTAGATTGATTTCTTTGTTGCTTCTATATGTCGCCCCATAGGCTTTCTGTGTAGAGTATGACACCGAAATAAATGAGGGAGTGTGATTTTTGTTGGTAATTTTTTTTCGATGGGTTTTCGGAGGGTTAAATTAACTTAATGGTAATTGTTAATCAAAATTATTTGAATATATGAATACATTGTATACATTTTATTTCATGGGTGAATGCTTCTGAGCGTGTTGGCAAGCCTGTAGGCACCCTCCGTTTTTTCAGTCCGACTCTTCAGTTAAAGATAAAAATTGGGTCATACTCATCGAGCGAGGAACTGTTCGGTTCGAGTTATTTGATTGAAGCATTAGCGTTACCTGTTTTGAATTTTCAGGACCTGCACTAACGTGTATAGGTCGGTCATCTCCATAAAAATATAGCCTGTCAAAGTTGGTGTTTGATGCCAACCATCTTGCAACTTCCAGCATGCTTTCATCCTCAACAATGAAATCACACGCGATGCCCAATCGTTCGCAGATGGGTTTTCCTAATTTGTTGCATTCATGGCCACTGTGTTGGTCGAGCTTTGGGGCAATGTTTGAATCAATCTTCTTAGCGAGTTCGGATGAGCTGAAACCGTATGTCAAAACGATTGATCCAAAGTAATCAATAACAGGATCTAAAACTTCCAAAGCTAGTCTTGAAAGGGCGTTGTAGGTTTTTGGATTGAGGGGAACATTACTGACACCAAGTCGCTTTTGTGTTTGTCCGCATTCAACGAAGTCGCGATACTTAAAGTTGACTCCACAGGAGTCATCGAGAGAGGGAATTGTCTCTGAAGGCGTTAGCTCAAATCCTGAAATAGAGAGCCGTCTAGTTTTAAGTTGATTTGTTAGTTCTTCAAATCCAGGGCCAAACGATGTCGCATCTATCAAGCCTGTACTTTCTAGAGATTCGTCGAATGCAAGTTGCTCAGCATAGCCTTCCATGTCTTCATTCATGTATCTGCTCTTCCTGTACAGAACCGTAGAGGGGTACTGAACAGACCCATACTCAAATTCGTCATACTCTTGCTTTCGCAAGTTGATTTTGACTCTCCGCTTGAGAAGCGGAAGGGGAGTAGTTTCAAAGTTTTCGAACTCTAAAAATGTCAATTTCCCTGAGCCAATATGAATCTTGACAAGATGCACTTCACTCATTGAGTCCCAAATAATAAGACCACAAGTTACATATGCTCTGAGCAAAACTGGAAGCCTTTCCAAAAGACTTATGTGGAAATGCAACGCTTGATTTGTATCAAGCCATCCAAGTCCCTCTTCAGACGCTTGATCGCATGCAGACAAAATTTCAGAGGGGTTAGCTGCTCTCATGATTAGCTGGAGTCCTGCGGTTTGCGCAGTCTTGTAATCATTGAAAAAGTACTTTATGTCACGCTGAAGTCTTGCTTCTAAATTTCTATAAGTGGGGCGCTTTTCAAACTGTTGAGCAGCTAAGTACAAAAGCAATTCGTCAGCTCTTTCAGTCGAAGCTGCTTCAAGTAGCGACTGGTCGAAATGTGTTTGTAGAAGTCTGAGTGCTCGGGAGTATCGATCGGTCTTGGCTAGCACCTCATCAAGAAAACTAACCTCAATTGGCTCAGGATAACGTCCTAAATCCAACGATAAGGTCCATAGCCTTTGAAGTACTTCAGAGGCTTCCTGAAACTGCCGTTCAGTTTTGGTTACGCGAGGGATGCTTTTTCTTGGTGGCCTAGTAGCTGTAACTCTTAGGATTTTGGCTGCCAATAATCTTTCAGTGAAATCAGTGCTTCTGAATCTCCTGGCGTTGAACTGTTGCTCTGCATCCTTATCTGCAAAAATTAGTGCTATGCCTGGTCCTGCCATAAATACTTGCTGCCCAAGTGCATGCTCAAGATAGTCTTTGAGTTCGCCCTGAGAAAAGTACTTTTGGAAGGTATTTCGTGATGTTAAAAAGCCGTCGCGAAAGGGTTTTCCTGGTTGTTCAGGTCCGTATAACATCACTGAGACCGCAAGAACTTTGTTTGCAAGAGCAAAAGCCTTTTGAATCGCTTCAACGCGTTCTGCTGAATCTTCGATCACATTGACGACGAAACCTAAATTAACGACATCTGCAGACTGAATTTCGTTTTCAGGTGCGTAGTGAGGATCCCAACCTCCAACAGAAATTCCGGCTTCCTTTAGTGCCGACATGTCTGTCCCTCGACCACAGCCATAGTCAAAGAAGGAACTTTCGGAGGACAAAAGTCCGTGCTTTATTAAGATCTGAACTGGAGCGGAAAGAGCGGCTCTGTTTAGTGCAGTAAGGTGACGTTGAACTACGGCAGACCTCGAGTCATTCTCAATTTGTTCAACATCATGAGAATTTCCAAGGGGAGTAAAGCCTGTCGAGGTAAGACTGAAGCCCTTTCCCTCGATGAGTTCCAGCCAATTTTTCCTAAATCCAATTGTTCGAGTGTTATCGAATAAACCTAACTCTTCTGCCTCAGCGGTTAACCTTTGCCATGCAGGGAAATCAGGATGTGAGGGGTGAACTAAAAGTTCTTTCCTGTGCAAGATCGGTGGATTCAGAGAGTTTTTGTAAGTCCTGTAGTTCGGAGACTCTGAAGAGGGTTCAATCACCCAGCTACCTAGCAGTGTTGGAAAAGCGGCTTCCTCAAACGGCTCGTACTCAAGAAGTGAAATTTTTCCTGATCGAAGATTGATCTTGATTACATTGATTGAGCTTGTTGCATCTTCTGGCAAACATTTAAATGCAGCCGTGATAAGTGCTTTATGGCTTTCATCTTGCAGTGACTGGATTGCTGAGATATGCAAGTAAAGATCATCAAAAACTCTTTTGCCTATTTTTGTCATAACTAATCAGACTTCCCTGATCGCAATCCAGTAAAAAACGCAGTGTTCTAGGCCAAGGCAAATCAGTTGTTTTGATTTTTTGGCGTCTATGTATGAATCTAACTCTAATATGGACTCGTTCGGTTTAAAGTTTTTTGTTTGACCGAACCTGCTTAGCTGAAACGCATTTTTATTTACAACTGTTTTTGGTAAATTTAACCTATCAACTTCTTCTAAGATTAGATGTTTTAAAGTTTTCTTTCTTTTTGTCCAAGTCTTTATTTGATTAAACTCAAGCAACAATTTTGAAAGGTATTCATCGTTTTTATCTTTGTGCATGCTTGTTTCAATTCAATAGTTTTGTATTGAGCAATTAAGTTCATTCCGCACAATTTCTCTCAGTTCCTTTGGTGATACTACAGTCACATGCGAACCATGCTTCATGATGTCACCTACAAGCTCCCTTTCATCTGAGTAAGGAATCTCAAGTACAAACGAGCCATCGGATTCGTCATGCCCCTTCTGATTAGGGTGCCACTCCTCGTGCTTTACCCATCTCGCCCGCTCGGGTGTGAACTTCAGTTTTGCCCAGCCTTTGACTTGCCCGCCAAAAATACCATAACCACCTTGCATGGATTTGCGCAGTTCTTCTGTGTCCAATTCTTTCGCATCAAATTCAAGTTGCTCGCAATCAGTGATGGCGTCAACCGCAAAACTTCGCACTTCTTTTCTCAAATGACACCAAGCATCGACATACCAGTTGTCTCGGTAGTGAACTAGTTGTTGTGGCGAAATGATGCGTTCAACTGTCTTGTCTGTTTGACGGTTGTAGTGTTGTACCTTGATTTGTTTGCGATGCAGCGTGGAATGTGCGATTTGCTCGAAGCATTTGAGTTTCAGGTTGCGTTTGCCTGCATGAACAACCCTAACTCTTTGAGAGAGGGTCTCAGCACTCATGCCCTGGCCGATGAGCATTTCGTCTAGTCGCTTCTGCAATGGCTTGAGCTTTGGGCCGAGCAAGCCAGGTTCTAGCTGTTCCAGCATGTTCTGAATGGTGAGTAGGGCAAGTACTTCATCTTGGCTAAACCAAAGTCCAGGCAGTTCTTGCCGAGCATCCGTTGTATCAAGTCTGTAACCAGCCAGATCACGATCGAATACAACTGGTATGTTCAATCGATCGCGCAACTTGGACAGGTCCCGTTTAAATGTTGCAGCACTGATCTCAAGTTTTTGGAGTATTTCGTTGCGTGGAACAGCCCTGCGACCCGTGAGCAGTGTCCGGTAGCTGTAGAGGCGATCGATTTCACTCATGCCGCGGTCCTATTTCGATACTCGTTACATTTTCCATGATACTTTTAAGCATTCAAGGCTCTAGCGTATCAATTTCAATTAAATGGTGAAAGGTAATCGCTTCCCGGTGCTTCCTGCTGGGGAGTGGATGAAGGGCGATGACGCCGATTCCCGTGCGATCCAGAACGCCAATAGAGCAGGGTGGTTCGTCTCACAACTGACCGGTGACTGGGCTATGGCGGTCATTGGGGCCCACTGAAGACATGATGCGGGCCCAGAGGGCACGATAGAACTAGGCTTCAACGGCGGCCAAAAGCCATTCTTCACGGGTTTTGTAGTGGGGCATAGCTCACAAGGTGTGTTTGATCAGGCACATCAGTGTGATGAGCCTGAGGCTAGCTATGTGAGCCTGCGAGCTGTGATTTCAACCAGTAAGCCAAATTAGAGGGGCGAGCGCAGGCTCGCGTGGTGAGCCCTGGTGCAAATACATTCAGCTCAAAAGGAAGAGAAAGAAATGACACAAACCCAAATGTTCACGGATGAAATGCAAGCCGCCATGTCTGACTTAGATCCAGGTCAACTAGAGCATTTCTACATCATGAGCTGCGCACTGCTGGCGTGCTATAAAACTTCGAGTAAGAGGGCGGTCGTTGTCATTCATGACGAACGTACAGAAGAAAGCAAGATGATTGCTGTGAATGCT
>JACCDN010971517.1_pt1 | contig 11556 bp, 2 predicted proteins | sample 7441691 | NCBI WGS metagenome assembly JACCDN01 (sample SAMN15323439, study PRJNA562643) | freshwater metagenome | isolation source: river surface water | place: USA:Blue River Watershed | collected 2017-08-16
TCAGGGCCGTCGGTGTATCGATATAGGCGGTAAGGGTGTCCGCTTTAGCGATAGTAAAGGTCAGAGGTAGTCGAGAAGATTGACCATAAGCGTCAGTTATGGTGATGGTCTCGTTATAGGTGCCAGCGCTCAGCGAATCTTGCAACTGCAATTTCAGTGATCGCACCGTTGAGGTATCCCACTTCAACCCTGTGATAGCACCAGCCGAGAATGTTGCCGTCAACGTCTCCAGACCAGAGGTTACGGTGTAGGTGTCGCTGACCGTGGTTCCATACTTGCCGTTCTGACTCTGCTTATTCTGAGTACCTAGAAATCTGCCCTTAGTTGCATTGAAATTCTGCAAGATTTCTGCGTCAGATAAAACGCGGTTATATACACGTACTGTGGCGATTGCGCCGGAAAAGTTAACAGCCTCATCCCATTTTCGCCCCATGATAAGACCTGGATTATTCTTGCCTGCATTCCATGTGACAGAAACGTTGTTCTTGGAATAAACATATGACACATCATTGATATACATTCGAAGATTTTGATTGCCATCGTATGTCACGGCAATATGAGTCCATGTTGAATCCTCGACAGTTGCAGACTCCGTCTGCTGCCATGCCGATCCATTAAAGATTCCCGCATTGAGAGTATTCGTACCAGTCCAGAATAAACAGAGGAAGATTTGGTCATACTGCACCCGATAAGGATTACAAATGATGCTGCGCCAAGCAGTCTGCGGACCGGATCGTTTAATCCACGTATCGAGGGTATAAACAGGTCGAAAATCCGACAAAGTAGGCAGGGTACTGTTCACATATATACATTGCCCTACTGTCGGAAATGAGAATGATCCTAAATTTGCCGAACTGAATGAAGCCCCGCCGCAGGTTAAGTTTGTATAGGAGCTTGTCTTTGTGGTTCCGTCAACATAATTAGTGGTAGTTCCAAAGGCGTGCGTAAGATTAGCGTTTATGGCGCGTCCCGATAAATCGCTCCATGTTGTGCCGCTACCCGAATAGCTTGCCGAGTTGCCTGCATCAAGATAAAGAACAGTTCCGCTATCAACCATTTCACCGTTCGCCGAAAATGATGGTGGTCCGGTGATATTGATAGTTATCGGGACCGAAATTGATGCCGAGACCGAGTCGGTAACTGTAAATGTTTCGTAGTAAGTACCAATAGTGGCGGTATCGGCAAACCTAATCACCGGCGAACCAGCCGTTGAGGAATCAATCCAGAAATTACTACTCGTCGGCTCTAAGGTATATCGGTAGGTCGGAGTTCCCAAGGTAACGGTGAAGGTCTCCGATTTGCTGGTGTTGATTGCCTTATTGATAGTGCTCTTACTCGTCAGCACTAGCGCTCTATTGATAGTTGCAAAGACCGGCGTTGAGGTATCTTGAATAAACAAACCTGCTGTATCCGAGTCAGTGACTACAACTCGATATACATAGTTGCTTCCACTAGTACTGGTATCTGTAGGGACCCAGCTAAAGAATGCATTTGCAGCTCCTGTTCCCTCCTTGATCTTGGTAAATGTTCCCGATGAACCCGTGGTCGATGATTCCCATCTAAAGGTTCGAGTGAGTTGAGCAGTCTCACTATCTTGAGCGACATTAACTGTGAAAGTCTCGGTCATTCCAACATTGAGATATGCATTTGTTGGCGCGGTAAATGTCGGCTTAAAGGCGGTGATGTATCGCAAGGTGACGGTACCCGAACCACCATCACCGCCGTAGCTTTCAAGACCATCTGTGGACATGCCAGCACCGCCACCAGTACCGGTAGCAGGTAATCCATTAGTTGCACCACCGGTAGCGCCAACCAGTGCACCCGCTGTATATCCCGAGTCTCCACCATTGGCTACATTTCCCGAACTGCCAAGGCCTCGAGCGTTGATATTGCCGCCAGCTAAACGTGAAGAACCGCCACCGCCTCCGGCAACGTAATCGTTGAGCACCTTCGAATACTTTGGCAGACCGCCGTAACCGCCATGTGGCCCGAGAGATCCATCAGTACAGAGCGCTTGATATCCAGAACTTCCGGCACCACCACCACCGCCACCCATGAGCTGACTACATGTTGGAACGAGGTCTATTCCGAAGGCACCAGCATTTCCTTGGCCGGCTGTACCTGCGCCACCCGTGCGCACATCACCATGCGAACCGCCACCACCAGAACCACCAGCGGTTGCAGGCTGTTGAGTATTTTGCGAACTCACAATCCACTCTGACATACCCGAGCCACCACCCAGAGCGGTGAGCCCGAATGCAGTTGAGGTATCGCCATTTGATGGCGGGGTAACAAAATTGAATCCTCTTCCACCCACACCGACTTGGATTCGATAAACAGATTTAGGATCGACAACAACTGTCTGTTCGAGGAATCCTCCGGCGCCACCACCGCCACCTTGGTAACCACCGCCTCCGCCTCCGCCTCCGCCAAGTACTAGCGCAGTAATTGCGGTAATTGATTCCGGTGCTCGCCAACCGTCGATGGTATTGATCAAGGTACGGGGAACGGTAACTACTGTGTATGGACCATCAGTTGAAACATCGACGATATTTACTCGCTGAACCGATCCCAGAGTTATCTGATAATCACCACGCTGAGCGCGACTAATTGCATTTCCAGATGCCTCATTAAAGTCGTACATAAGGATCAAGAGATCCTCATTAAGATTCTGCTGTCTATGCGCATCGAGCCAGATATCTGTAAGCGATCGTGCGCGCTGCCACACCTTTACCTCATCAACCTGTCCGGTGAAGTATTGGTTAGTCGTACCCGTGCCACCTATTGAAATACCCGAGAAGGCGCCCTTAAATGAAGTCATCTGCACCGATGACTTCCAGGTGGTTTCAAACATTCTGATCTGTCTATTGTTGTAATAAACAACCGTATCGCCTGTTGAATCCCAGTTTGATCGAACTATTGCGAAGTGGGCCCATTCATTGACCACAACCTTCTGTGAAAGTTCAAGGTTTGCTTCTCCATCATTGGCCAGCACAAATCCCAGATACCACTTACCGCCCTGGCAACCAATCCAAATGCTCGTGGTGCTTATTGGCCGATTCGATCCAGTGCTCTGGCTACAGGTGTATTCCGGCTTGACCCAGAATTCGTAGGTGAAGTCTCCTGGGGTCGCAAATGTGCCGACATTCTGCACATACTGGCTACCGGTAAATTTGAGCGCTTTATCGGTCTCTGATGAATCCTCTAACACATTGATTGTGACTGTCTTTGCACCAGAGGCGTTGTTTGCATCTCCGGCTGTAACGACAGTTGTATAGCTTCCAACCGGAAGCGCTTCTGAAACAGTTATGACGCCCGTCGAGGAGTCAATTGTGAAGCCATCTCTGATTGATGACAATCTAAAGGTAGTGGTCCCGGTGTTATTAGAGGGATAATAGGCGCGAGCTGCCACAAGGCTAGAGGTGCGCCCCTTTGTGACAGAGAGCGTTGAGTGGCCAGAGATTCCAATTTCGACTGTATTGCGGACATATAGTTCAAAGCCGAGCGCATATGAAGTTCCGTTGGTCGTCGATAACCCTGTTTGACCTTTGCCTAATTGATTTCTGTAGACAAGATTTGCATCATAATGGTTGTCAGCAGAGCAACAGCCGTTGTATGTACCCGATGCCAAAGATGAAGCCCCGCTTTGATTTGAATAAAGTCCTATTCCACCTAAGCCATCATTTGACGATTCTTCGCCATCGCCGTTTTCATTCCAGCCAAAACCAATTCTCGCCTTCATGATTTGTCCGCCGGACTCGTTGTATTTATTTCCGTAATTCACGCCGAAAAAGCGAACATCGGTCTGCGAGAAGAAAACATTATCTCCTACGACAGAATAAGGCGTTTCGGTTTCTATATACGAACTTTTTACTTGTCTAAATGCACATCGACTGCTTTGCGAAAAGAGTGTGATTAAAGTGCTTGGACTAGAGATGCAGAACGCCGTGGATGCAGGACTCGTTTGACCGGCATCTGCTGTGTATTTGGCTGGATCAAAGTTGTAAGACTGACCACCCCAGCCGGCTGGAAAATCTCCAGAAGCTGAATACAAGAACTGTTTCCATACTTTTCCAGCCGTAATTGTTTCTTGCCAGCCAAAACCGTATTTCTCTGAATTCACGCCAACTAAGTTTCCACTTCCATTGGTGCCAAACGCTCCGCCTGCTTTATTGGTCACTCCAGGGAAAAGGACCATAATTTGATTGCTCAGAGTTGAGGTAAAAGGCGCATATCTTGCGTCTGTGTTTCTTACGGTGTCTGAATCATCTGAAATATTCGCCCGAATATTCAAGCGCTGAGGATAGGTTGAATTTTGCTGGCCGGCATCAGTCCAAAATGGTGAGTTATATCTATACGCTGAGGATCCTTGCTTTCCCCTCATAGCAAGCATCCACCCGCCGCCACCTTGTGAAGATTTCATAACACAATAGACCAGCGTTGGTGTTCCGTTAATCAAAATCCAGTAGTGACCGTCCATGTTGGTGTCTGTTGCGCGCTTAATTTCGAGAGCAGAACCCGCTGGACATCGTGGATCAAGTCCTAGAGGGCAAGTACCAAAGAAAACCGAAGGATCAGTTGCGATACTGGTATCCGGTATCGGCGTTCGAATCTGACCTGAATACTCCCAGTCCACATAAAACTCCGCCCCGCCCACATATTCGCGGTGCCAAATTTCGATTCTATAAATTTCATCCTGCTTCATGGTTATTGTGCCAGAATCGTTCTGACTTCCCACTGCAGCAGGAGCGTGGTCCGATGCATCCCAGAGCACGTTCTGACCTTGGATATTGAGACTAAATGCGTCATCATTTCGTGATTTAAAGGTGACTGTTCCTGTGACAGGCGCTTTAATGTAACCAACGTAATATGAGACAAAATTGTCGGCAGAGCAGCCCATTGGCGACAACGAACTCCAGTTCTTGTAGAGACTCGTCAAAATACCCTGATTGCATGTCCCTGAGGTAAATGGAGTTCTGGTAAATGTAGTTGCCGTTGCGGTTTCGTTCTTATGGTAACCCTTCAACCCATAGGAATATCCACTGACCAACTTATCTACCGCAGCATATGCACCAGTTACTCCATTAAATGCTGCAACTTTTACTGTGTAATAACATCCCTCAGTTAAGCCATTGATGGTGATTGAAGATTGCAATGAGCCAGTGGATTGCGTTGCGCCATCTGTTACCGGGCTTGAGCAGCCCGTCACCGTTCGACGATTGACGATGTATTGCCACGAACTTGCGACTACTCCGGATGTTTGAAGATTGACAGTAATCGATGTTGCGGTCACCGTTGAAGAGGTGATAGTTGGCGCAGCAAGTGGTGCAGCGTTGGCCACCGGAGCAGAGATCCCCACCTGGATAAACCCAGCAGCGAGCAAGGCCACAATGGAGCGGGCTAGCTTGATCTGGGTACGCTTGAGGAACATTAGACGGCGATTCTAGGCGGTAGGGGGTGACCCTGCCTACCGCCCAACTTCGCCCCTTACGGGGAAAAAGTGGTGGTCGAAGCGCCTGAGCCGAAGGTATTGGCGACGATGATTCGCCCCCTGGTGGCCCCGGCTGGGACTTTGCTCCAGATCAAGGTGTTGCTCTTGATGATGTAATCCCCTGCCGGCACCTCTACCCCGCGCCAGAATCGGACCTTGGTATTGGCGAGGGTGTCATCGGTAAATCCTTGGCCGGAGATAGCTACGGGATACGTTGCATCACCAGAGGATGCAACAGTTGTAACTAGCGGTGCCACACCCGACGTTCGAGTTATTGAAACTGTTGAATCGAGGGCCACGGTAGGGCTATTGGTAATGATTGTCACCGCAGAAGGAGCCAACCACTCCAAGAAATAGACGTAAAAACCGGCGGTCTGAGTCTCGTAATTCTTGTCGCCATTCTTCTGTGCAACAACCCAGCAGCTACCAGACGATGTTGCGGTGAGTGAAATACCAGAGATCGAACAGTTCTGTGCAGTGCCAGCTGATGCAGTTGCCGAGAGGGCGCCCGTGCCCGCACCGCCAAAGAATTGAAGCGTGTATGCCTGCCCAGCAACAGCTGAATATTGTGACAACGCTAGAGCAGGTTGTTGCGCTCGATTGATACGTAATGAGCCATCTACATATGTGATGCCCTCATAATCATCACGGCTACCCGAGGATAGTTGTAGTGCGTAAGGATGGACTGTGTAGAGATCGGCATCAGTCGGCGGGAAGAGCTCCCAACTCGTTGATGAAACTCCACCTGTCACCGTAATTGTTCCGTATTGGTAATTTACTAAATTTGCCGTGAAGGTATCTGAAAACTTCAGACCGCTAACAGTTACGGTAGGAGTAACAACAGCTTGAGCGGCCGAATAAGTGAGGGCGGGTATCGGATTAACTGTCACCGTCAGCGTATCGGCTTTAGCTAAGGTCGTTGTGGCCGTTGATGAGGTTGCAGTCTCGTAATTATTGCCTTGGCTGATGCGTGCGAAGTAGGTGCAATTGCCACTTGAGGCAATAGCCGTCAGAGTCGCACTAGCAAAGGAGCAGAGCGAGGTGGTATTGCTTGTGTAGGTAATCGTGCCATCGACATCACCATCGGTGGTCACGCCTAGGGTGGAAGAGCTGCCGTATTTAAGCGATAGTGGCTTAGTCGAGATCAAGATCGACCGCGTTGCTCTATTGATTGTCAGAGTTGAGGTCTCTACAACGACTGCGGTATATGAATCCGAATTTGCGATAGTGGCAGAGGGCGTAATCGAATAACTACCTGCATTTACCGGTCTGGTGGCTGAGGATGAGTAGTTCGCTCCCCCATTCGCAGTACCTGCATAGTTATAGCTGATTGCAGTTACGGTATCGCTATTTACCAAGCCGGAGATTGAATATCGGTTGGCGAAGTTCAAAGCGCTGCCAGTGTAGGTATCGCTGACAGAAAGTGCTGAGACGGTAATTGTGTCAGCTTTACTGACGACAATAGAGATCATCTGCGAAGTCTGCGCCCCCTTGGTATCGGTGGCAGTCATCGTTTCGTAGTAGGTACCAGGGCCTAAGAACCGACTGACCGTCAGTGCAGCTGTATTAGCGGTACTGGTATCCCAGGTTATAAATGAACGATTGTTGGGCGTAAAAGCAAAGGTCTTATTTCCCGTTCCAGTCCCTACTGTCGTTGTAAAGGTATCGGTGTGCGTGACTCCGTATTTTTGAATTGTGTAAGTGCCTGTGAAAGTTATTGCCGGGTTAATTATGAGATAGACCGCAGTGCTTGTCTCGCGCATCACTAATCCGCCGTCTGTATCGGTCACGACAACGCTGTACTGATAGCGACTTCCGCTCAAAGATGTGGTTAATACTTGCGTGGTGTATGAGGCCGATGTTGCACCAGTGCCGGATGTTGCATTGGACCATGAGGTGCCGGTATCAGTTGAAATTAACCATTGATAAGTTCGAACAAATGGTGATGCTGGATTTCCGGTCACGGTAAAGGTGGCAGTTAATCCCGCTGTTGTCGTGTCATTTGAGGGACCAGAAAAAATAGGCTTTGCAGAAGTAACAAGATATTTAATAATGATTACGCCAGATCCACCGCTGCCACCCAACACGTCGTCGCCTGAAGCATTCCAGCCAGAGCCACCGCCTCCGGAACCGCTGTTGGCGGTGGCGGCCGATGGAGAAGATGCCCCTTTAGTACCTGCAGAAGCCGTAGCTACTCCGCCGGGACAGGTTCCTGCATCACCACCGCCACCAGAGCTGGTTGAAAGAGTTCCGGCACCACCACCAGCGGCATAGCAAAGTGAGGTGCCGCCAATCGGATCTAATATTCCCGTTCCGCCAGAGCCGGCTTTACTTAGATTTGTATCAGGGGTGCCACCCATTCCACCTGTGTAACCGGCACCACCACCACCACCGGCTGGCCAATCATTATCGCGCTTACCGCTACCACCCTGACTGCCTAATCCATAACCACGCAGGCCCTTCGAGAACCCGCCTGGAGAGGCAGAAGCAATACTGGAATTGTAATTACCTGATGCTCCGCCACCTGATCCACCAGATAAACCGTTTCGCCACGTGTTATCGAGACCAGCCGCGCCACCTCCACCGCCACCGCCATCAACGATTGTGTAGATTGAAAACCGACTGTCTTGCCCGTTGTTACCTTGCCCTCCATAGATACCTTCAAATATTCCAGAACCAGAAGAGCCTCCGGTCAAAGAACTTACGCCTCCCTGACCAACGGTGATTGTTTCAACTCTATTCGGAGTGAGAGTCAAAGAATTGTCATACACGTATAAACCTGCACCACCGCCACCACCAGCACGCGAACCACCTCCGCCGCCCCCGCCAATTACAAGTGCTTGAACTTTCGAAACCCCAGCTGGCGTACGCCAACCACCCATTGCTGTGAGGTAGCTTCTGGGAAATTTAACTGTGACCGAGGTGCTTGTAGTGGTCTCTTGCTTAATATCTTGAAAAGCTGCCGATCCGACTACTTTCAGGAAAGTCGAAGAGTTGGCATCGAGAACTCGATTGTAAACAGTTGTCGATCCGTTCCCCTCGTTAAAATCATAGAAAGCTCGCAAGCCCGAGGTCGTAGGTGACAAGTAAGAATGCATATCTAACTTAATAGTTGCCTGGTCGCGTACTGTACTAAAGAGTGCAACATGATCTATCGAGCCCTTAAACGGGTATTGAAGCGACGGACCACCATAAATCATGCCGCCAATACCAAATTGAAAGCTACTATCTGAAATGGTTCCCGTGCTAGCCGTATTGGCAGTACCGTCATATACAAGAAATCCGTCGTAGTAGAAATTGACTACATTTGTTGAGGCGGCTCTTGTGATAGCAATATGATGCCACTCATTAATTCGTACTGGAACATTGGTACTTATACCTGAGCCCCAGTTAGAGCTACCCCACAAGGAATATTTCCAAACTCCATCTTTATGAAACAATTGATAAGCCTCAGACTTACAGATAACGGTGTATTGAGCGGTACCAGTTTCCGTTGGATAAACCCAAGCTTCAAGCGTAATTGCACCAGTAATGTCAAATACTCCTCCAGTACCAGTATCGCTCTGCCACGCATACTGCGTGCCAGTTAATGAAAATGCTGTATCCGTCTCTGAACTTGCGGAAAGAGCATTAACAGTTAAAGTTATTGGAGTTGATTTTGCAGTTAATACTGAGCCTAAAGCATTGGTCTCTACATAAAATCGATATTGCCTTTGATTTAGTGGTCGCTCTGCCGTGAAGGTATAACTGGTGGAAGTATTTCCAGTTGAAATCCAGGTGCTTCCAGAATCTGTGGAGTATTCCCATCTTATGGTCGCAGTACCTTCTCTCGAAGTGTAATTTGATTCGAAGGTTACCTGATCTCCGACTATCTTTGTGACACTGCCTGAAGTCGCAGAGTTCACGGTAGGACCAATGTGGTACTTAACGTTATTTATGGATTGGTAGTTGTTCTCTCCACCCGTTGATCCTTGCCAACCCCAACTAAAGTTTGTGCCATCAAAATCACTTGCTGGAATCGTGACGCTATGGAAACTACGATCTGAGTTAGCGCCACCGTAAATAGTTAGTGTTCGCTCTTTTGCCAACCACTTAATTGTAAATGGGTAATAACCGTTGTTTTCAACATTTGTGAGTTCATTACCTGATGAGTCGTAGAGAGCTACGCCATCTTTATTTCCGGTCTTTGAATATGTTGTAGTTTGCCCTTGGCCATTTTCAACTTGAACCATTACGTGATCATTGTCAATTTCGACACCATTTTGGTAGGTATCGAAATAAACTCGAAGTTGATTTCGCTGCCAAAATGCGGCTCCACCAGAGGATGATCCAGAAGTGCCACCATTAGGCCATTGTGATTGCGGTTGGAGAAGGAACATAATTCCATCAGCACCAGCGTCTCGATTCAATGCACCGAAGTAATATGTGGCTGAAATGGCAAAGTCATTTGCAAGGCTTATAGATTGCGTGTTCCACAAGGCGCCGTACTGCGAATTTTGATTTTGCGTAAGTTGAATTCCATCACCGTTGCTAGTAATTTCCGTTTTATTTTCGTTCCACCACGGCACATGGTTTGATGTACTTTGCCAATTATCCCACTGTAAGAAATTGGACCTATTGGGATATAGGTCGGTCGCCGATGTTTCTTGAATCAAGCTTGGCAAACCGATGGGTGCAAGACCTACCTGGATAAAAGTGAGAAGAATTATGGTGACCAATGACCTTGCAGTCCGCTTGCGGTTACTCAGCCATCTTTGCGTCACCAAAAACCCCCACTTATATCAATCTAGACGTGGTGTCTAACTAATTCTTAGAACCTTCTGAGGCGGCGAGCTGACCGCATGCGCCATCAATCTCTCGGCCACGAGTATCACGGACGGTAACTGGGACTCCATAGCTCTCAAGAACTCGAACGAATTCGGCCTCATCCTCACGGCGGGAGGCGGTCCATTTGCTACCTGGAGTTGGGTTGAGTGGAATCAAATTAACGTGAGCTGCGCGGTTCTTGAGCAAGCGACCCAAGAGATCTGCTCGCCATGCCTGATCGTTGATGTCGCGAATAAGGGCGTACTCGATTGAGTAGCGGCGGCCAGTCTTCTTCTCGTAGGCATCTGCTGCAGCCAAGATCTCGCGAACTGGGAAACGGTTGTTGATTGGCACTAGTGAATCACGAAGTTCGTCATCAGGGGTGTGGAGCGAGATAGCGAGAGTGCAGTTAATGCCTTCTTCCATCAACTTCTCTACACCATTAACGAGACCGACAGTTGAGACTGTTACTGAACGGGCTGAGATTCCAAGGCCATCTGGGTTGGCATCGACAATGTTATGCAGAGTTCGAATTACCGCGTTGTAATTGGCGAGTGGTTCGCCCATTCCCATGAAAACGATATTGGATAGTCGAGTTGGTCCGCCGGGAAGTTCGCCATTGGCGCAGGCGCGAGCTGCGGCAACGATTTGATCTGTGATCTCGGCAGCGGTGAGATTGCGCTTGAGACCGCCTTGACCGGTGGCGCAGAATGGACAGTTCATTCCGCAACCTGCTTGCGATGAGATACAGACAGTGGTGCGATCTGAGTAACGCATTAATACCGATTCAACGAGAGTTCCATCGTGGAGCTTCCATAAATCCTTGCGAGTCATTCCGCCATCGGTGGTGCGAGTTGTTACTAGCTCCATCAATTTAGGGGTCAGCGCATCAGCAATTGCTTGGCGCTGGTCGGCAGGAATATCGGTCCAGGTCTCAGGATCATTGTTGAGATGCGAGAAGTAATGGGTAGCGACTTGAGCTGCCCGAAATGGTTGGAAGCCGAGCTCTTTTGCAAAGTTCTTACGATCTTCGGGTGAGAAGTCGGCTAGATGCTTCGGAGCCTTCTTCTTCTGAACTGGCTCGTCAAAGATTAAGTTGAGCTCTTCATTAGTGCGGCTCATAGCAGCCCTGAATCTTGCGCGCGGCGCACGATTTCAAGTGCAAGCCAGAGCGTTGGCGCAGCGAAGAGAATTGAATCGATGCGATCGAGAACTCCCCCGTGGCCAGGTAAGAGATCGCCCATATCTTTAATAGCTAA
>JACCDN010283762.1_pt1 | contig 11549 bp, 10 predicted proteins | sample 7441691 | NCBI WGS metagenome assembly JACCDN01 (sample SAMN15323439, study PRJNA562643) | freshwater metagenome | isolation source: river surface water | place: USA:Blue River Watershed | collected 2017-08-16
AAAGTCAACCGTCACAATGACAGCCAAGCGCATGCTTGGTTTGAAGTAAGGAGCGTGCGCTAAATGGCAAGAGTAAAACGTGGTGTCCACGCAGCAAAGAAGCGTCGTACAACCCTAGCTCGCGCAGCGGGTTACCGTGGTCAGCGCTCACGTCTTTTCACAAAGGCGAAGGAGCAAGTTACCCACTCAATGGTCTATGCGTTCAATGACCGCAAGGATAAGAAGGGCGATTTCCGCCAACTCTGGATCCAGCGCATTAACGCAGCAGCACGCGAAAACGGCATGACCTACAACCGTTTCATCCAAGGCCTCAAGGCTGCAGGTATCGAAGTTGATCGTCGCGTTCTTTCAGATATTGCGACAAACGATCCAGCAACATTTAAGACCCTGGTAGATCTAGCTCGCAAGAGCTTGGTCTCTGCGTAATTCCTTACGCAAGCAATACACCAATGATTGAGAGCCTTCATTCGCCACACGTTGGGCGAGTGAAGGCTCTTATTGGTTCTCGGGGGAGTAAAGAGCGGAGCACCTCGGGCCTCTTCGTTGCCGAAGGTATGCAATCTCTCCGCGAAGCACTTACATCTCAAAAGGGTCCTTCCATTGAGACCCTCTATCTCAGTCCTGCAGGAAGAGAGCGAACTGCCGACCTTGATATCTCTGAGGTCAATGTTGTTAATGTCTCGGATGCTGTCATGCAAGAGATGACTTCGACAGTTACGCCACAAGGTGTGCTGATGGTCTGCTCGATCCCATCACATGATCTCTCTCAATTGCAGCTGACCTCAGATTCATTTCTCATCTTTTTAGATCGCATACAAGATCCAGGAAATGCTGGAACAATTTTGAGATCTGCCGATGCCTTTGGCGCTCGTGCAGTAATTACATCCCCTGAAAGCGTTGATATGTACTCGCCAAAGGTGGTTCGTTCGACCGCTGGATCTCTCTGGCATATTCCAGTATTCGAATCTCGCAATCTCGCAGATATCGTCACCGCACTCAACGGCCTTGAATGTTTAGTTCTCTCATCTCATGCCAGCGAGTCCATCGTTGACTACCAATCCTCTGGTCCATGTATTGCAATATTTGGTAATGAAGGAGCTGGAACAAGTAGCGATCAACTTGCAGTAAATGCACGCACAGTTGCAATCCCAATGTCAGGCCAGGCAGAGAGCCTTAATCTCTCAGCTGCGGCTTCGATCGTAATGTTCACGCTTTCTCGCCCTTCTCGCGGTTAGAATAAGGGCCATGAATCAGGCAGAGGTTTCTCGGTGGGTAGAAGAGGCAACTAAAGCCTTCTCATCAGCCACCACCCTCGATGCCTTAAAGGAAGCTCGCCTTGCTCATGCCGGCGATAAATCACCTATCTCTTTAGCAAGCAGATCTCTAGGTTCACTTCCAGCTGATCAGAAGGCCTCCGTTGGAAAGATTATTGGTGAAGCAAAAGCTGCGATCGCCAGCGCACTCGAGGCGGCAACACAGGTACTTGAACGCGAACAAGATGAGCGCGTCCTTCGTGATGAAGTTGTTGATATTACGCTTCCAGCATCACGCGCACATAAGGGTGGACTCCATCCCATTACGATCATTAAGAACGAGATCTCTGATTTCTTTATCGAGCAAGGATTCTCTGTCGAAGAAGGTCCAGAGCTTGAATCTGGATGGCTTAACTTCGATGCGCTCAACATTCCTGCCGATCATCCGGCGCGCACCATGCAGGACACATTCTTTATTGAACCTGTTGAATCTGGAATTGTGCTTCGCACCCATACATCACCCGTTCAGATTCGCACCATGCTCGATAAGGAACCACCTATCTATGTAATCTGCCCAGGTCGTACCTTTAGAGCAGATGAACTCGATGCCACACATTCACCGGTCTTCCATCAAGTAGAAGGTTTGGTTATTGATAAGGGCATCACTATGGCCCATCTCAAAGGGACGCTCGATAACTTTGCTCGCCACATGTTTGGACCAGATGTCACCACACGCCTTCGCCCATCGTTCTTCCCATTTACAGAACCTAGCGCCGAAGTTGATATCTTCTTCAACGGTCGCTGGATCGAGTGGGGCGGTTGCGGAATGGTGAACCCACGCGTATTGGCAACATGTGGAATTGATACTGATATCTATACAGGTTTTGCATTTGGTATGGGACTTGAGCGCACACTGATGGTGCGCCATGGAATTACCGACATGCATGACATTGTTGAAGGCGACCTCAGATTTACACGCCAGTTCGGGGTAGGTCTTTAATATGCGCGCACCTTTATCGTGGATTAAAGAGTTTGTTGATATTCCTGCCTCGATTACCGCAGAGCAAATTTCAGATGGTCTGATTCGCGTTGGATTCGAAGTAGAAGAGATCATCTACCAGGGTTGCGATCTGACAGGCCCGCTTGTATTCGCAAAGGTCTTGAGCATTGAAGAGCTCACCGAATTTAAGAAGCCTGTTCGATACGTGGGGCTTGATTGCGGTGAAGGTTCGACTCGATTTGTAATCTGTGGTGCAACCAATTTCGTTGTTGGTGATCTGATTGTTGCCGCACTACCTGGTGCTGTCCTGCCAGGTGATTTCGCTATCGCTGCCCGTGAGACGTATGGCAAAACTTCAAATGGCATGATCTGTTCTGCCCGTGAACTGGGATTAGGCGATGATCACTCCGGAATTATGACCTTTGCAGAAGGCACTGTTGAGATTGGTGGCGATGCAATCGCTGGCCTCATGATGAATGACGTGATCTTCGATGTTGCGGTAAACCCTGATCGTGGTTACGCATTAAGTATCCGCGGCATTGCCCGCGAGGTCGCAGCATCCCTAGGTCTGCCATTCACAGATCCAGTAGATGCTCTTCGTGGTCTGACCTTCGCTGAAACAGGCAAAGGGGTCTCGGCAAAGATCGAAGATCCAGCAACTGCCTCTGTCTTCTACCTGCGCACGATGACTCACTTTGATTCTAAAGCGACAACACCATTGTGGATGCGTCGTCGCATCGAAAAGATGGGGATGCGTTCAATTTCACTCGTTGTCGATATCACCAACTACGTCATGCTTGAACTTGGTCAACCATTGCACGCCTTTGATAAATCAAAGATCAAGGGTGGGTTAACAATTAAGCGCGCCGGTAATGCTCAACCATTTACAACGCTCGATGGTCAGGTGCGACAACTTCATCCCGATGATTTGATGGTCTGTGATGATGAACAACCTCTTGCTCTAGCTGGAACTATGGGTGGCGCCTTCTCAGAGATTTCAGAGAGCACCACCGAGATTGCACTCGAAGCGGTTCGCTTTGATCCGGTCTGTATTGCTAAGAACTCACGCCGCCATAAATTATCTTCTGAAGCGTCACGTCGCCTTGAGCGAAGTGTGGATCCATCATTGGCTGAATTTGCTTCAGCTCGCTTTGTTCAATTGCTTACCGAGAATAGCTCGGCTCAACATGTAGCTACCGTCGTAGATGGCAAGCCACGTTATGCGCCCCTCTTCACCTTAGATCCTTCATATATTTCTCGCATCCTTGGCATAGAAATTGCCCCAGCAAAGATTGCAGAGCTCCTTCGCGCTGTCGGTTGCGATGTCGACGAGAAGACATTTGAGGTAGACCCACCATCATGGCGTTGGGATCTCCTTACCCCCGCAGATTTGGCAGAAGAAGTAGCGCGCATGATCGGCTACGACAAGATCCCTTCCATACTTCCACCGCGTCCAGTACATGCATCTCTGACTCCGGTACAAAAACGTCGTCGTGCAGTTGCAACAATGTTGGCAGCCCGCGGTTTGGCAGAGGTGCAAACTTTCCCATTTACCAATCAAGAGACGATCGACTTCATGGGATTTGTGGGGGAGCGCGCAGCAACGTATGCGATCGCTAACCCAATGTCTGAGGAATTTCCTCTGATGCGAGTTCACTTGGTTCCTGGTCTCATCGAGGTTGCGGCAAGAAATATCTCACGAGGAGCCAAAGATTTCGCAATCTTTGAGATGGGTTCTATCTTCAGAAGTTCACAGAAACTAGTCGATGGAGTTTTCCCAGAGATTGGAACACGTCCATCGGCGCAGGTGATCAAGGAGATTTACGGAAGTGTTCCACCACAGGGCTTCCACGTTGCTGGTCTGCTTGTTGGAAAAGTTGAGAATGAGGATTGGCAAGGTTCTGCTCGTTCATATGGTTGGCAGGATGCGATAGCTACAGCCTCCGATATTCTCGATCTCTGCCATCTCCCTTGGAGCATTGCTCGTAGTGAATTTGCGCCGTGGCATCCAGGGCGATGCGCCGAATTAATCGTCGATGGGAAAGCTGTCGCCCATGCAGGTGAACTTCACCCGCGAATTATTGCTAAGTACGGTCTACCTGCTCGCTGCGCAGCATTTGCAGTAGCGCTCAGCGCTCTTCCGGAATCACCACGTGTGCGTCCAACGACGGTCGGAACTATGCCGGCAGCCCTTCAGGATGTAGCTCTCATCGTTGACGAGAAAATTGCCGCAGCAGATGTCGAGGCGGCGCTGCGAACTGGAGCGGGTCCGCTGCTGGAATCAATCACTCTCTTTGATCGCTACGACAAGATTGGCGATGGCAAAGTCTCGCTCGCCTTCGCCCTTGTCTTTAGAGCTCCAGATCGAACGTTGACGGGTGCTGAGATCACCGAACTGCGAGAGTCAGCAGTTGCTCACGCTGCCAAAGCCACCGGGGCGACACTGCGCACTGCATAATTATGCATAGCATTGCATATTTATAGATCTACCGCTAACCTTGAGCCATGAAAATTGGCGTCGTCGGCGGTAGTGGCTATGCAGGGGGAGAGCTCCTTCGAATCCTTGCTACGCATCCGGAATTTGCGGTGGAGGTAGTTACCGCGCACTCAAATGCAGGCCAAGCGATCACATCTATCCACCCACAGCTCACCAGCTATGAGGGCAAGAGCTTCTCGTCATTTTCTCCAGAGATCTTCGCCGATTGTGCTCTTGTCTTTCTCGCTCTGCCACATGGAGAGTCGGCAGCTACCGTTACTGCAATTTCTGACTTGAATCCAGCAATTAAATTTGTTGATCTTGGTGCAGATTTTCGCCTGGAAGATCCCGCGGCATGGGAGAAGTATTACGGGGGAGCACACGCTGGTAGTTGGACATACGGACTTCCAGAGATTCATGGCAACCTCGAGAGGATCAAGAGTGCTCAACGTGTTGCAAATCCAGGATGTTATGCAACCGCAATCGCCCTTGCTTTAACTCCACTCGGATCTTTTGCTCACCTCAATGACGTTGTCGTTGTTGCAGCTTCTGGGACATCAGGTGCGGGTCGTAGCCTCAAAGCAAACTTACTTGCGAGCTCAATCATGGGATCGATGACCTCATATAAGTTCGGCGGAGTCCATCAGCACACCCCAGAGATTGAACAGTGTGTCACAGCGGCTACAGGTAAGGAAGTTCGAATCTCATTTACACCGATGTTGGCTCCGATGGTCAGAGGGATTCTCGCAACGGTGACCGTTCCCTTAGATCAATTTATTTCAACGGATGAGCTACGTAATCATTTCATCTCGTATTACAGAGGCCAAGAGTTTATTTCGGTGTTAAGCGAAGGTCAGATGCCGGCAACGGCCTCTGTATATGGAAGCAATTCAGCCCACTTACAGGTTGCAGTTGATGCACATACCAAGCGTGCAATCGTGAGCATCGCCATCGATAATCTCGGAAAAGGAGCTGCTGGTCAAGCGGTTCAAAACGCCAATCTCATCTCTGGATTTGCGCAGAATGTCGGCCTCTCTACCCAAGGCATGGGCATATGAGTAAGACCCTTGTCGTTAAATTTGGTGGACATGCAATCACAGATGATTCAGGATTATTTGCAGCCGCTATTGGATCGGCGTTGGCGCAAGGTTTGAAGGTGGTTGTTGTCCATGGTGGTGGCCCACAGATCAATGCAGAGATCAAAGCTCGGGGAATCTCTTCTGAATTCATTGGTGGATTTCGTGTAACAAATCAAGAGACTTTGGATGCAGTTGAACATGTGTTGATTGGCCTAGTTGGTCCACAGATTGCTGATTCGCTACAAGCGCACTCGATTCCAGCACGTGCCATCTCCGGTCGTGGGGTTCTCAGCGCAACCAAGCTGACTCAACTCGTTGATGGAAGTTCGGTAGACCTTGGATTCGTGGGAGAAGTTACTTCGGTCAACGCCCAGGAAATTATCGCTGCCCTTAACGATGGTGAAGTCCCAGTCGTCTCACCTGTTGCCTCCGATGTTGACCGCGATGGCGCACTCAACATCAATGCAGATCTTGCCGCGGCAGCTATCGCTGGTGCTCTTGATGCTACCTCTCTGATCGTCATGACAGATGTCGCCGGAATTTATCGTCAGTGGCCAGATCCTGATTCACTCATCGAACATATTTCACGCGATGAACTGTTTTCAATCAAAGATACCTTCACTGAAGGCATGGCACCCAAGGTCTCTGCCTGCCTTGAGGCAATCGACAATGGAGCCCGTGCTGTGCGAATCATCGATGGCAGAGATCCACATGCTTTTTCCCTTGCTCTAGACAATACTGGTGGAACGTTGGTGAGCGCATGAAGAAAAAAGCTGTGAGCCCATCATGGAACCATCTCATGATGGCCAACTATGGAACTCCGACGCGAACTTTTGTCAGCGGTAAAGGGTGCATCGTCACAGATGATCAAGGTAAGAACTACCTCGATTTTCTCGCCGGTATTGCCACTAACGTTTTAGGACATGGCCATCCTGCCGTCGTTAAGGCCGTCTCCACGCAGATTGCAACGCTCGGCCATGTCAGCAACTTCTTCTCACATCCACAGGGCCTTCGTTTAGCATCTCGTTTACAGAAGATGACAGGAGATAGCGCTTCCCGCGTCTTCTTCTGCAATTCAGGTGCGGAGGCAAATGAAGCAGCGTTGAAAATTTCTCGTCGTACTGGACGTACAAGAATTGTGGCGACCCAAGGTGCTTTTCATGGCAGAACAATGGGTGCGCTTTCGATGACGGGACAACCTGCTAAACGTGAACCGTTCTTGCCGCTGCTCAAAGGAATATCTCACGTGCCATTTGGCGATATCTCTGCAATGCGCAAAGCGGTAACCAAGAAGACTGCGATGGTTATTGTCGAACCAATCATGGGAGAGGCAGGTGTGATTACGCCCGACGATGGTTACCTGGCTGCACTTCGTCAGATTTGCGATGAAACTGGCGCACTACTTGCCTTTGATTGCGTACAGACAGGAATTGGTCGTACAGGTCAATGGTTTGGCTTTGAGCACGAAAAGGTTAGCCCAGATATTCTCACCCTAGCTAAAGGTCTAGGTGGCGGACTTCCTATTGGGGCAGCAATTGCCTATGGCGCTGCTGCACAGTTGTTGCAGCCAGGAGATCACGGCACAACTTTTGGTGGAAACCCTGTCGCTTGTGCAGCAGGTAATGCCGTGCTTGATGTGATTGAGAAGAACTCATTGATGCAAGCGGCCAAGAGTCATGAAAAGAAGATGAAGAAGGCTCTTACATCAGTTGCAGGAATCAAAGAAGTGCGCGGCAGAGGGCTGCTTCTGGGAATCGAATTCGATCAACCGATTGCAAAGAAGATTGCGACACAGCTTCTACAGGTCGGGGTAATCGTCAACCCAGCTAATGAAAATACGATTCGAATTGCCCCGCCACTTGTTGTCACAACGGTTCAAATTGAAAAGTTTATTCTCGCATTTAAGAAGGTTCTGAAAGAGGTAACTCATGGCTAAAGTGCAACCCATTAATTCAGTCTCTGCTCGCAGAAGTGCTGCCATTGCCGCTATCTCAACCGGTCGTATTCATAGCCAAGAAGATCTAGTACAGGCTCTGAAGAAGGGTGGTTACGCAGTAACGCAAGCAACTGCTAGCCGCGATATTGAAGAGATCGGTGCTGTAAGAATTCGAAATAGCGCTGGCGAAATGGTCTACTCCATTGTTGAATCTGCCGACTCTTCAGTCGCTCGTTCAATGCCGCTGCCTCACGATTTAATACTGAGCGTTGAATCCAGCGGGAATTTGGCGGTAGTACGAACTCCACCCGGGGGAGCCCAACTTCTTGCTAGTTCACTCGATCATTCGGGTATTAAAGAGATCATTGGAACTATCGCAGGCGATGACACCGTATTGGTCGTCTCTCGCTCTGCAACAGGTGGAAGCGCTCTAGCTCGTGAACTACTTTTATTTGCAGGTAAACCAAGGGCTAAGAAGAGCAGCCCTGCGACAAAGAAGAGAAGGTAAGAAGATGGCACTATGGGGTGGAAGATTTTCGCAAGAGCCAGCAGATGCTGTCTTTGCCTTATCTCGTAGCGTTGATTTTGATTGGCGACTAGCGCCATATGATCTACGAGCATCTCTTGCCCATCTTTCCGTCCTTGAATCCTCTGGATTACTTTCTAAGGAAGTAGCTGGCCAGATCCGTAAGGCGCTACATGAACTTGTCGCTGAAGTCTCTTCAGGTTCATTTAGCTTTAACGAGACCGATGAAGATGTCCACTCAGCGCTAGAGCGTGGCCTCACAGAAAAGCTTGGTGAAATCGGAGGATCCCTGCGGGCTGGGCGATCACGTAATGACCAAGTTGCCACAGATCTGCGCCTCTATGCCATCGATGCAATGCTCGATACTGCAAGCAAGATCGTTGAACTTCAAGAAGCGTTGATGTCTAAAGCGACTGAGTACGCAGATGCGCCATCGGTTGGATTTACCCATATGCAGCATGCCCAACCTGTCCTCTTTGGACATGAGCTTGCTAAGCATGTGCATGCATTTAATCGCGATCTTGATCGTATTGATGATTGGTTGGCACGTGCATCTGTGAGCCCTCTTGGATCAGGAGCGCTCTCTGGTTCTTCTCTACCTTTATCGCCTGAAGCAACGGCTACTGCTCTCGGATTTAAGCGAAGCGCCGGGAATAGCATTGATGGAGTCTCAGATCGAGATTTCGTTGCAGAGGCGCTCTTTACTCTCTCTATGGTTGGTATCCATCTTTCACGAATCGGTGAAGAGTGGTGCATCTTGGCGACAACTGAATTTGGTTGGGCAGATGTCGCAGATGCATTCTCGACAGGATCTTCAATCATGCCGCAGAAGAAGAACCCAGATGTTGCAGAACTTGCGCGAGGAAAAGCTGGCCGTCTGATCGGAAATCTCTCCGGCGTTTTGGCGATGCTTAAAGGTCTTCCCTTTGCGTATAACCGTGACCTACAAGAAGATAAAGAGCCGCTCTTTGACTCCTTTGACACTCTTGCTTTAGTACTTCCTGCTGTCACAGGAATGGTTGCAACCACAACATTTGATCGCGAAAAAATGGCGGAAGCTGCACCTGCAGGCTTCTCGCTAGCAACTGAGGTCGCAGACTTCCTGGTCCGCGCCCACATTCCATTTGCAATTGCCCATGAAGTTGCCGGAAAGTGTGTGGCGCACGCGGAATCCCAAGGAATCGAATTGCATCAAATCAGCGATGAGGATTTCTCGAAGATTCACCCCGCCCTCACTCCAGATATTCGTGGCGTGCTCACCGTTGAAGGTGCTCTCACTTCGCGCACAACATATGGAGGAACCGCTCCTGCCGCACTTGCCCGTCAACTAGCAATTCTTAAGAGCGAAGTAAGCGCCTTTGATGCGAATTTCTCCGCCAAGATCAAGGCCTTTTCGGGCATGATGAGCGCATGAGTCAATTCCTCGATGACCTGCGCTGGCGTGGGCTAATTGCACAAACTACTGATGAGAAAGAGCTGGCAAAGGCTTTAGAAAAGCCCATCACTCTCTATATCGGTTTTGATCCAACAGCTCCCAGCATCCACGTAGGAAACCTCGTGGTGCTCTTAGTGCTCCGCCGTTTCCAATTGGCAGGACATAACCCGATCGCCCTCGTAGGCGGTGCCACAGGTCTAGTGGGGGATCCCAGTGGCCGGAATGAGGAGCGCTCTTTAAATAGCAGCGAGATAGTCGAAAATTGGGTGAACCGTATCAAGGGTCAGGTTTCATCAGTCCTAGATTTTCAGGCATCTAAAAACCCCGCTGTCGTAGTCAATAACCTTGATTGGACTTCACCACTATCTGCCATCGAATTCCTACGCGATATTGGAAAGCATTTCAGCGTCAATCAGATGCTGGCAAAAGATTCTGTCGCAAATCGCCTTGAAGGCGGTATTTCGTATACAGAATTTTCATATCAAGTTCTTCAAGCATTTGATTTCCTTGAACTCTTTAGACGCAACAATTGCACACTGCAATTGGGTGGTTCAGATCAATGGGGAAATATTGTTGCTGGCCTAGACCTTATCCGTCGAGTTGAAGGGGGGAGTGGTCATGCATTAACAGTTCCACTACTTACTAAAGCTGATGGAACCAAGTTTGGAAAGACAGCCGGAGGAAGCGTCTGGCTTGATCCAGAGATGACATCTCCTTATGCATTCTTCCAATACTGGCTTAATTCTGATGATAAAGATGTCATCAATTTTCTTAAGGTCTTCTCGTTTAAATCTCGCGCAGAGATTGAAGCCCTTGAAAGTGAGCATCTAGAAAATCCAGGAGCACGTGCAGCTCATCGCGCACTTGCTCGCGAGTTAACTGCGTTGATACATGGTGAGGAGACGACGGTTCGAGTTGAAGAAGCAGCTCGTGCACTCTTCGGACAAGGTGACCTCACAACTCTTGATGAAGCAACTCTTGCAAGCGCACTGAGCGAATTGCCTCGAGTAACAATCTCATCGACAGATGAAATTCCTACCTGGGTTGATCTCCTAGCAGCTGCAGGCGTGGTCGACTCGAAATCTGCTGCTCGCCGCATCGTCAAAGAGGGTGGCGCATATCTCAATAATGAGAAGATCGCAGGCGAAGATTTCCGTCTCGAAAAAAGCCACTTTTTATGCGGAAAATATGCACTTTTGCGTAAGGGAAAGCGCGACCTGGCAGCTGTAGAGCTCGCCTAACGCCCTCCCAAAAGCTCAGAAAGTTCACTTTTTACGCTCAAATAACGCAATTTTCTGCAAAATCGCCTTTTTGGCTGGCTGTGAGGTAGATCCTAGGGGGCGGATTTGACCCCCAGACTGGTCAGCCCTATAGTTACGCTCCTTGCTGTGGAACGAACCCATATGGAGACCGAGAGGTTGAAAAGGGGCCGTACAGCATCACCACCTCACTTCGAGCGTATCTAGCCGGTTTGACCGGGCCTAGCTCTATGCACTAAGTTTGGCGGTCTGCCCTGAAAAATAGGTGAGAGCCTATGACGCAGTGCGCATCCGTACCTTGAGAACTCAACAGCGTGCCATAAGTCAATGCCAGAGAATGGCTCAACTAGTCATGCAAATTTCTAGCGTCATTCTCTAAATAAATACTTCAATGAAGTATGTGCCAGATACTGTTAATTCAGTGTTTGGACTACTCGTTGATTTCCTTTGGTAAAGACAAAATAAACGACAGTTTGTTTGTCTCGTAAGCCAGAAAAACTTTCTATGGAGAGTTTGATCCTGGCTCAGGACGAACGCTGGCGGCGTGCTTAACACATGCAAGTCGAGCGATGAAACTACTTCGGT
>JACCDN010373361.1_pt1 | contig 11549 bp, 12 predicted proteins | sample 7441691 | NCBI WGS metagenome assembly JACCDN01 (sample SAMN15323439, study PRJNA562643) | freshwater metagenome | isolation source: river surface water | place: USA:Blue River Watershed | collected 2017-08-16
ATTGCTCATTGGATGAGGATGTCATCCGTAGGGACTGTAGTGCCCGAACCGAGAAATTCATGTTTGAGTTTGTCATAGACATCGGCAAATATAGGATTGAGTGTCGAGTTTCCTGGTGTGGTGAGAGTGTTGTGTATACTACTGACATCGATAGTGCTCGTATCACGATCATGAGTGCTGATGGTCTGGAGGAGTGTTTGTCGTTCGGTAGGGCTTATTTTCTGGTATGAGGGGGTAGTACGAGGGATCGAGACTGCGATAGTAGGATGGAGGAGACGACGAGCATATCATCGAGAGACTGTCCTTGCGAGATTGAGAGATTGTGTCTTATTTGCGATGATACCGAGAAATACGGCCTTCTGTATCAGTCTATAATCATCTGTCCCGACTGAGATATTGCTCGTGTGGATAGTGATATATTCATATGATGGGAGAAGTGAGGATGATCTCTGGTCGACGAGATCGCTGATCATATCATGGACAGTGATAGATCATCATGGAGTACTGGCCAATGCTATACCGATGACACATATCTTGAGTCATCGACCGATGGCGACATAGATGATAAACTTGATGACACGTGTATGTGTTTTCATATCATGAGAACTGTTTTCGAGGGACATGACGAGAGGCGATGAGACGATAAAGGATACATGTCTCATGCTATCTATCTGCCCTTCATTTTGCAATACAAAAAAAGAAGACACGCAGATGCATACATCCCGTGTCCATGTGAATACAATGAGTCGGGGAGTTATAACATCCAACATCACTGATTCGTATTGTATACGGGGATAGCTTGGTAATTCTCCTCCGTATGGTTCGCAGGAATACCTGCTATACCATTACCCATGGACAAAGGTTCTGTGTGGTGGAGCCTTAGTTGAGCAACAGTAGTACATTAATCATACGGTTTCTCTTTTTTGAAACAAAAAAAGACGCATCGACGCATCATTAATACTTGCCTTCTTTGTAATCTATTATGAGATATGTATTTATGTGGGAGAAGTATTATCAGAACTAGCTTTAGTAATTGTTGACTTGTATCTCTATCACATTATCTGAGCCATTACTTAGTGTATCGTTTAGTCAGTTTCGTATATTGCTTTGCTGTGTCAGGACGCTAAATGTAGCGATATTGTTGGTAAACTTCGCTTTTTCTTCAGCTTTACTTGCTTGACTATAAAAATATCACTCAGTCGACGCAATCGTCGTCGAGATAACATAAATACCTACATTAGCAACAAACCATACTATCAGTCACGATATCTTCAAAATATCTCCTGAGACGAGAGCAGAGAAGTATTTCTTGTACCACGGAGGAGTTATCTCTTTTCTTTCGTTGGTATATGCGAAGACGCAGTTCATCTAGTGCAATGGGGAGTAAAATTCACAATTCAATTTTTTATTGCTGTATCTATACATTTGCGTCATTGCGAGGTACGAAGCAATCTATTTGACTATGGATTGCTTCGTCCGCTATCGCTCCCTCGCAATGACGAATATCAGTATAATTTACCTTTTCATGTTTCACGTATATTCAATGATTCTGAGTTTTGCCGATCTGGATGCTTTGTTTCTCTGAACTTCGGTATAGTGAGGGATGATGACTTTCTTGTTGATGAGCACAAACTCTCCGGATGCGACAAGTGTCTGAAAGGCATATTTGATGATTCTATCTTCGATACTGTGAAATGTGATGATAGCACATCTGCCTCAGGGAGAGAGAAGAGCGGAGAGATTAGTGATAAACTGATTAATATTGTCAAATTCGTGATTGACGGCGATCCTGATACATTGGAAGAGTGGAGCTCGTTCATTCTTATGGAGACGGACATCCTTCAAGATATCCAGGAGTCAGCGTGTCGTACGGAGGCGTTCATCGGCTTTATGGCTCGAGATACAGGTAGCTATCGTCGTCGCTCTGTGCTCGCTCATATCACCATAGGTGGTGAATCGCTTGACCATATCGGCGATCGATGCTTGTTTGATGATCTCGTAGGCAGTCTTACCCGTCGTCGTATCAAATCTCATATCCAGTGGTCCATCGCTCTGGAAGCTAAATCCACGAGATCCATCCGTGACATGCTCTCGATTTATCCCCAGATCAAGCAGTACAAAGTCTGCTTTCTGACCGGCAGGGAGATGCGAGAGTATGTTTGTGTAGGAGTCCTGTATGATAGAAGGTTTGATAGTCGATCATCAGAGCAGTCCATCGACATAGGCTTTCCCATGGTCGACGACCTGAGGATCGATATCGAATGCATACACTGATCCATGAGCTGTTTGCCTCTCTGTCATTCGTTGGACGAATGCTGCCGTATGTCAGCCATGACCAAAGGTCCCATCGACGATAATCTTCGCTTCATGAGGGATATGCGATAGTATTTCACCCACCATGATAGGGATATGTTGTTTGTGACCCATGGGGTACTGTATACACAATTGTGGACTGAATGTCAAAAGAATGTGGAAAACTATTGTTGACAAGAGTGAGAAATATTTGCTTTTTGAAAGATTATCATTATAATGCCGTCAATCGTTCATCAACGCATTTAGTTTATTCTTAAATAGTATGGAAGATAGTAATCAAAATTGAGAGAATAAAAGAGTCCTTATTGTTAAGGATGAGCGAATTATTGCAAATGCATTTGAAGAAGATTTAATTCGTGCATGATGGAAGGAAGAAAACATTAAGATTGTAATGACATTAGAAGAATTGCAATCAGAGATGAAAAATATATTAGATCCAGATTATTATACATTAATGTTACGAGATGGAAAGTTACCAGATACCATCCCAAGTACTCAAAGATCGCTCGAGGATACAAGTTCATTATTGGCTTCGGTACTATTACATAATCCTGGCGTCCCAGTGGTGAGTATATCATGATTAAGAGAACAATCTCAAAAATTTGGTATAAATCATGTATCTGCTTGAGAACGATATGAATGAAGCCTGAGACCAAAAGAAGAATACTTTCAGACTACTATAGAAAAACTTAAAGATTGAACACTTAAAAGTGAACGAGATATACAAAAGGGAACAAGGGAAGCTTTACTAAAAGCATTCAATACACCAAAGTCTGAAGAAAAAAAACTTGTAGAACCGTCTGAAAAACCATGATTCCTTGGTAGATTATTTAGAAGTAAATAATTAACAATCTAATAAATAAGGTTTTTAGCAGCCCAACGCTGCTCTTTTTCTTCGCTCGAAAAGACATTGCAAAATTCATCCGTATCGGTATAGATAGACTAATATATTCATCCACTGTGTCCGATTTTTTTACTTTTTTGTATAATGATGAAACGTCGTATCCTTCTTAAACTCTCGGGTGAAGCTATCAAAGCTCAGTCTGCTGCCAACTATGATCCAGACTTTATGGATATGCTGGCGAAGAAGATCGTCTCACTCACCCAGCAGGGTATCGAAGTGGGTATCGTCGTCGGATGAGGAAATCTCTATAGATGAGTCCAAGGGATGTCGATCGGTATCACGAGAGCGACAGGTGATCTGATGGGTATGGTCGGGACGATCATGAATGGACTAGCGATGGCGGACTTTATCATCCAGAATGGTGCTCCAGCGATCGTCTTGTCGGCGGTAGAGATACCCAGAGTCTGTGATTTCTTCCGTCGTAGTGCAGCGTTGCATCACTTCGAGCAGGGGAGGGTCGTGATCTGTGTCGCTGGGACGGGTAATCCCTACTTCTCGACGGATACGGGAGCGGTGCAGAGGGCTCTCGAGATGGATTGTGATATGGTCATCAAAGCGACGAAGGTCGATGGGATCTATGATAGCGATCCGAAGACGAATCCCGATGCTCGCAAATATCCGACGATCGCTCATCAGAAGGTGATCGAAGATAATCTCCGTATCATGGATCTCACCGCAGTCGCTATGGCCAAAGATAATAATCTGACTATGTTCGTGTGCAAGATCGAGGAGATCGACAAGCTTGTCGGTGATGATATGAGTTTTGGGACGGTGGTAAAATCTTAGGGAAATTTTGAATTTTAGATTTTGAATGTTGGATTTTAAATTCTCTGATCTCTCATGCAAACAAACCCTTCGGCAAAAAGAATACTCGTCTATGGTGACTCACTGGTGCATGGATGGAAGCCAGGATGACCGAGATATGATGCGAAGACCAGATTTACTGGTGTCGCACAAGATATCCTCGGATCAGACTATGATATCATCGAAGAATGACTGAGAGGGAGAATGTTGGCAGGAGAAAACACTTTCTTTCCCTATAGAAATGGCTATGAGCAATTTGGACCAATTTTTGCAAGTCATCTTCCATTGGATGCAGTGATCATTTATCTCGGGACGAATGATTGCAATGCATGATCGAACCTAACATACGACACCTTCGCACAGGCTCTCGATAGCTATAGAGAGAGGATGCAGCGATGGTCGATATTCTTTAAGCTCGATATGCCGAGACTTCTTCTCGTCTGTCCTCATCGTGTCGAAGAGGAATACTCTTATCCTGTCTTCAACGATATCTTTAGATGAGCGACAGAGAAATCGATCAATCTCACAGAATATTATAGACAGTATGCATCGTCTCATAATCTCCCCCTCCTGAATACATCGGTCATAGTGACTGCATCATCGGTTGATGGTGTTCATCTTGATGCGAATATGAATGAGACTCTCGGTCAGCAGCTTGCTCTTTTTGTGAAAGAAAATGTCTAACACAAAATATTTATCCTAACCTCTTCTATGCATCAATTCTATCATCTTGTCCTCTCGGGTGGGGGAGTCAGAGGACTTGCTCATATCGGTATGTATAGAGCATTGGTCGAATCTGGCTATAGGATCTCTCGTGTGAGCGGGACAAGTTGCGGAGCTTTGATCGGATTGTGTATCGCAGCAGGGAAATCGCCTGATGAGATCGAGGAGCTATTTACCGAGCACTCGCTGTTCAATTTTCTCAAACCTGCTTTTTCGTCTCATGGACTGTTTAGTATGTCGATTATCGAGAAAGTCATCACGAAATATATCCCCTATAGAGATCTGTCTGAGCTTCCTCTCCCGCTGAGAGTCTGTGTCTGTGATATCAGGACAGGAGAGCCACTCTACTATGATACAGGTGATATACGCAAACTCATCACTGCATCCTGTGCCGTGCCAGGTATATTCAAGCCCGTAGTCTATGACTGACGTCAGCTGGTCGATGGTGGACTCTGTGACAATCTCCCTATCTCAAGAGAGTCAGACTCGTTGCCCATGATCGGCTGTCATGTCAATCCTCTGCCGACGAAAAAGCTTCGCACTACCAAAGAGATAGCGACTAAGGCATTGGAAATACTTATCAATCGTGATGTCGCTAGCCAAGCTAGGCAGTGTGCTATTTTCCTCGAGCCACCGAAACTTGTCACAGTAAGTCAGTCACCTTTTGTGAAAGTAGAAAAGGTTATCAAGATTGGCTATGACTATGCGAAGGAGGTGTTGAAGGGATTGTAATATTGAAGTAGTTGAGAAATAAGACACTATACTTTGGCGTCATGTTGAGCGAAGCGATAGCGGAGTGACCGAAGGAAATCCTTTAGGACGAAACATCTGCCTTGCTTCGCAGGATATCTCAAAATATAGTAATGAGATCCTTCGACTTCGTTCCATTACATTCCACTTCACTCAGGATGACGCAAACCATTTTCCAACTTCTTTACTATGACTTACTTCTTTATACATTTCTCTATCAGACGAGAGAGTCTCTTCGCTTCGCCAGCATGCTGTCTGATGATGAGCTTACACTGATAGTCGGCTATAAATAGTGATCTACATCTCTGTCTCAGCTCATCTGGTGTGAGGTCGTGTTGCTGAAAGATGACGTCGTATGCGTCAGCTAATTCTTTTGGGGAAATACATTCGATCATATAGTCACCGATGATATTGAGCATATAGCCATCACGAGGAAAATTGTGGTTGTTTGACTTTGTCACATCGATGCCGCTACGATCATGATAGAGCTGAGCACCTATCTGATCCGCAGGATATTCGTCTCTCGTGAGGAAATGGACCTGTGTCCTCGCTGCTAATGTTTGCATAAAGTCTCCTTCGAGATCTGGTGATGAGAGACTGAAGTAAGGATGACTATTGTAGAAGTATACTTTCGATGCTTGTTGTAATGTGATAAGTCTATGAAAGCTATCGTTCCAGATCGGATCGAGTTCATAGACTGATTGAGCGTAGAATGTTTTTTGACGAAGATTTTTTCGATCGATATGCGATATATCATCATGCTGATGAAACTGATGGATCATACTTTCTCGTTCATGGATTCGTTTCGTATTGAGCGAGAGGAGAGGACCATGCTTGGTGAGGCATTGGTTGGTATAGAGTTTGTGGATGATATTGTAGAGCTGTGCTTGGCCGATGACTATCTTTTTCGTATCCAAAAAATCTTTGATTTGACTGACACGAGCAGTATTGTGTTGCGATAGATAGGTGATGATGGCGTTTTCCGTCTGGTTGAGGAGGAGCATGAGTCTTTTTTCTAGTAAAAGTGGAAATTATTCTTATACTATTGATTTACGCTTGTGTTTGCAAGAAGAAAGGAATAGAGAGAGTTAATCAATAATTTATCATTCACTACTTCTCTTATGTTTCCCGAACTCTATGAACACCTCAGTCAATTTCATGATGATCCGATTGTTGAATGGAAAACATGCTCTGTCTCGGGTCAGAAGTTTGCCGTGTTTCAGAAAGATAGAGAGTTTCTCGATACGATATCGCCAAGCTTTGATGAGAAGAAGTTTCATATCCCGAACCCCACTCTTTGTCCTGAAGAACGTCAAGCGAGGAGACTGATGCAACGTAATGAAAGGAATTTCTATAAATCTAGTTGTGCCCTCACAGGAAAGTCTATCATTACTAATATTAATCCAAAGCTTGGAGAGCCTGTCTATGACACGAAAGTACGACGATGAGATACACGAGATGCGAGAGACTATGCTCAGGATCGAGATCCAATGTCATCATTTTTTTCGCAACTTCATACGCTGAGAAAAAGAGTACCTAAGATTGCACTTATGAATGACAACGGTGTCGGAAGTACGAACTGTGAATATACCTATGACTTTTCCTATGGGAAAGATTGTTATATGTCTGTAGAAGTTATCAATAGTGAGAATTGCTATTTTTGTGTCGATTCGTGTGATTGTAAATTTATGATTGATTGTGCTACTTCCTATTATTCCAACTACTGTATCGAATGTAATGACTCCTATAAACTGTATAATTGTGCGTATGTCTCCAATAGTAGTGAATGTACGAATGTTTTGTTTGCACGAGATTGTAAATGATGTAGTGATTGTATTGGCTGTGTGGGTCTGAGAAATACAAATTATCATATCTTCAATAAAAAGGTATCGAAAGAAGAGTTTATTGCTTACAAAGAGTCATTATTTCAGAGACTACTGACAGAGAGGGATTCTTTCCTTGCCGAATGGCAATCTTTCCTCGACAAGCAGGTCAAATTATATGCTAACTTTGTTAATGCTGATGGTTGCAGTGGTAATAATCTCTTTGATTGTGCTGAGATGCATTGTTGTTTTGATATGAAAAATAGCAAGAACTGTAGATATTTTTTTCTCTCGGCGAATGCTAAGGATTCTATGGACATAACTATCTCCTGTCCGAAGTGACGATGTTATGAATGAGTGACACCCGATTTCGGTCGGAAAGTATGTTTTTCTACTTTTTGTCGACGATCGAGCGATGTCCGATATAGCGAGATGTGTCATCGCTGTACGGATTGTTTTGGTTGTGTAGGACTGAAAGATAAACAATACTGTATCCTCAATACACAATATACGAAAGAAGAATATGAGCAGACTGTAGCAAAGATTATCGATCAGATGATAGCACAAGGAGAGTGGTGAGAGTATTTCCCTACATGGACAAGCAGCCATCCCTATAATAAATCTGATGCCATGCAGTGGTATCCTCTGACCAAAGAGCAAGGTTTATCCAGATGATATGCTCGAGATGATGAAATCGTAGCGGTCAATATCCCTGAGAATGCGATTACGATTCTAGGAACTGACATAGATACAAATCCTCTAACAGTTAGCGATAACATTGTCGATAGTGTAGTCATCTGTCCAGAGACCAAGAGGCCATTTCGTATTATCAAACAAGAACTGGAACTCTATCGCAAGATGAAGTTTCCTCTTCCTCGTCTACATCACGATGTGAGACATCAGCAGAGGATGGCAAGAAGACTCTGAAGGAGTTTGTATCTTCGTACCTGTCCGGTCATCAGCCAGACACTTATCACTCCCTATAGTACAGACTATCCTGGTGTCGTGTTGAGTAAAGAAGCGTATGAGAAGGAGATTTATGGATAGTTTCTTACTGTTTATCTTGTTTTCGTAGAGAGAATATCTATACACTATTGTTGATAGATTCTCTCTTATTTTTTGTGTTTTCTCTTATGGATATAGACTATAAATCTCTCTTGTGAGCTATTGCTGTCATTATAGGTATGGTATCGTATATCCCTTACATTAGGGATATGTTTGCATGAAAAACCAAACCTCATGTTTTTTCGTGGTTTCTTCGATGATTCTGATCGTTGATACTTTTTATTGGAAAGTGGGATGGTGGAGCATGAGCGTGAGCTCGAGCAAATCTTCGGGTTGCTGTTATATGTCTTTTTACAACACTCTATGGATTATTTCATGGTTCGAAGAAATATATTACTGTGAGTGATTATATCGTAGGAGCATTGGCATTGCTTGCTTTCGTCTTGTATTTTCTGACTGATGGTCGATTTCGACCGATATTCCTTATTAATATTACTGATACTCTTTCTCTGGTCCCATCGATACGCAAATCACGATATGATCCTCGGACAGAGACGACGAGTATGTATTTTATGAGTGGTATTAAGTTTTGTGTCATGATATTTGCCACAGCAGAGTACTCATTTATCACTCTTTCCAATAATGTCTTACGGATCATATTGAATTTCGGTTTCGCTCTTTTCCTCTCTATCCGTCGTCGTCAATTACACAATGTATAATAGACTTTTATATCATACCAAAATACTCTCATGGAGATAATAGAATGATCTAGCTCAGAGAAGAAAGAGAAAAAAATTTACACTATGTGACAAGTAAGTGTTGCTACTTTGTTGACAGGTCCATTGACAGGAATGTATCTAATGAGTAGAAACTTCGCCATACTTGGTCAGAAAGAATATGCTCAGAAGACAATTATAATTGCTATTGTCTCTACTCTTTTGTTGTCCAGTTTTTTACTTCTACTGCCAGATCGCATTGTAGATGGTATTCCTGGTCCTTTGATTGGTATCGTATGTCGGATACTGATAAATGTCGCTATGCGTAAATACCAGCACTATATGATCGATATCTATCTAGAGAATTGATGAAAAAAACATTCATGATGGATGGTGTTTGGCATCGGCATATTGTCTATAGTAGTTGAAGTTTCTGTTGCTATTGTGCTTTCTATTATCTTCTCTGCCGTAGAAAGTATTCTACAGTAATGTACAATTTACAATTCATAATTTCCGATGCTTCACCCAGCTACACTCCAGTTCCTCCTGGCGATCAAAGAACACAATACAAGGAAATACTTCGCATCCATCAAACCTCTCTATGAGGAGATCATGGTCTCTCTCAAAGATATGTGTACGAAGCTGATCCATAGCCTGCGTGTCAAAGATCTGTCGTGAGCATTCGTCGATGCGAAAGATTGTATGTTCCGTATCTATCGTGACGCCAGACGTCTCAAAGAATGAGACCTGCTCTACAAAGAAAACTTCGGCTTCGTCATCTCTCCGAGAGGGAAAAAAGATACTGCTGCAGGCTACTATGTCCATATCCAGCCATGATGATCGTTCTTTGCTTGTGGCGTCTACCGACCGAGACCTGATGATCTTCGTAGACTCAGGACACACCTGACACAGCATGGCGATGAGTACATCCGTCTCGTGTCAGACAAGAAATTTGTAAAAAAGTTCTGACAAGTAGAAGGGGATGTCTCTCGTAGCATGCCTCGTGGATTCGCTGCGGATGTGCCTCATGCCGATCTCGTGAGACGCAAACAGCATCTCATTTATCGTCATTATACAGATGAGGAAGTCTTGGCTGACGATTTCTACGATCGTATCCTGGATGATTGTCGTACGGTGAAGCCCTGGGCTGATTTTCTCAATACAGCTAGTCTACCTGGAGAGTAAAATAATACATATCTTGCTATTGTTTAAGGATGTATGTATCATTACTTCCTTACTGTTTTATTGTTTCGTTTTCTTTGTGTATGAATATCCTCATCGTCGTCGCACATCCACAATCTGCCCATAGCACCAGTCACGAGATCGCTCGTCTCTATCAGACCGAGAAAGAATCCCAGTGACACACGGTCTTCCTTATGGATCTTTATGAGAGTACATGGAAACAAGATTATCTTCTATTAGATGACAGAAGAAAACCTCTGCCTGACCCATACAGAGCACAGATACAAGAGAAGATCACTCGAGCCAACGAGATTGTCTTTTGCTTTCCTCTCTGGTGGTTTGACTGTCCTGCGATATTGAAAAATCGATTTGATACCAATATGACAGGATGATTCGCCTATCGTTATAGACCAGGTAAATCTACTCCTGAAAAACTCCTTACGGACAAATCTGTCCGCGTTTTCGCGACGACAGGATGACCATCATGGCTCTATCTGACAGTCGGTCAGCTCATCGTCTTACTCTTCTATCTCGGAAGGATAGACTATGTAGGGATGAAGATGAAGTCATGGACATGGCTCTGTGGCGTCCCTGGCTACAAGACCGCTCATGCGAAGCAGTGGATCTGGGAGAAGGTGAAGAAAATTGCGAGGAGATAATTTTCTACTTGCAAGTGCTTTATAAAATTCATATAATCAGATTATTCTGATTTTTCATACTTTTATGACTTACATCCTTGCTATGGCACAAAGCATCACCACTAAAAAAACCACCAAGAAATCTCAAAAGTTCTCGCCAGGAACCTGTGATATGACATTCGAATGATCGCTCACGATCGGACCGAGATGACAAGTCGTTATCCCGAAGGCTGTCAGAGACAGGCTTTCTCTCGTCGAGTGAGACCAGATGATGGTGATCATTAAAAATAACATGGCAATCGGTCTCGTGAAGACAGAAGATCGATCACAGATGATGGAGTACCTTCGTAGTGAAGAATTATCCCATGCTGCATAAACGAGGTGCGTCATGTTGAGCGGAACGAAGTGGAGTCGAAACATCTCAAAGTTATATCGTCATGAGATCCTTCAACTTCGTTCTGCTTCGCTACACTCCGTTCAGGATGACGCAAATCGTTCACAACGTATTTATTTAATTATCACTCTTCTCTATGAAAAAAATACTCAGTCTCAGTCTTGTCGCCTTTCTCCTAATGTATACTCTTGCTGGTTGTGCATCAGCCCCAGCAGATAGCAGCAAAACAGAATTTGTCATCCGTACACAGACCCTCTCCAAAGCTGACCTCCAATGAGTGATCACCAAGTCTGCCAA
>JACCDN011074256.1_pt1 | contig 11546 bp, 10 predicted proteins | sample 7441691 | NCBI WGS metagenome assembly JACCDN01 (sample SAMN15323439, study PRJNA562643) | freshwater metagenome | isolation source: river surface water | place: USA:Blue River Watershed | collected 2017-08-16
CAGCACATAACCCCACGCCAGCGGAATGCCGAAAGCCATCTGCACGGCTTGCGCCATGATCGAGGCTTCCAGCGCAAAAAAGATGAAGGTAAAGCTCGCATAGATCAGCGAGGTGATGGTCGAACCGATATAGCCAAAGCCTGCGCCGCGGGTCAGCAAGTCCATGTCGACGCCGTACTTCGCGGTGTAGTAGCTGATCGGCAGGCCGGTCAGGAAGATCAGCACCGAGACCACCGCGATGGCCCATAGCGCATTGGTAAAGCCAAAGGACAGGGTGATCGCCGCGCCAATAGCCTCCAGCGCCAGAAAAGAGACGGCGCCTAACGCGGTGTTGGCGATCCTGAATTCCGACCATTTGCGAAAGCTCTTCGGCGTGTAGCGCAACGCATAGTCTTCCAGCGTCTCGTTGGCGACCCAGGTGTTGTAGTCGCGGCGGCTTTTGACGATGCGCTGTACGGAGGAGGAGTTCACAGGCGGGCTTGAAATCATTGAGCTGACTTCTCAGCAATTTCTGCACCAGCATCACCCTCAAGAACCGATGAAGCCGCCGATCACAGTGAAAAATCACTGACGCCGCGTCTGCGTCAAATGACGTACGCATGGCGCGCATATCACCCATCACAAACGCGGATGTCTTGCGCACCTTGGCGGTGCGACGGCGGTATGCGCCTTCACCACCTTGGCGCAAGCGGTGGCGGTTGCGACGCGAAGCTTTCGCCTCATTGTGGGGCGTTCATCCCTTCCCTTTGTTTGCTTCGCTCGGTGCGAAGCGGCGTAACGCAGGTCCCCACACACCCGTACACCTCGCGAATGCGCATGCGTACGTCAAACAGCGTATTGCTGCGATGCGCCAGCCAAAACTACTCTCGCTCCACGCCCTGCAAAGACGGCCGTGCATCACAGGCTGCATCGACCTCTGCCAGCAAGGCTCCGGGCAGTCTCCTCTGTCAATTCTGTGTAATGCCATCGTGTGAAAGGAACATCGCATGTCTGATCAATCCATCAAATCTGCAGGTCGTCGCAAAGTCCTCAAGGGACTTGCTGCCACCGCAGCTGTCGCGCTGCCGGGCTTCTCGTTGGCCGCACCGCCCGCGACTGCTGCAATCAACACCACCAAACTGGCAGTCACCGACACCGAAGTGATCGTCGGTCAGTTGCATTCAGCGACCGGCACCATGGCGATCTCCGAGACGGGCTCGATTCAGGCAGAGCGTCTGGCGATCGAGCAGATCAATGCCATGGGCGGCATCCTCGGCCGCAAGATCAAGATCATTCAGGAAGACGGCGCCTCTGACTGGCCAACCTTCGCCGAGAAAGCCAAGAAGCTGCTGTCCAACGACCGTGTCGCCGCCATCTTTGGTTGCTGGACCTCGGCATCGCGCAAAGCCGTGCTGCCCGTCGTTGAGAAAGAAAATGGTCTGCTCTACTACCCGACCTTCTATGAAGGCCTTGAGCAGTCGAAGAACGTGATCTACACCGGGCAGGAAGCGACGCAGCAGATCCTCGCCGGCCTTGACTGGGTCGTGAAAGAGAAAAAGGCCAAGAAATTCTTCCTCGTCGGTTCGGACTACATCTGGCCGCGCACGTCGAACAAGATCGCGCGCAAGCACATCGAGAACGTGATCAAGGGCGAGGTCGTCGGTGAAGAGTACTACCCGCTGGGTAATACGCAGTTCGGCTCGCTGATCAACAAGATCAAGCTGAAGAAACCGGATGTCGTGTTCGTTGACGTGGTCGGCGGCTCGACCGTCGCTTTCTTCAAGCAGCTGAAAGCGGCGGGCGTGACGGGCAAGACGCAAGTCGTGCTGACGCTGTCGGTGACGGAAGACGAGATGCTCGGCATCGGCGGCGAGAACGCCGAAGGTTTCTATTCGTCGATGAAGTATTTCCAGTCACTCGACAACCCGAACAACAAGAAATTTGTTGAGGCTTTCAAGGCCAAGTATGGCCCGAATGCAGTGATCGGCGACGTGACCCAGGCAGCCTACCTCGGCCCGTGGCTTTGGAAAGCAGCGGTCGAGAAAGCCGGCTCCTTCGACGTGGACAAGGTCGTTGCTGCATCACCCGGCATCGAACTCAAGACCGCGCCCGAAGGCTACGTGAAGCTGCATGAGAACCATCACCTGTGGTCAAAGACCCGCATCGGTGAAGTGCAGAAGAACGGCCAGTTCAAGGTGATCTACGAATCCGGCCTGATCGAGCCGAACCCGTTCCCGAAGGGCTATCAGTAATCCGCACGACGGTGAATTGCGCGCGCAAGCAGCGCAATTCACCGGTTGTATGTGTCATCACCACCGCAGTACCACTGCAGCAAAGCGCACAGCACACAAGGAGTCAACATGGACTGGTTATCTGAATTTGGCGGCATCCTGATGATGCAGGGATTTAACGGGCTGTCATTCTTCTGCGTGCTGCTGCTGATGGCGCTGGGCCTGGCGATCATCTTTGGCCAGATGGGCGTGATCAATATGGCGCATGGCGAGTTCCTGACCATTGGCGCGTATTCCACTTATCTGTTGTCCAAGCTGACCACCGATTACGCCCCCGAGCTGCAACCTTATTACTTTTTTGGTGCGATCGCGCTGGCATTCGCCGTGGCCTATGTCGTGGGCTACTGGGTCGAGCGCCTGATGATTTCGCATTTGTACAAGCGCCCGCTCGACACGCTGCTGGCCACCTGGGGCTTGTCGCTGATCATGCAGCAGATTTTCCGTTCGACCTTTGGTCCGAAAGAAGTCACGGCCACGCTGCCGGACTGGCTGATGGGGTCGGTGCAGCCGTTCGAGGGCGTCGATATTCCATTGAACGGCCTCTTCATCATGGCGATGACAGCCGTGCTGACGGGCACCATTTTTGTCCTGCTGTATCGCTCGCGCTGGGGCCTGCAGGTGCGCGCCACCATGCAGAACCGCATGATGTCCGGCGCGGTGGGCATCAACACACGCAAGGTCGACCGCACGACATTTGCACTCGGCTGTGGTGTCGCTGGTGTGGCCGGTGCGGCGTTCACCACCATCGGCTCGACCGGCCCGACCTCCGGCTCGCTGTACATCGTCGATACCTTCCTGACGGTCGTATTCGGCGGCGCACAGAGCCTGATCGGCACCATCGTCTCGGCCTTCGCGATTGCGCAGACACAGTCGACTACTGAATTCTTCATGACCGGCTCGCTGGCCAAGGTGCTCACGCTGTCGATCGTGATCCTGATCCTGCTGATGCGCCCGCAAGGCCTGTTCGCCGTCAAGGTCCGCAAGTAATTCCTGAATCTCAAGAAAGGACCCGAAATGAACTCTGCATTTCAGAAAGTCTTGGGCGGCAAGGAGGGGACCATCGGTCTGCTCGTGCTGTGCGCCCTGCTGTTCGTGATCTTCCCGCTGGTGTTGAACAGTTTTCGCCTCAACATGGTCGGCAAGTATCTGTCGTATGCGTTTGTCGCAGTGGGCCTTGTGCTCTGCTGGGGCTATGGCGGCATTCTGTCACTGGGTCAGGGCGTGTTCTTCGGCTTGGGCGGCTATTGCATGGCGGCGTTCCTGAAGCTCGAAGCGTCTGACCCCGAGAGCACCAAGATTCAGTCCACGCCCGGCATTCCCGACTTCATGGACTGGAACCAGATCACGGAGCTGCCGGCGATCTGGTTGCCATTCAAGAGCCTGCCGCTGACATTCATTCTGGTGATGGCGGTACCCATGGTGCTGGCCTTTATCGTCGGCATCTCGATGTTCAAACGTCGTGTCGGTGATGTGTACTTCTCCATCGTCACTCAGGCAATCGCCGCGATCCTGACCATCCTGATCATCGGTCGTCAGGGCTGGACGGGTGGCGTGAATGGCATCACCGATCTGAAAACCCTGCTTGGCTGGGATATCCGCACCGACAACGCCAAGCTGATTTTGTACTACGTCTGCTGTCTGCTGCTGGTCGCTTGCATCTTGTTCGGTCGCTACGTGCTCACCTCCAAGCTGGGCCGGCTGCTGGTGGCGATGCGTGACAAGGAAGAGCGCGTACGTTTCTCCGGCTATGACGTGGCGAACTTCAAGGTGTTCACCTTTGTGGCTGCGGCCGGCATCTCGGCCATCGGCGGCGCGATGTTCACGCTGCAGGTGGGTTTCATGTCGCCCTCATTCGTCGGCATCGTGCCTTCGATCGAGATGGTGATCTTCGCGGCGGTCGGCGGTCGCATGTCGCTGCTCGGCGCGGTGTACGGCACGCTGCTGGTCAGCTATGGCAAGACGTACTTTTCCGAGACGTTGCCTGAACTCTGGTTGTTCCTGATGGGCGGCCTGTTCATCGCGGTGGTCATGTACTTCCCGAACGGGATTGCGGGGCTGTGGGAAAGCCATGGCAAGAAGCTGCTGGCCAGGCTGACCGGGAAAACCGAACACAAGCCTGTGGCGGCTCCTCGGTCTGCGAGTTCATCCAGCGCAGCGAGCAAAGAAATCCAACTGACCGGCCTGGAGGTAACGAAATGAGCAGCGCAGCCATCGGTGGCATCACCACCAACCGTCCGGTACTGGCGATCGAAGGTCTGACCGTGTCTTTCGATGGATTCAAGGCGGTCGATGATCTGAATCTCTATGTGGACCGCAATGAAGTGCATGTGGTGATCGGCCCGAATGGCGCCGGCAAGACCACGCTGCTTGATCTCATTTGCGGCAAGACCAAGGCGACGTCGGGAAGCATTCAGTTCAAGGATATCGAGCTGACCAAGCTCTCGGAGCACCAGATCGTGCATTCCGGCGTGGGGCGCAAATTCCAGACGCCGTCGATCTATGAGGCGCTGACCGTGTTCGAAAACCTGGAGATGTCTTTCCCGCGCGGCCGCGGCGTGTTTGGCGCGCTGACCTTCCAGCGGACTCAGGACGTGATCGATCGTGTGCATCAGGTCGCGAATGACATCTTTCTCACGGATTTTCTGGAGATGACAGCCGATCTGCTCTCGCACGGCCAGAAGCAGTGGCTGGAGATCGGGATGCTGCTGATGCAGGAGCCCGAGCTGCTGATGCTCGATGAGCCGGTGGCTGGCATGTCGGTCTCCGAACGCGAAAAAACCGCCGAACTGCTCGCTCGCATCAGCAAAGGCCGCTCGGTCGTGGTGATCGAGCACGACATGGAATTCGTGAAATCGATCGCGCACAAGGTCACGGTGCTCCATCAGGGCAAATTGCTTGCCGCCGGCAGCATGGAAGCCGTGCAGAACAACCCCAAGGTCATTGAAGTCTATCTGGGCCATTGACACGCTTTGGCATTCACACGGAGGCAACTATGTTCAACGTCACCCATCTCGCATCCGGATATGGCCAGAGTCAGGTCATTCACGACCTGAGCTTCGCTGTCGGCAAACAGGAAATCGTTGCCGTCATGGGCCGCAATGGCATGGGCAAGACCACGCTGTTCAAGACGCTGATGGGCATTCTGCCCACGCGCGGCGGCAGCGTGACCATTGATGGCACCGAGATCTCGGCCATGGAGAGCCATGACCGTGTCGCCAATGGCATCGCCTATGTGCCGCAGGGGCGGATGATCTTCCCCAGCATGACGGTACTGGAGAACATTCAGACCGGCTTGCCGGCATCGGCGAACGGCAAGGTGCCCGACGAGCTGTATGCCTTGTTCCCGGTGTTGTATGACATGAGAGGCCGTCGTGGCGGCAACCTGTCAGGTGGTCAGCAGCAGCAGCTGGCGATCGCGCGCGCGCTGGCGACGAATCCAAAAGTGCTGCTGCTCGATGAGCCGACCGAAGGCATACAACCGTCGATCATCAAGGACATCGCGAAGAGCCTGAAAGAGATCCGCAAGATCCGCGAGCTGACCATCGTCGTGTCAGAGCAGGTGCTGTCCTTCACGATGGAGATTGCCGATCGCTTCTTCGTGATCGACAAAGGCCGCTTCGCTTACGAAAACACGCGAGCGAACGTGGATGAGGCAACGATTAGCCGTTACCTCTCGGTGTAAGCACCTCGATTGCGAGGGATCTGCTCCGGTCAATCGCAGCACGGCCGGCTTTTCGCGCCTGACACAGCAGAGCAAAGAATGGCAGGCGCACTTCTCATGATTTCCGATTCATGAACACTGATTAAAAAAGGAAATACCATGGCTGACACATTAATCAAGGTTGACCTGAGCAAGCCGGCAACCTCCAATGAAATGGTGCACAACCGCTGGCATCCGGACATTCCCATGGCGTGCTGGGTGAAGCCGGGCGACGAGTTCATTCTTGAAACCTATGACTGGACCGGCGGCTTCATCAAGAACAACGACAGCGCGGATGATGTGCGCGATATTGATCTGTCGACCGTTCACTACCTGTCCGGCCCGGTGGGCATCAAGGGCGCAGAGCCGGGCGATCTGCTCGTCGTCGATCTGCTCGACATCGGTGCCAAGCAAGATAGCCTGTGGGGCTTCAACGGCTTCTTCAGCAAGAAGAACGGCGGCGGCTTCCTGACCGATCATTTTCCGCAAGCGCAGAAATCGATCTGGGATTTCCATGGCATGTTCACCAGCTCGCGCCATGTGCCGGGTGTGCAGTATGCGGGCCTGATTCATCCCGGCCTGATCGGCTGTCTGCCGGATAAAAAAATGCTCGACATGTGGAACGAGCGCGAGGTCGATTTCATCGCGACCCAGCCGGACCGCGTGCCGCCACTGGCCAACCCGCCGTTTGCGTCCACCGCGCATATGGGCAAGCTGACCGGCGATGCCAAGGCCAAGGCCGCTGCGGAAGGCGCGCGCACCGTGCCACCGCGCGAGCATGGCGGCAACTGCGACATCAAGGATTTGTCGCGCGGCTCGAAAATTTTCTTCCCGGTCTATGTCGATGGCGCGGGCCTGTCGGTCGGCGACCTGCACTTCTCGCAGGGCGATGGCGAGATCACTTTCTGCGGCGCGATCGAAATGGCCGGGTGGGTGCACATGCGCGTGAACCTGATCAAGGGTGGCATGGCGAAGTACGGCATCAAGAACCCGATTTTCAAGCCCAGCCCGATCACCCCGACCTACAACGATTACATCATCTTCGAGGGCATCTCGGTTGATGAACAAGGCAAGCAGCATTATCTGGATGTGCATGTCGCCTATCGTCAGGCGTGTCTGAACGCGATCGAATATCTGAAGAAATTCGGCTATTCGGGTGCGCAGGCCTACTCGATTCTTGGCACAGCGCCGGTGCAGGGACATATCAGCGGCGTGGTCGACATACCGAATGCGTGCGCGACGCTCTGGCTGCCGACGCAGATCTTCGATTTCGACATCAACCCGAGTGCCGCCGGTCCCATCAAGCATATCGATGGCTCGGTGCAGATGCCGCTGTCACCAGACAGATAAGCCGCCAACGACTGGACACCACCATGCCCACTTACGACTATGAATGCCCCAGCTGCGGCAGCTTCGATGCGATCCGCAGCATCTCCGCAAGGAATGATCCTGCGGCGTGTCCCGAATGCGGGACAGCCTCGCCCCGCGTGATCGTGGCGAGTGCCGGACTGGCTTACCTTGACGGCACCACCGTCAAGGCCATGGAGACCAATGAGCGCGCGCGCCACGAGCCGCACAGCTCAAAGAACTATGTCGGTCACCGGCATCCGGCCGGCTGCGGATGCTGCTCCTCGTCGAAGAAGACCACCACGGTCCGAGGCCGGGACGGCAGCAAGGCATTTCCCTCGAAGCGGCCGTGGATGATCAGTCATTGATTGCGAGTACCAGCCCGCTGAGCGGGCGATGAGTTACCGGTAGTCAGAGCCGTCAGCCGGCGGAGCGCGAGAGCGCTCCGCCGGTTTTGCTTTGGTTCCGCCACTCTTGTTGTTTGCCCCCGCCTATGTCTTGTTTGCGGTTGGATTTTGACAAAAACTCGACATCAGGAGTGGACTCTGCATATAGCTCATATGCTATATAGCGCGATGCGCTATCAAATCCTTTTCTACAAACACAAGCATCGAAGCGGCGAGCCTCGGATAAAAAATTCCGGGTCGCCTACGATGCGTTGGAAGATGAATTTTCGGCGCTGGCTGCTTTGCTGCATGCCCGCACCGAAGCCGGGCTGACCCAGGCGGATGTTGCTGAGCGAATGGGCGTCTCCCAGCCCGTTGTGGCAAGAATAGAGGCAAGCCTTGGCAGCCGCGCGCATTCGCCCACGCTGGATACCCTCCGGCGCCCTTCCCTACGTTTGATAGGCCCCCACGGTTGAGCAAGCCGGACACTTGACCCGGCCTCAGCTGTACCCGGGTAAAAAATGCTGGATAATTTACGCCAGCATTTTTCCAATTATTTTCCGGGACATCATGAATAACAAGAATCGCCTGCTCGGCCTAGCGCTGGCCGGAGCTATCGCTTTGTCGCCCGCAGGGGTGCTGGCAGCCTCGTCACATTTCCCCTTGCAGCCTCTTGCAGACAAGCCCGGCCGTTTGGCCGTGAAAGGCGTGGGCAAGGTGTTTTACGTGCCTTCCACGCTTGACACCATTCAGTGGGGTTATCTGCCGAATGCCACCAGTACTCCGGTGCTGACGGTTCCCTCCGGCGCGACCGTGGTGTTCGATACGGTGTCGCATGAAGGCATTCTGGAAGATCAGGGCCGCGATCCTGTCAAATATTTCGGCAAGCATGGCGTGCCGGCGCATATGGTGCTGAAAGATGCGATCGCCATCACCAGCTCCAGTCTCGTGCATGATTTTGCGAAAGACGGGCCGCATATCGTCACCGGGCCGGTGGCGATCCTGGGCGCCGAGCCGGGCGATGTGCTGAAAGTCGATGTGCTGGCCGTGACGCCGCGCGTGCCCTATGGCGTGATCTCGAATCGTCATGGCAAAGGCGCGCTGCCCGGTGAATTTCCCGAAGGCGCGAAGCCCGAGCCGGATGCCAGCGCGGCCGAGCCGGAAAAATTTCACAACGTCTCTGTCTTCACGCCGATCAGAAAAAACACACGCGGCCAGTGGGAAGGCGTGATGAAGAATGCGCGTGGTGAGTCGGTGACTTTTTCAACGGCCCCCTTTATTGGCGTGATGGGCGTCGCGGCTGACACTTCCGAGCCTGTGCATTCGGTTCCGCCCGGCGTGTATGGCGGCAATATGGATGTGAAAGATCTGGGCGCGGGCACGACGGTGTACCTGCCGGTGTTTGTGCCGGGCGCAAATTTTTATGCTGGCGATCCGCACATGGCGCAGGGCAATGGCGAAGTGGCGCTGACAGCGCTGGAGCATTCGATGCGAGCGACCTTCCGCTTCACGCTGTTGAAGAAAGGCGATCCGCGCATACCGTCGGCGTCTGGCAGCCTGAGCAAGCCCTTTGGCGAGACACGCGACTACTGGATCACGATAGGTCTGAACCCCGACCTGAACGAGGCGATGAAAGATGCTGTGCGCGAATCGGTGCGCTTCCTGAATGAGGTGCTGGGCATGGATCGTGCGATCGCGTATGCCTATCTGTCGGCTGCAACGGACTTCAATGTGTCGCAAGTCGTGGATCGCACCAAGGGCATTCATGGTCTGATTCGCAAGGCCGATTTCCGTAAAGTGAAACATCCGTTGAAACCAGCGGCCGCCAAACCCTGAAGCCAGCATGTGCGCCAACTACACGCCACCCACGCCCAAGGGCATCAAGGCATCTTTTGGGGTGGAGTGCGGCAGTGCTTATCCGGAAGAGACTTTCCCCGGCTATCACGCGCCTATCGTGCGACTTGCAGACGATGGCAGCGGCGAGCTTGAGTGCGTGAGCGCCTGTTTTGGCATGGTGCCCGCTTGGGCAGAGCTTACGCTGTCTCGCCACACCTATAACGCACGCAGCGAGACGGTGGCCGGTAAGCCCTCGTTCCGCCATGCATGGCGCAAGCGTCAGTGGTGCATCGTGCCGGCCGAATCCTTCTTCGAGCCCAGCTATGAATCGGGAAAGGCCGTGCGCTGGAAAATTGCCCATGCCGATCATTCGCTGCTGGGCATTGCCGGCTTGTGGGAATGGCGAGCGACAGGTGGCCCGGATGACCGACCGCTGGTGTCGTTCACGATGCTGACCATTAATGCCGACGAACATCCGCTGATGAAGCGTTTTCATCGTCCGGAAGATGAGAAGCGCATGCTGGTGCTGCTGGAGCCTTCTCAGTATGAGGAATGGCTGCACGCCGCAGAAGACCGTATTACTTCGTTTTTTCAGCCCTACCCGGCTGACAAACTCACTGCCGAGGCTGCGCCGCGTGCGGTGAAGGCGGCAGTGAAGAAGGCCTCACGACCGATGAGGGCGGCGCCTCGCAAAGAGCCGCCCTCGTTGTGGGAAGAAGAGTAGGTAGTGAGGCGGATGTCTGAACAGTCGGTTAGAATCAGCAGCCGGAATCGTTGACGCTGCCATCCGGCATCACGGTATTGCAGATCTTCGCTTCTTCCAGCTTCACGCCATCGATTTTCGCGCCCTTGAGATTCGCGCCTTTCAGGTTGGCGGAGGCAAAGCTCGCACCGGTCAGATCCGCGCCTTCGAGGTTGGTTTCGCGCAGAAAGGCATTGAGGAAATTCGCGCCGTTCAGCTTTGCGCCGGACAGGTTGGCTTTTTTCAGGTTCGCGCTTTCAAAATTGGTCGACAGGGTGCGCTTTTCCATAGGACGCTGGGAGAGATCGGCCTTGGACAGATTGGCGCCAGCGAGGTTAGCGTTCTGAAAGTCTGCGCCGCGCAGATCTGCGCCGGACAGCGCAGCATCGGTCAGGTCGCAGTATTTGCAGGCGTTGGTCACGCGCAGGTTTTCCACTTTGGCGGCGTCCGCCGCATAGGCGGCGCCGGCTGCGCCGGCAGCAATGATCAGGGTGGCCAGTTTCAGCGCGGCCCGCGCTTGGAAATGCTTTGACACGATCAGGTTCTCCGGGGTTTTACATGTTGTGCGCAAGGCACAGACGTCATGATACTTGATCCTTCTGAAGCGATTTGCAAATGGGAAGCGTATCCAAGCTTATCCATCAACCGCATTGGAAAAGCTCAATACACCCCCCGCCTGTCGCCGGTAGCCTTTGGGCACCCCTGATTTTCTGCGAGGTCTATTCATGGCTTTCCCTCGACCTGTGGCCGCTGCGATGGCCATGCTGGTAGTCGGCAGTTGCTGGGTGCCTGCGCAGTCGTGCAGCGCGGCCACTGGCACGCATCAGGGGCAATCTGTCCCGTCTTCAGTAGAGACCGAACACCGCGAGATAAATGAAAGGCTGAGCAAGTTGCTTAAGGCAGGGGGTGACACTGCTCGCGCAGCCCAGGTGGTCGAGACCTTGTTGCGGCCGCATTTCGTCAAGGAAGAACAGTTTGCATTGCCACCGTTGCGGGCGCTGTCGCAGCTGGCATCCGATCAGGTGCCCGGCGATGCGCATGAGCTGGAACGCCTTGCGGATCAGCTCGCCCGAGAACTGCCTGGCATGCTGGCGGAGCACGAAAAGATCCATGGCGCGCTGCGACGCTTGCAGGCAGCGGCGAAAAAAGAAGGCAAGCCGGAAGGCGTGCAATTCGCCCAGGCCTTGTCAGCCCATGCGGCGATGGAGGAGCAGGTGCTTTATCCGGCCGCCGTGTTGGTCGGCAAATACCTGAAGCTGAAAGCC
>JACCDN010582043.1_pt1 | contig 11545 bp, 11 predicted proteins | sample 7441691 | NCBI WGS metagenome assembly JACCDN01 (sample SAMN15323439, study PRJNA562643) | freshwater metagenome | isolation source: river surface water | place: USA:Blue River Watershed | collected 2017-08-16
AGGCATGGATCTGATTGAAGAGAATGATGAATTGTATTGTGGTCGACCAGGTTCAATTCCAAGTACTTGGGCGCCTAATTTTATTAATGTTGAAACTGATTTTCTTATGGTATTCGGAGCTCGTCTTGATTTGGGACAGGTGGGTTACAACCCTTCTGGCTTTGCACCCAATGCAACTGTTGTAAGGATAGATATTGACGAAGAAGAATTCGCACGAATTCCTACGCGAGATAATTGGAGTAATTTCTGTATAGACATGAAGGAAGCTAAATCAGTTATTCGTGACCTAGCAAAACAGAATCTAGACCTTCACTTCACTCAATGGTGGGAAGATATTGCAAACTGGCAGAAGTCTCACCCAAAACCGAGGCATATTCCTCAAGATTTTACTGATGGAATAAGCTCTTATGAACTTATTGCGCAAGTTTCACGAGCTTTCAAAGGCAAGAATATTGTTACAGGAAGCTCCGGAACATGCATGGAGATGTTGCTGCAATCTTGGGAAGTTCAAGATGGGCAGAGAGTAATCAACAGTTGCGGTATTGGGAGCATGGGCTTTGCTATCCCTGCCGCTATTGGTATCTCCATTAAAACCGATAATAGAGAAGTTGTATGCATCGAGTCAGATGGCTCGTTCGCTATGAATATACAAGACCTAGTAACTATGAAGAGTCTAAATTCTCTATTTAAAGTTATTGTGATGGATTCTTCTGGGTATAAATCGATTTCCCTCTCGCAAGGAAGACTGAGTCAATTTGCTCATGGAAATAGCAGTAAAACGGAATTAGATCTCCCGAATATTGATGCAATCGCAAAATCAATAGGATTTGAATCTCGAGTCGTCACTAATGTTGACGATCTCTCTAAAGCTGTCACCTGGCTAAGTGACCAGAATGAATCATCAGTCTTGATAGTCAAAGTTTCTGAAAAGGAAGATGCCCTTCCGCGCCTAATTTCACGACCGAATACTTCTGGAGTTATGGAAACTCCACCTATGAACGAACTTTCTCCTAATCTTTAGGTGGCTTTCTACAAATAGCAATTAATCCTGCCTCAAAACCTAGATTTTTTTCGTCCGCTAGAGAGGCATTTGGCTTAGTTTCACTAATCCCTAAGACTTCTAGCCCTGACCTTTCAAGTAGTTTCTGTAGCCCTAAATCGGAGAAGAACTGTAAGTGCTCAGAACACCTTAGAGGAAAATATTTTCTCCACTTTCTTCCGACTCTGCGTTCGATAATTTGTATTGCACTCCAGAGTTTCTTCCTTGACGCAACAAGTTGAAGGAACTTCTTACTTGCAGATAATCCAACGCGCCTAATTGGAATTCCAGTTGGAACTTCAAATAAAAAGATCTCTGAATTTAGCTGAGTGATGTTTTCAATTAGTGCTTGTGGGTCGTTTAAGTGTTCGAGTACTCCACAACACATAACCAAATTGAGGCTAATTTCACTTGCATCGTCCAAGCTCTTGATCAAAGTGACACCGATTTCCGGAATAACGGCCTCATTTGCCTCCAACAAATACCTCTTGGGGAATTCTGGCATCACACCACCGTGCCCACCGCCAAAGTCTAGAACGCTCTCCATCTCTGCTGGCTTAAGACCAGCTATTTCCAAAGACTTGATAATCTGCAGCCTTCGTCCGGCAAGCCACTCTTTTCCGTTATTGAGATTGGAGTTTAAATTGTCGGTGTAGGTTGGTTCCCAACTATTCCTGATTTCAAAATATTTCTTTCCACGGTACGCCTTGTATAGGCTATCCATAATTCTGTGCGAATAATCTTCGTTAAACCAGCCTGATTGGCAGAACTCACATATTTTATACTGAGGACATTTTTGAACCTGGATCTCCGAAAGTTCTAGAACCCACGGTGATACGATTGACACGCTACCTTTAACAATACTTATCTTTCCGCAAGCAGGGCATGAATTTGTTCGCTTTTCTTCATTTATACTAATTTTGTCATTAGACATAGATATATTCTTTCATTTCGCGTTAGCGATGTCATTAGAATAACGGGCCAACAGTTTGTCAAACTCTTTTACATTTTCTTGGTAGACATTTAATGACTGAGGATTGGCCACATTTGCCAAGTGTGGAAGCAAGAGCTGCTTTAATTCCTGTGGTGGCAACATTGCCGATACCCCTAATTCAATATCTGCAAGTTTGCGGAATTCTTCATTGTTATAGTCAATATCTTCGAAATTGCAACCAACTTCGGTCGCTATGTAAGTAACGTATCTCATTTCATCTACGTTATTCTCGAATTTATTTCCCCATTCAAAATCCATATCCAGATAAGAGGTTGACAAATATTTGTGCAACATGGTGATGTTCTTATTCATAAAAGCTGCGTAAAATAGTCCTGTTCCAACCCCACCGAAAACTATATTGTCGTAGTTTGCAAACATTGCAATGGTGTTTAGAATGAAATTGGGTCGGCCACCAATAGGTGATCCCGCGAGACGTCGCGCGCTATAACCTAAACCCGTATGTTCCATCTGACCACTGAATCCAGAACATACAATTTTGAATCCCATGCTCTTGTAGTAGTTATAGATCAATGGGTTTACATACTCAATCCAATAAAGACAAACTGTGGCTTTTTTAGGATCATAATGCTCCGTAAATAAATCAACTTGACTTTCAGCGTTTTGCTGACTGAATTCAGTACCATGAACTGGGAAAAACAGAGTATTTCTATCTTGGGTTTTTCGCAGTTTTTCATATTCCTGCACTTGGTTCTTGACTTTTGAATGTGCATAGACAAACGGTGCTCCAATTGCAACCGTCATTGGATCATTTATCTTTGATCGTGCAATTCTCGCTTCGCTCCAACTCAGGTAAAGATAACGACCGTTAGGAAATTTACGAATTCCCTTTCCTGAGTCAAGTGCCCATCCGTGCTCAATTGAACCTTTAATCATGGCCTTGTCGCCTAGACCTGCGTAATTTACAAGGATTTCTCTGTGTCCATACAAGAATTGTTCTGAAAATTCAACGAGAGGCCCGGAGAGGCTTCTATCTAAACGCTTCAGAATCCTCTGTGTGTTTGTTACAAGCTTATGCACTTTAGTTCCTCCAATAGGATACCTAAGGTTATACAAATAAAATTATCTTTAGCCTTAAATTCACTTGATTCGCGTGGCAATTCCTTTATTTCTAACTTCTGTGGCGATTGAAGATGGAGTATTTTGTGTAAATTGAAAAAGTGCACCTATTGAGACTGCACTTGCGCCTGCAGCCACTGCATTTTCCACGTCTTCCGCTCCTCCAATACCCCCCGAGGCAATCACTGGAACATTAACCTGAGATGTGATTGCTGTAATTGGGTATTCATCGAGACCACTTAATGTTCCATCTCTGCTAATGGACTGTACCAACAATTCTCCCGCACCGTTGCCTACAGCTATTTTTGCAAATTCCAGTGCTGTATATTCAACATCCTTTGCACCTGAATTAGTTCTAATTGTCAGGTTTTGCGAATCCAAAATGTCTATTGCCACGATCACGGCTTGAGATCCAAACTCTAAAGCGATTTGGTTTATTAATTCGGGATTCTCGTGAGCACTTGTGCCCAGCACTATCTTTTCGGCTCCACTCCGCATACATGCTCGCGCATCTTCGATAGTGGATATCCCGCCACCGACGGAGAAAGGGATGTCTAGTACTTCGGAAAAGTAAGACGTGAGTTCCTCTGTAATTCGACTTCCTTTGGCTCGTGCATGCACGTCCAAAAACATCAACTCATCAACATCTCGGGCACCGTAGAGCCTTGCGGTTGCTTGAGCATTTCCGACGGTTCGCCAGTTATTAAACTGTTCACCCTTTACGACGGTAATGCCATCTGTGAGAATCGTTGGGATTATTCTTATTTTCATTTTACTTTACTCAAGATGTCTAGTATCAATTTCTTTCCTGCTTTTCCACTTTTTTCCGGATGAAATTGGAAACCCATAACTCTTCCTCTCTGTACAGCAGACACAAATTCTTCTTCACCATAAGGAGAGGATGCCAAAATGTCTGTGTTAGTGGTTGTTTGGAAGGCATAGGAATGTGTAAAGTAAAAATCTAAATTATTTGCAAGAGATGGCCATTGCGAAGGATCAGATGGGTTTACCTCCCGCCATCCAACATTCGGGATTCTCTCCCGATCAACTCTTGGCAGTAACTTGGATGTACCTGGAATTAAATTAAGACCTCGTGATGTTTTATCTTCTTCACTATCCGTGCCTAAGAGTTGCATTCCTAAACAAATTCCAACTAGGGAAGCGCCCCCAGCGAGTTGTGTATCAATGTATTCAGGAATTCCACAATCATCCAAGATTCTTGCTGCCGCCCCGAAGTGACCGAGACCCGGAAGAATCATTAAGTCTGACTGTTCCGAGGCGGAATTAGATCCTGAAGAACCAACAATGTGAATTCTGTTATTTGGGTGATCCGTAGTAAACGCCTTTATTACGGAATTTAAGTTGTTAATACCTAAATCAATTATGTGGATTAGCACTGGAAATTAATTGTCGTAATTAACTTTGATTGGCGTTCCGTGCTGATTTCGCTTGATTCTTCCATTCTCTTGTTGAAAAAGTGCCCTATTTGTGAATTTTTCGCAAATTTGTTCGAATTGATCTAACTTCATTCCAATATCATCGAGGATGCGTTCCAGAGGTTTTCCTAGGTATTCTCGAGGATACATTCCGTCGTTCTCTATGACAATCTTCAACCCTTGATCACGGGTTAAACGACCTCTACGTATATGCATTGAAACCAAATCCGTAGCTCTTCCATAACCAAATTTGAGATACTTAAAATAATCGTGAATTCCATGTTGATGATTATCGAGATTCTCATAATCCACAGCAGAACCTTCTACGATTCTCCCATATGATTTAAAACCATTGGCTTGAGCAAGTAGGTAGTTTGATAAACCGTCCCAAGGAAAATAGTGTCCAAGGAATATTCCAGTTATCCCAGCTTCTTCTAGCTCACCGTCGCTTGGATAGGTATACGGAATTAGTTGATTTTCTGGCACGTTCATGATCTCAGCAACATCTGAAGTTCTTAAGCCTAAAAGCCCTCCAAACTCCTCCAACCATCGTCGATTTAGGTATGGACTTCCCTGAGCTGCGGCTGGACCTCCGTATTCGTTCTGACTATTTTCTCCCCAAACAATCAACGGGACTTTAAACTGTACGGCTGCTCGAACAGGGATTGTAAATATGCCTAGATGTTCCGGCCAAGCAATATCTCCTACAGTCTCGAGGCCAAACCTGTTTAACTTTCGGCGGAGTAATTTATTCGGCGAAAACTCGACATAATCGACACCTAAAGATTTTATGTTTTCGATGTTTTCTCTTCCGATTTGGGACAAATCACAAGTTGTTGCATTAACACACAATGGGTTCAAGCCAAGTTCTAGAATTTTAAGCACTTGTGCGGTTGAATCTTTGCCACCAGACACTGGAATCAAGCAATCCCAATTAGTAGCATTTTTTGATCGATATTTTTCAACTAGCTCGAGAAATTCAACTTTTCTACTTTCCCAATCTATTTCTTTACGATTAATGTATGCATTGCAAGCGCTGCATACTCCATCGTTATCAAGACTTAAGTCAGGTTTTGTCGATGGGAGTAGGCAATTTCTGCAGTATTGAATTCTCATTGATTGTCTCCATCTTTGACTTTGCTAAGCTTTATTCTACCTGAATGCATTTTCTCAGGGTTACGTAAACGGAAAAGTTCCTCAGCAAATATCCAGTCTTCTTCAGAGTCAATATCGATAACTTCATATGGATTCAGTGGAAGAGCAAAACTTTTAGGCCCAATTATGGACTCCGTCGTCGTCCAGGTTGACCCTTTTCCTGTGTAGAACTGTCCGGCATCTGCATAAACGCTTGGAAGATCTTGGGTACGTTGCTCCATTTGTGCGTTCGCACCCAAAATAACTCTGCCTTGAGAGCTCAAACTAAACATTCTATTTTGGCCAACTGGCATTTTGATTGCCGGGAAAACATACTCAGGCGCCAGAGATTCAATTTGCATGACTGCAGTCGAAATGTGTTGATAATTCAAGAGTGGCGTTACAGGGTAAAGACACGTGACCATTGACTTGGATAGGTTCATTCGAATTACAAAATCTCGAATTACGTCCAAAGTGCCAGTGAAGTTATCCGACAATTTAGTATCCCGCAGGAACGGAACTTTTGCGCCGGACTTTGATGCCACGTCAGCTATTTCTTCATCGTCCGTAGATACGAAAATGTCAGTAAAAAGTTCAGATTTGATTGCATTTGAAATTGTAATCGATAAGGCGGGAACTCCGAGGAATTCACGAATATTCTTTCGTGGAATTCTTTGACTGCCCCCTCGTGCGGGAATAATGGCAATGTGCATAGCTATTGAATCATTCCTAAATCTAGTGGTGTTCCGATCTTAAAGTCATCTACAAATACTTTGCCGAGGACCATAGGAAAATATTGAGGTGAACAGCCGGCACCCGGACGAATCGCTCTAACGTTGAACGGCGTAACTTCTTCGCCCTGTTTTACATCTTTTACTACATAAAGAGATCGACGGAGTCTTCTAGATTCAGCCTCTGATTTTTGAATTGCCCACTCAGCATTACCAAGCGCAAGTGCAGCGTAGTTGCCTTCGATAACAAGTGACTTAAATTCTTCTGGCTCCATAGAGAATGCACCGTCTGCACCGCCGTCAGTTCGCTTCAACGTAATGTGCTTCTCTATCGCTGTCGCACCTAGAGCTACAGCTGCAATAGATACACCAATGCCAAGAGTGTGATCAGAGAGTCCGACTTTAACTTTAAATGAGTCAGCTAACGTTTTCATTCTGCGGATATGCGCCTCTGCAGGCTCTGCTGGGTATGAACTTGTGCACACCAAAAGGGTCAAGTCTTGATTTCCTGTTGATTTAAACACTTCCACTAACGCTTCAATCTCTGAAAATTCGGTCGCTCCGGTGGAGATAATCACTGGCTTGCCAGTCTCTGCAACGAGTTTGATTAAATTGTGATCAGAACTTTCTAGAGATGCAATTTTGTACATGGGGGCATCTAAAGATTCTAGGAACTCCACTGCTGAGCTATCAAATGGGGAACTAAAAGGAATCACTCCTCTTCGCCTGCAATGTTCAAAGAGTTCAGGGTGCCATTCCCATGGCGTCATCGCTTCTTGATAAAGCGAGTAGAGCGTACGTCCACCCCATAATTCATGTCCGTCCACGACAGCGAACTCAGGTAAATCAAGGGTCATTGTGTCCGCTGTGTAAGTCTGAAACTTGACCGCGGATGCGCCAGCATCGGCTGCTGCATCGATTAGTTGGTGCGCTCTATCAAGAGAACCTAAATGGTTTGCAGAGACTTCCGCGATGAAAAGGATGTGGTTGGAAGTTGCTGTCATGGTTAGATTATACGCGTGGAGGACAATTCGGTACCCAATAAGTCGTTAAATGCTTCACTTCGAATCGTTAGAGATTCTGACTCTGAGGCAATTTTGGCATGGCGGAATAACCCTGATGTACGTAAATGGTCAAGGAACCAAGAAATTCTTAGTCAAGACGAGCATGAAAAATGGTTCAGCGACTGGCTAATGCCAAATCATCAAAAAGGACACTTCTTCATAATAGAAGACTCATTTTCTTCATTGGGAATGGTTAGGTTTGATTCTAGATCTTTGCACGAATATGAAATTAGTATTGTTGTAGATCCAAATCATCAAAATCAAGGAGTTGCGAGAACTGCGATTGCCTTAGCTGCTCACGAAATAATTCTTTCGGATGGCAATTTCAGTGTCTTGGCGACAATTCACCGCAAGAATAGATTATCAATTTCGTTATTTACAAAAATCGGATTTGCTCAAACCGTGTTTGATGAAGCATTCTTACAGTTTCGCAGGGAATACAATCTCCAGGATTTCAATTAATTTGCTTGTTATCAATTTTAAATCCTCGTGCGTAAGATTTACATGCATTGGAAGTGAAATTTCTTCTGAGTAAAATCGGTCACTAACGGGATACATTCCTTCTCTGAATCCAAGATCCATAAACACAGGGTGTCGGTATGCCGGAAGATAATTTACTTGAACCCAAATTTTCTCGGCCCGAAGCAAATTAAATATTTCTTCTCTTTTTTCCGCGGGCACGCGAATTGGGAATAAATGCCACATCACATCACTTGAAGAGTCATTTTTTGGTAATTTTAAATTTGGTACATGTGAGAGTTGCTCCAAATAAAAATCAAATATCACTTTGCGCTTCAATTTGAATTCATTTAATCGTGAAAGTTGACTAAGCCCTAGCGCGCAGAGCACGTCAGGTAGTCGATAATTTAATCCGAATTCGTGTACTTCCTGATGCCAAGCGCCTTGATTCTTGATCACGAAACTCGCGGGATTTCGAATCAATCCTTGACGAGAAAATTTACGCGCTTTGTCGAGAAGAGCTGGATTAGTCGAGGCGACTGCTCCACCTTCTGTTGTCGTCATATTCTTAGTTGGGAAGAATGAAAACGTAGTGATATCTGCTACCGAACCGACCGGTTTTCCTTTATATGTACTTCCGATTGAATGTGCAGCATCTTCAATTAAATAGACATCGTATTTATCAGCAATCTCGCGTAGCTCGTCTAAAGCTGCCGGCTGGCCCGCGTAATCCACGGCGACAATTGCTTTGGTTCGTGTAGTGATAGCAGCTTCTACGAGCTTTGGGTCAATATTTGCAGAACCTTCCTGGACATCTGCAAAAACGATTTTTGCACCGAAAAGCGCTGCTGTTGCTTGTGTTGCGATGAATGTAATGGGTGGAGTAATGATTTCATCGCCTGGTTGTAATTCAATTGCAGCATATGCACAGTGAAGAGCCGCTGTTCCAGAAGTTACTGAAACACATGGTGCACCTACAATTTTTTCTAATTCTGCTTCAAATTGATCTACAAGCGGTCCGGTGGTTAGAAAATCTCCCTGTAAGGCTGAAACGACAGCGTCAATGTCTTGCTGTGAAATCGATTGACGCCCGTATGGAATCATTTTTAATTAATTTCCCCTAAGAAACTTCTAATTTGATCTTGAGTCATCCATAGGTCATTGGTGTCAGATTGGTAAGCCTTTCCTTCTGGCATGGATTCGCCTGATGGATTTTCATACCCCCATTCGGCAACCACAGGAGTGACTACATACCTATTTTCCAAAATAATTGTGCGTCGACTGTCGTCAGCCGAAATCATTTCTTCATGTAATTTTTCTCCGGGACGCATTCCAATTTCTTCAAGCTTGGCGCCTGGGGCTACTGCCATCGCTAAATCGGTGATTCTCATACTCGGGATACGCGGAACATAAAGTTCGCCACCGGTCATCATTTCAAGAGAGTCCAAAACAAATTTAACTGCTTGATCAATACTAATCCAAAATCTAGTCATGCGGAGATCAGTGATGGGTAACGCACGACCTTCATCTGCAAGTTGCTTCCAAAAAGGAATAACTGACCCGCGACTTCCCATGACATTTCCATAACGGACAACTGAAAAAGTTGTTCCATAACTGTAGCTGTAGTTATTTGCTGCCACAAATAATTTGTCTGCCGTGAGCTTTGTTGCGCCATATAGATTAATGGGGGAAGAGGCTTTATCTGTAGACAAAGCGACAACTTTCTTAACCCCAGTTTCAATGGATGCATCGATTACATTCTGGCTTCCAAGAACATTGGTTTTGATGAATTCCATAGGATTGTATTCGCCAGTATCAACCTGTTTCAATGCCGCTGTGTGAATCACATAGTCAACATCGTGCATGGCTCGCTTGAGACGGTCTAAGTCTCTGATGTCACCGATAAACCAACGCAGACGAGAGTCATCGCCTATTTCATTTCTGAAATTATGTTGCTTGAGTTCATCTCTTGAAAAAATAGCGATTCGGCGCACTTTCGTGTTTTCTAGCAACTCTTTGACTAGAGCTTTACCTAATGAGCCTGTTCCACCTGTAATTAAAATCGAAGAGTTATCAATCAGCGACATATTTCCCTCCGAAGGGCATAGATTTCCAAATTCCATTGCAGAGCATACCCTTGTTTCCTATGAGGCTAGTTTTCCGCGCAGATGCGTCAAGGCAAATCGGATCTGGTCACGTCATGCGCATTGCCACCATTGCACAAGAAGCAATTTCTAGAGGAATTGAGTGCCATTTTGTCGGTCGAATAAGCGATCTTGAGTGGGTTTCTGCGTATGTTCAAAATCTCGGTTTTGCGTCAATAGTTGATAAAGAAGATTCTTGGATCGCTAATTGCCTAGAAGATGTTCTAGTGCTTGACTCATATACGACATCGCTCGACTCACAGTACAGCAACCCGAGAAATTGGAAACTATTAGTTTGCATAGCTGACGGCTTTACTCCTGATTATCCTGCCGACATTAAAATCAAACAAAGTTTGGTGAAATCTGTTCAAGAATCGGCGTCTATATTCTTGGATGGTCCTGAATATATACTGATACGAAAAGGTATAGAGAAGTCGTCTAAAGGGAAGCCTGAATCCTCTATAACTCAAATTTTGATATTAGGCGGTGGATCAGATCCATTTGGTTTTGTCCACGCTGCTTTGAACGAGCTCAGTTTGATTCAAGGGAATTTCAAAATTATAGTTTTTTCCAACGAGAACTTATCCAAATTCGGATATCTAAATATCGAGCAACACCAAATTGGTCCGGAACTAGATATCTTAGCGAGTGGTGTTGATATGGTCATTACAACTGCCAGTACAACAAGTCTCGAGTTTGTCGCTCGTGAGATACCCACACTCATTGCGTGTGTTGTTGATAATCAGGAGAAAACTTATGCCGAGTTATCTAAGTTGAAATATGCCCTACCAATAGGTGTTCGATCCAACAAAGGCATTTGGCGTTTTGATCAGAAGATAATTAGGGATGCTGTTAATGATCCTAAAGTCCGGGAAGATCTGAAAAGTAGAATCTTGAACCTAATAGATCTTGATGGTCCATCACGTGTCGTTGATGAAATACAATGTTTATTAGCAAAGGGAGAAGTACGACGATGAGTAGAAAAGTTGCTCTAATTACTGGTGTTACCGGTCAAGATGGTTCATACCTGGCAGAGTTCTTGCTCGCAAAGGGTTATGAAGTACACGGCCTCATTCGTCGTTCCTCAACATTTAACACATCCCGCATCGATCACATCTATCAAGATCCACATGTAAAGAACCCACAATTGTTCTTGCACTACGGTGATTTGATTGATGGAGTAGGACTTACCAATTTGATTCGCGAAATCAAGCCAACTGAGGTCTATAACCTCGGAGCGCAATCACATGTGCAGGTCTCTTTCACCATGCCGCAATACACCGGCCAGGTCGATGCAGTAGGCGCAGTTGGCTTACTTGAGGCTATCCGCAGCGCAGATATCGATACTCGTTTCTATCAGGCCTCAACATCTGAGCTCTTTGGATCGACTCCACCACCACAGAACGAGAATTCAGTATTCCGTCCACAGTCACCATATGCCGCTGCAAAGTTGATGGCGTACTGGTG
>JACCDN010799301.1_pt1 | contig 11539 bp, 10 predicted proteins | sample 7441691 | NCBI WGS metagenome assembly JACCDN01 (sample SAMN15323439, study PRJNA562643) | freshwater metagenome | isolation source: river surface water | place: USA:Blue River Watershed | collected 2017-08-16
CCACCTGACTTCTCTATTTTTTTCAATTCAGCTTCTATGTTTCTTTCACTAGTGCGAGCTATTGATGCTTGATAACTACTGTTCATCATAGCTGTGCCAATAATCGCGAATTGTCCAAGGAAAACGTAATTTGGGAAAGCTGCCTCAGGGTTATAAACGAAATTATTTAAAAAAGCTTCAAATATGTTTTTGTTACCGAATAAAGAGACAAATTCTCTTTTTTTCTCCTCTTCGTCGATGTTTGGGTTTTTAGTTTTAGCACCGGCTTGTTGTTCTTCTTTTTTTTCTGCAGTATCTGCAGCTTTAGGAGCTGCAGCTTTTGTTACCGTGACGTCTATAGCGTCAGCATTTAGTTTTTCATTGAAGGCTTTGAGTTCTGCTTGGGCTTTTTCGTAGGCTGCTTTAGCGGCTTCGACTGTTGGATCTGCAAATACATCACTGGTATGTGCAGCTTTATAGGCTTCATACTTTACATCATTTTTTAGGTTATCTAAAGTAAAAGCTCGATCTTTATCTTTTATTGCGGCAAACAACACGCCAACTTTATCTTCCACATTTTTTTCCAGGTCTTTTTTTTGTGCTTCTACATAGCTTTTTTCCGCTGCCTGTACATCAGAATCGTTAAAAATTTTTGGATTAGCCGCTTTAAACGCTGCAAATTCTGTTGGTTTGTCTAGAAGATCACCAGAAAATGTTGCCCCTGACGCTGCTCCCCCTGCCGCTAATTTCTTGAACACTTTTGCTACAAATTCGGCTTTAGCTTCAGTAGCTGACAATGGTGTTACCGCGGCGCCCATGGTAGCAGCAGCTTTTGATGGAGTGGTAAACGCTTCGAGGGCTGCTTTGGCTTTTTCGTAAGCTAATTTGGCGGATTCGACTGTTGGATCTGCAAATACATCAGCAGCATGTGCAGCTTTATAGGCTTCATACTTTGCATCATCTTTTAGGTCAGCTAAAGTAAAAGCTGAATCTTGATCTCTTATTGCGCTAAACAAAGAGCCAAATTTACCTTCCACATCTAGTTCCAGGTTTTTTATTTGTTCTTCTAGATAGAGTTTTTGCGCTTCTTTTATAGCTGGGTCGTCAAAAATGCCTTTATTAGCCTCTTTAAATTTTGCAAATTTTATCTCGTCGTCTAAAATATCCCTATCAAATAGTTTTCCAGATGCAGAGGCCACTTGACTCATGAATCTAATTTTTTGTGCATTTGCCATTTTAGACCACCATAATATACACGTTTTTCTAAGCTAATAAGGCCTTTCCTTCTATTTTTTTAGACTCTGGGGTTTGGTAAAAGTTCATTTTATGCGAGGTAAAAAAAGGTGTAGATGCAACACAACCCCAGCTTCGCTTCGCTCAGCTGCCCCTTGCCGCTGCTAGCGCAGCTATAAGGGGCGGGTTTTTAGAACCAAGTTCTAAACCACTGGATAAAGCTGTGGAAAGTAAAACTCTACAATCTCCTGTGGGAAACATAAGTACAAACTACCATATGGCGTATCGCTACCTAACAATCCAGCTTTTACTAAGCTTGACACAATATTACGACTTTGCCGGTCCGCATAACCTGTCAAATTTTGTATTGAATTACGCTCTACTAAACCATGCAATAACGCTTCTTTAAGTACAATTACACTGCCTTTTGGTAATTTTTTAGCTTGAATTTGACTATGTGCGTAATATTCTATACGTTGCATTAAATTTGGCGTATCTAACAGTTTCTGCATAAAATCTATCTGATCAATTGCTGTTTGCAAAAAGAATACGCAAAAATTTGCTAATTGTTTTTGTGATAAATTGCCACGCCCATCTAAGTCTCCTTCCCGCTGGCCATCTGCCAGATCTAAATTAGCTTTGTATAATTGTGCGTTACGTGCCAAACCACGAGAAATTGACCATAAATTATTACCAACGCCAGCTTGACGCAAAGCTAAATGCGAAATAAGCCTTGTAACACGGCCATTACCATCATAAAACGGATGAATCCATAATAATCTATGATGTGCGGCAGCCACCGTGATAATTTGCTCAATCCTCGATAAACTAGCAAAATTATACGCTTGTTCAAATCTTTCTAAAAAGGCTACAATATTTGCGGCTTTCGGTGGAACATGCCGACCAACCATTACATCTCCAGCACGAAATTCACCCGGGACAATCGCAATGGTGTCGTCAGTGTCAGGGTTTTTTACCCAACACAATGACTCTGGCAAACGAGCATAAAATTCTTTATGTACTAATTTGATATTAGCTTGCGAAAAGGTATCTGTTAAATTCTGTTTTTGATCTAACAGCATTTGTACTTCAATATGCGCTTTAGCTTCTAACTGTAAATCTCTTTTCTCTGGATTATTAGAGAAATCTGCTTTTAAAGCTAGTTCAATGTCACGTGGATTAGTGTTATGTCCTTCGATCAGGTTGCTGTAATAACAATTCATCGTACGTACTAATTGGCCAATTCTTACTTGCACCAATGGATGTAGCTGCGCTGCCATACGGGCGCTTTTTTCAATCATAACTACCGCCAAATCCTCCAGTTCTCGGTTCCCCTGTGCTGGAAGCATTGGTTCCATTAAGCTTGGATGTTCTATGGATTTTGCCATGATTTTTGCCGGTTTTTATAATATACAATTATCTTTATTTATAGCATATTTTTGTGTTTTTAGATAATTTTTTGCCGGATTTTTTGCCGAATTAGGCAACGCAAACCGCGGTTCAACGTCACGGGTCGCACGGGTGTGCGACCCCTACGGTCACATTTTTCATCGCATACCGTGATTGATTAACACATTTAACCCTGCCAAAATTATATCAATACATATTTAACGGGGTTAAAAATGAACCTTGATACATTAAACCGTTAACGATTGTGTAACGACAGATTGCCAAAAAATTAGGCGTTGTAGGGGTCGGACACCCGTCCGACCCGTTTTACAACCACGGGTTGACACAATATATTGCGTGGTTGCGGCGTGGTTGCGGCGTTAACGCATCACCAGGGCGCCCCGCGTGGGAACGGGTCGCACGGGTGTGCGACCCCTACGATTCGTCATCATCACCCGTAAATGATTCGTCGTCATCATTATCATCTTGCAATAATGATTCCAGATCAGAAAAATCTGGTAAATCTGGCAATTCAAAATCAAATTCAGGTTTCGGGAATTTATTGGCAGCCAGTTCTTGCTCGTCTATTGCAACTGAGGCTAGTTTATATTTACCTAACATATGGCTATCGTAATAAGCTTCAGAGCCTAGCATTTCTAGCACTTTATTTAAGCTTTCCATGTATTTATGTTTATTACGTTGCATTAATATATCTGGCGGATACATGGTTACTTTTTCTACATCATTTAATATAGACACTGCTAATTGTTCAGATCCTATGGCGTCGTTACCACTTAGGCGCTCAATATGCTTTAATTCATCGACGGTACTACCATGTCTAATTAACGGTAGACTAAATAATTCTTCGTTTTCTTCGCCAATCATTTGTCGTACTAAATCATTAACTTCAATGCGCGTAAAGGCCGAGACTGTATTAGATGAGTCTATGTCTTCATATTGCGCACTTAATTCTTGTTGTTTAGATACTTCATATTCTAATAACGAAATTAAACTACTAACGCCGCGTTCAACTGGATTCATATCAGCTTGTGCATTAAGCAGCGCGTCACTAATTATCGCGATATCTTCGCTAGGTGTTACTATTGGCAAATCGACTTTACCTTGTTGCAACACTTTTTTAAATAATTTTAAGCGATTGTCTAATTCTATTAATTCATTATCTGGCGTAGTTTCTACTTTTAAAAAATGCGAGATACGCATTTTTTTGACCGGCGTAGGATTAGCAAAGAACATTTCTGCACGAATAATAGTTGATTTGAAAAATATATGGCACTGACCTTCACGCTGATCACGTAGATCGAGTAGTTCAATCCGTGCCCGACGATCTACTGAGGCGTTCTTAGTATCCATATAATTAGTTGATAAGCTACCGGCGTTTTGTTGAAAGCCGCTGACATTAGTCACATAAGTTTCACCGGCAACTTTATTAAAAAATTCCCAAGTTTCTTGTGGATCTTCCAGCTTCATACAAATTTTAATATTACAGTTCGCGCCAATTGAGGCAGCTTCTTCTTTCGAGGCTTTTTGGAATGCCGGTAAATCTTGCCCGGCGAATACTGCCGAGAAACCTAACGATCGCGCTTGCGCTGGCACTACCGCAAAACCTTTTACTGCATAATAGCCGTACTCGTCCATGATACACATGTACGGGGCTGGAGAATTAGTTGGTTTGCGTAAAATCACATCGCGATAATCACCTTCTACCGTATCGCCTAAACCTGCAGCCATCATGGCTTTAAGTGAGGCGATAATAATTTTACCCAAATTGGCTAGCTCATCTGGTGATTTTTCTAATGCTGGTAATAATACGACTAATATACGTCGATTTAATACTACGTCTTTAAGATCAACTTCAGCTAGATTAGTACGTAAGATGTGCCCATAAGTATCCGATAACGAACCGAATACGCGGGTTAACTGCATAGTTATAAACCCATGCTGCTCTAATACTTCACCAGCTTGGCGACCGCGATTTTTTACATTGTAACCTGGCAAGTTTAATACGTAATTGCGAATTGGGTCCATTACTACTTCGGGAATATCGCTAATATCGTATTCCATACCAGTTTCTGGCACCGGGAATTTTTTATCGACTACGATTTTTTCGAGTTTTTCCAGAATGAAATAATTACGAATCGAGTTGGCGTCCATTAATAAAGCGCCTTTGTCGCGCATATAGACCATGATTTTCATTAAACTTTCGACAAAGTTAATCGCTCGACCTTTCCACATATCAGCACTAGCATCGCCGCCACCACCAGAGTCCATTAAACTAGTAACTAGATTTGAGACCATGCTTGAGGAACCACGCGCAAACGGATTCATGGTATTAGATAATCTAGAATTTTGGGCACCAATAATATCGCGCGCACCGGTCATAAAGTTGATTAATAACATATCATCGTCACGGCCCATAGTGCGCACCATGGAAAATATTTTCGCAAATAAGCTGTTATCGCCTTTACCGTCAATATAAATAAAGCCACTAGCTTGCACTAACGCATTAAACGCTAGCGATACTAACGCTTCAGTTTTACCACTACCGGTTGAACCAAAGATTAATATATGCGTACGTAAATCATCATTGCTAAACCATAACTCTTCTTGGGTAACTCGATCATTACCAAAAAACGAAATCCCGCCACTTTTCCGCGCTGTTTGAGTACCAGGTATTAGATCGTTATAGTCGAGCACTTCGGCTGATCTAGGTAAACGAAACGGCAAAGTATATTTACGCGTATAAGAAAATAAAAATAACGAGCCGCAAGCCAGAAAGATTAAATCTGCCACCATTGGGAAAATAAAACACACCGCGATGCCACTGAAAGCTACGACAAAATTTGTCGCTGGTAAGCTTAAGAACTCGGCAAAACGCTCGCCTAATGGCCGCGTATCACGCGCTAACTGCTGCGCTGAATGCTCATGCTTAGATTCGATCCCTCGAATATTATCTGACATGTATTCCTATCCCAGCTCAAATTGTTTTAACAACTCATCCTTCTCTTCTGGTGTGGGAGTATAGATTATATCCTGTAAGGCTAAATCTAACCCCTTAGTTGCTTCATTTACCATTGGCACCCCCAATGGCCTACGCAAGGCTTTTTCCGCCAAGAAATGCGCGTGTACGCCAGCTGCTTCACAAAATGCAGTTTGCCGGCCCACGTTATTTAAAAAATACCAAAACTTACGATCAAACGGTTTTAACCAAATAAAGTCTGCAGTCGCAAACACCCCGTCTTCACGCGCATATAATAATAGTGCCATAAACACTGTAGATTCATAGGCATGTGATTTAATAATATCGTCAATCGCTCGTTCTTTGATATGTTTTTTCCATAAGTCATCGACCCCGGTAAAATCAAGCTTATCAAGCTTACCGCCAGCACAAGAACGATTAATTTGAATTAATAAATTACGCGCATTTTGCGTATCGCGACAACCACGCGCAATAAATGCAGCAAACAAGGCGCGACGATGGATTGGTAAACGTTCAGGTCCAGCCCATAGCCGGCCCAATTGCGCAGCAAATACGCGATTAGCGCGATTTTTATTCAAGACCATATTAAACTTTGGGCCTTTAGATAACGCGCCGCTCGCTGCTTCAACGCTTATGTTAATTAATTTATAGGTTTTACAAAATTCTACCGGCGATTGCCCCATCGCCCACGGACCTTTATCGATATCAGCTGCAACAATATCCGTATTCAATACTGGATTAATTTGTGGCCAGACAGAACACTCTTGTTCCGCTAACGAGTGCATATCGTAACGTTTACGATAGCGCATTTTTACATTACGCCCATAAGTTAAAAAACAAAACCAGGCTAAACAAAGAGTAATCGGTACACGAATATATTTACCAATTACATCGCTTAATTGCGCAGCGTATTCGGCAGTAAGCATGTCGGGGGTTATTTGCTTGGTTACTAATAAAGTTTTAAGGATCTCTGTTTGCATGTCTTTAACCCAGCTAATAGTACTAGGTAAAGCTTTTACTACTAGCCATAGCAGATACGACTCAGCCATACGTAATTTAATAAATAGATATTTAATCTGGTCGGAAAAAGATAACCAAACAATCATCCCGACCACAAAAATAAAACCAATGATCCATAAAATGGCCATTGAATTTTTATCGTCACCTTGTCCAGCTCCGCTCATAGCCTGCTCTCTAATCCAACATTAATTCATCTAATGCTACTTGCTGCGGATTTGGCGAATTTTGTACAATCTCTACTAACACATCCGCCGCACACAACAAACGCAACGCACTAGCGCCTTTATCATCAAAGTTAACAGTTACACCGAGTAAGGTGCCTTCAGCACGGCTAAAATCTACCCCCAGACCATAGCCCAAACAAAACGAGCACAACTGGTCAGCACGACGCATGATTGCTGGCAACAAACCTTTGGCGGTAAAAACATCCACTGGATTTACCACATCACCCTTTAGTGTAAATTTGCAACCCAATTCGCTGGCTACGGCCGCCACTTGTAATGCTATATCCGGTTTAGTAGTAGTCATTCATTTCTCTTTGCACAACAACATATACATTATATACTAGGCTAGAGCTCGAGGTAGCAAAATCCTTATGTCACAGCTATAGTTAGCTTAACCATGGTAAACTTAAATCGATGAAAAATATATACTTTAGATTAGCATTAACCCTAACTTTGTGCGTCAGTTTATCTGGCTGTAACTCCGCTTTACGCAAAAATAGTGAGTTTAACGCTGCCAAGACTCCGGTTAATCCAGATATTGCACAAGAATTAGTCGCTGCAGCCAAATCAATAGAAAGCTCTCTAGCTCTATTGGCGAGAAATCAACAAGAAAATAATATCCCCTTGCTCAACACCGCACCACTAATTACGCCTGAAGGCGGCATGAGCGGCACTGCCGATATAGATTGGACCGGTCCCATAGAGCCATTACTGCGTAAATTATCTGATATGACCGATTATAAATTAAAAGTCTTGGGCAATGCCCCGGCAATTCCAATTATTGTCTCTATCTCGCAAAACAAAGCGGTCATCGCTGATATTTTGAAAAATGCCGGGATGCAAGCTGGTAAACGTGCACATATAGTCGTGTTCCCGGCCAATCGGGTCATAGAAATTCGTTATGCCAGTATGGGGTAAATTATGACTACATTACTGCCTACAAACATAAAAACCATTTTAGTAATTTACATTGCTTTGTGTTTGGTAGGTTGTGCGCCCAAAAAAACCATTACTTCTGGCTGTGATATTGATAAAAGTAAAATCGTCTCAGAAAACGCTTACGCACCGTATGAATTAGCTACCGCCAACGATCAAGCGGTAGAATCGATGCGCAGCGTTAAAGAAAATCTTAAACATGCTTCAAGTGATGAAAGTAACGAGCCGGCAGTTAGTGCTTTGCGTGCACAAGCATTACGCGAAACAGCTTTATCGATTGGTGCGCGTGGTGGCTTAGCGGAACGTGCGCAACAAATTAACAGCGTATTATTAGCGTATGAACCAATGCTGGCGAAAATATTTCAATTTTATGGAATTCTACTCGACGATAATATCTTACCCCCGGTTTTAGTCGAAGCACGCAATACTTTAAATTTATCCGGCACAGATGCGATTCGGATTGCCGATCGCAACTATAAAGTTCTAGTACAGGCGCGTTTCGTTACTGCACCGCCAACTTGGCGTGAATACTTATGGATGTCATACGGTGTGCCAGAATTACCCGATCGCAGTTTACTGCCACGCAATAAGCCAGAGCGTATAATGTGGGAACGCGATCTAGAAGAAGGTTGGCAAGCTGGTTTACGTCAAGCAGATTTAATTTATACCGAAAATATTAACCGTTTGGTGCGTGATTTCAACGGTATGATTTTATACCGCAAATTATTAGCACAAAACATGGTGAGCCCACCGTATGTTGCAGCCATGGATATGGGCGTGACTGGTGACGGCGAAGATATGACTGTAAATGATCGCGTGTTGCGTATTACGGCATTCCCGCAATTACAGGCAAGTGGCGAAGGATGGAAAACGGAGATCCGCAGTTATGAGTGAATTCATAATGCCCAACGAACCGGTGCGTTTTACTAATCCGGATTTAGAGCGTGTACTGGTACACTGTATAAAAGTAAATGCTTCGGATATTACGATACAAACCGGTTCACCGATTATTGCTGAAATTTATGGGCGGATTCATCCCATAACCATCAGAAAAATGTCGAACACTGAAGTCGGCGATTTATTAAATGCAATTTACGGTGCTAACGGTACCACGCAAATATTTAGCGGCAAAGACGTAGATACGCATTATGAAATCCGCCCCACTCGTACTGAACGTTATCGTTTTCGGGTCAACGGTACTGGCTGTCAAGTTGAAGGACATGACGGTATTCAAATAACTATGCGTACCATTCCCACCACACCACCGGATTTAGCTAGTTTAAATCTAGAACCAGAAATTTTAAATAATATGTCGCCACGCCAAGGTACAGTGGTGATCACTGGCTCTACCGGTTCTGGTAAAAGTACTTTATTAGCTTCAATTATTAAAAGTTTGCTATCACAAAAAGATGGCAATCGTAAAATGTTGACTTATGAAGCACCAATTGAATTTGTATATGACATGGTTGAAGCGCCATCGTCATTAATCAGTCAATCAGAAATTCCGCGCCACTTACCTAGTTTTGCGGCAGGGGTAAGAAACGCATTACGGCGTAAACCAGGTTTAATCCTCGTGGGTGAAGCGCGTGATACTGAGACTATTGCGGCGGTAATTGAAGCCGCACTTACCGGTCACCCGGTATATACTACGGTACATAGTAACGGCGTAGCCGACGCGGTACGCCGTATGATTTCAACTTTTCCAGCTGACGAACGCCATGGGCGCGCATTAGATATTTTAGAAACTTTACGTTTAATCGTGTGGCAACAATTAGCACCGGCTACTGACGGCAAGCGTGTGGCGTTACGCGAATATTTAGTATTTAATGATTCGATTCGTGATGCGTTGTTAAATACCGAAATCGAACAATTAGCTGCTAGTACTAGAAAACTATTAAAAGAACATGGCCAACCAATGCTAGTTGATGCGCAGAAAAAATTCGAAGCTGGGATTCTAGAAGAGCGTTATTATAAACATATAATAAATCAAACTAAAATGTTAGATAAAGATCTAGGCGTGTAATTTAGATTAGACAGGAGTACTAATTATATGGCAAACCCTGGAGCCAGTTGGCGTGATTCAGCAAGAAATCCACGCTTCTTTTTTATCGACGCGTTAGCGGCGTTACCATTAGTATTGTTTTTACTCCATATCAAGAAATGGACTTTTTTCTTGGCTTTGGCCACAATGTTGTTTTTTGGCATTCTAGAAAAATTCAAATTCACCGTACCAATTTTTATGCGCTTCTTTCGCAGTACTTTAGCTGGTAAAGTGCGCGTCGCGCGACCAGTATGGCGAGAGTAATATGTTAAAGCATTTTATCCATAGTCAACATGGCGATATAGTTTTTAACCGTAACAGTTTTAGACGTTTTATTTATGTGGCATTTTTATTATTGATTATAAATTATATTATTATTGCTTTTATGTATTTTAAATTATTAACTATTCAAACTCCGCCCAATTTTGCTACCACTTCTGATGGGCGTTTGATTAACGTGTATCCTGAGAAGTAAAGGGATTGCCGGTTTGTTTATTACTGGCGCCCACAACCCCAGCTTCGTGCTGCGCACTCGCTGCCCCTTCCGCCGCTGCGCGGCTCTAAGGGGCGGGTTTTTATCGCAAGAATAATAGTGCTTATTACATAATCTATGTTATTAAAAACCTAATCATTAGTTAATCTTAACGTTCTAATATCTAATTCTGATAAAGAGTAATCTATTGTTGGCTTATTACGCATGCTACGCGCAAATGGTTTTATTAAAGTATTATACGGAATAATTTCAGTCATAAATTATTTTGCAATAATCATTCCCAGTATTAAATCAGGAATTTTGCGACAAAAATCCGCCCCTTAGAGCTGCGCTAGCAGCGGAAGGGGCAGCGAGTGCGCAGCACGAAGCTGGGGTTGTTTGTGCGCATTAATAAACAAACAGGCCGTCCTTTAACTTAATGGCCGTGGGCCTGCTGCGCACTCCCTCAAAAACCCTGCGGGTTGGTATGCGGCGCTACTTTACCGGTCACAGTACGATTAAAAGTTGCAATAATAATCCCAATTGGTGACTCGGTCTCTGGCACACGCCATACCAGAAATTCCATATTGACACTTTGCTCCATGCGTTTTACAGCATTCGAGAATCTAATTAAAGCTGGGATTTTAATTTGCCATGCGTAGCGCCCCTGAAATGCTTTACTAGTAACAATTTCCGGTGCCGCAGTGGGGTGAATTGAAACCACATAGAAGTCAGTCTTGATCGCTGCAAAATCTTCATCGTTAGCCAACATATCAGTGTATATTTTTAAAGCTTTTTCGCTGTAATATTCGGTAAGCTTAGCCGCTTGTTTATCTTGGTTACTATAATTAAAACTAAAAGATTTAGTTAAAGCTTCATTCACCCAATTTAATAATGCTGGTTTGGATATGCCTTCTTGATCTAATGGTATAGGTTCGATGATTTGTAAATTTTGATTTAACTTAAAGTGTATCGGCGTTACTCGCGTACCTAATTGCACAAAAATAAACATCCAGAGCATACCAATTAAAATCATTAAGCCAAACAATAATAAATTTATTAAGTTCTTGTAATCAAGTTTATAACGCAATCTATGTTTAATAGTGTACATTGGTTCTGGCACAACTTGCGACATATTAATTACTCTCTTGATCGAAAACTTGTTCGAAATTAAGTTGATATATAGCTAAACCATAAAACGGTGAAACTAAAGTTGATATTCTAGCAATTGACAATTTTGCTAACAA
>JACCDN010987512.1_pt1 | contig 11539 bp, 2 predicted proteins | sample 7441691 | NCBI WGS metagenome assembly JACCDN01 (sample SAMN15323439, study PRJNA562643) | freshwater metagenome | isolation source: river surface water | place: USA:Blue River Watershed | collected 2017-08-16
ATTGGCACGCCATTTGGTGATGGTGCTTCCGGGGATTCGGGATCGTGGATCAATACCGCGGTAACTATTTTTTGGATCGTTGGAATCTGTAACAGTACTAACTTCTTTGACAACTTAGATGGTGCTGCATCTGGTGCGGTTGCAATTGCAGCGCTAGGCGTTTTCCTGATTGCTTTTGATCGCGGACAGGAATTAGTCAGCGCGTTATCGATTGTTACCGCGGGAGCCACCATTGGTTTCTTAATGTGGAACAAGTCCCCCGCCAAGATTTATATGGGCGATGTAGGTGCATTGTTCTTAGGAATTATCATCTCAGTGGCAACTATTCGTTTGAATCCAGGGATCACACCGACATGGCAATCACTTGCAATCCCGGTCATATTGCTAGCGGTACCTTTGCTTGATACGTGTGTTGCTGTTTTCTCTCGTCTTGCTCGTGGGTTGTCTCCATTGACTGGCGGTAAGGATCACTTGTCTCATCGTTTAGTTCGCGCAGGATTAACCCGACCAATGGCAGCGATATCGCTGTGGTCGGCATCAGGGGTGTGCGCACTATTTGCACTAGGTGTTTATTTCTACGCAAATTCCTTCGGAGCTATTTTGATCGGAATATTTTCGGCAGGCTGGCTTCTAGCTCTCGTGGCTTTTCTACGCACCCCATCGCAGGACTAAAAATTAAACTCTGACCACTTTACTCTTGTCGCCTGACAGCGAAATACCTTAAATTCCATTTGTGAAACTTCGGGCATTTCTGGCTATTCGTATGTCATGGGTGCTGTTCGCTTCTCTGCTTTTTGGAATTACTGTTCCCTCAAACTCCATAGGTGTTTCAAATGTCACGATTACAGGAAAAATTGGATTTTACGACAGCGCTACAGCTACCATCGTCCCATTAACAGCTAAACGAATATATGTCGGTTCGGGAACAAATAGCTTTAACTTGTATTTCTATACAGATAACAATGGTGACTATTCAATTACTGTCCCCTCAGGCACCGATTACACCTTCATGTTTGACTTTATTCCAGCACTTACGGATCCCTTACCAGGAAAAGTTTGGGTCAATTTGAGTAATTTGAATTATTCTCAAAATAGGGTCATGAATGTAACGATTCCAGCGGCATATTCGTTGAGGGTTCGTGTTCTGGATGCACAGGGCGCGCCATTACCTGGAGCAAAGGTGTATTTGGATTCAAGTGCATCTTACGGTGCATCGACCCAAGTCGATCTCAGTCCGTATTCATCGGGTGGAAATCAAAACATCAGTTTTGGTGGTGGCGGTGGTGGATACACAGCTAAGTTCACGGCGGATTCTCAAGGCTATGCAACTCTGTATGTTCTGCATTTTATAAATTCAATCCGTGGAACAATCGAATACACAGTTCCTGCCGGATTTAAAATTTATGATGAATTTGATTTCACTCCGACATCAAGTTTAAGTATCACCCGCAATTTAACGATTCCTTCCAATGTAACAATCTCTGGAACCCTTTCGTACCTTGACACTAGTTCTGTCTTAACTCCTATCGCATCTCAAAAGATTTCACTTACTGGCGGGGGAAGCAGTGTTGATGCAGTAACTAACTCTTCAGGTCAGTATTCAGCTGTAGTCCCAGCAGCATCAGGATATTCAGCGACTATTGATTGGATGACGGGTGTTCGTAATCCACCGAGTGGTGGTAAATACTTTCCAAACACGAATATTCCAATGCCAGGATCAGTTCGGGTTTATCTTCAGAACTTACTTTTCGATACGAATACTGTATTAAATGTAACTCTTCCAAGGCCCAATCGAATCACGGTAACAGTAAAGGATGACAGCGGAAATCCTTTGTCAGGGGCAAAAGTTTCGATGCCCGCAGGAGCTAGTTATGGCAGCTCGTCGGCTCCTGTGATTGATGGTTACAGTAAAGGCTTAACTTCACTAATCAATTTTAGTGGAGGCTTTGATGATGAAGATAAGCAATACACGGCAAATTCTTCTGGTGTTGTTGACCTATGGGCTTATAGCTTTCCGACAAATTTAACGGGAATCATCCGCTATTTATCTCCTAGTGGTTTTACAGTAATCAAAGAATTTACATTTCCCTCTACCGGAGATCGATCTCTGGATGTAACTGTCCCCCTTCCGGCATCCAAAACTATAAGTGGGCGTATTGCTTACACAGACACAAACTCTGCTCTTGTTCCAGTAGCGCTAAAAACATTGACTATCGGTTCGGGAAGTGCATCTTCTGGTATCGAAGTAACAACAAATTCAAATGGTGAATACACAGCGATATTGCCCGCAGCTAATGATTATTCAATGTCTATGGGTTGGCTACCATCTAATTCAGCTCCGTTACCGGGATATGTTTGGTTTAATCTTCAAGGTATTGATTTAACTAGCGATGCAACATTAAATGTTACTTTGCCGAAAGCTCGAAAAATTACGACCACAATTACAGATGCGGCTGGCAACCCAGTTCCAAACGCTAGAACTAATATCGGGACGAGTGCTTATTACGGAAGTTCTGCAGTGATTGGCATCTCGGGATACACCGGTAGTTTGACGAAATTGCTTTCTTTCGGTTCCGGTAGTGGTGGATACAACTCAAGCTACATCGCTAATGCACAAGGTATAGCGACAATGTATGCATTTGATTTTCCAAACCCAATTAATGGTGGAGCTACTTATTCCACATCTTCGGGATTTAGCACTTCAAACACATTAACTTTTACTCCGACATCTGATTTAACTTTAAGTTCTCAATTCACCAATTTTGTAGCCGCAACTTCTGTCGGTAGCAATACCGGAACTCTAAATATTTTTAGCTCTTATGGCACAACAATCTCAGATGTCGAATTAGCACCAAGTACTTCAAACTATGTCCCAGACGGTGCCTTTGATCTGACGGGCGTATTGAGTTACAAGGTTCGTGGAGTATCTCCGGGTCAAACGGTGACAATGACTTTTGTCCTCCCGGATGGTGTTAGTCCGACCAATATCTTCAAGGTGATCGCAAATGAACTTGTGGATCTATCCACACTAGCGACTTTCAATGGTCAGACTGTCACGATGGTTATCCGTGATGGAGGGGAAGGTGATGATGATGGAGAAGTCAACGGGCGTATCGTTGATCCCGTCGTTTTCGTAAACACAGCCTCTTCTAATTCAATCGCAACACTCTCTACATTTACCTTGAATGGCACAAGTGTCATAACTCCAGGTTCAGTGATAAACGTTGCTAGCGGTACTACTTCAGTCAATGTTGTTGCAACCCCAAGCTCGAATGCGGCAACTCGGGTTATCTCAGGCAATACATCGTTACAGCCTGGAAATAACACCATAACTGTTCGAGTTACAGCTGCTAATGGAACAACGATTAATACTTACACAGCATTGGTAATTGTTGCTGCTTCATCAGCACCCGTTTCCTCCGGTGGTGGTGGAGGCGGTGGTGGTGGAGGCGGTGGTGCACCAAAACAGACAGCTCTTTATTTCCAAGTAGTTGACCCAAGCGACTCCACCAAGATTTATTCCAAAACAGTTTGTGTTGAAATCTACTCACGCACCTTGTTCCCACAATTCATGGGAACTGGATGTTCTGGTGCAGATGGTCGAATCAACGTTCTTGTGGGCGATGCAAAAGTTTCAGTACGAGTCTTTGAATTAGGAAATGGCGCTGTATACAAGGAGTACATAGGTGAAGTGGCAAACGATCTCTTCACAATGGAGAGTGGAAAGTTCTTTGCAGGTACAACTCGCTATTCGATTTCGCTGCCTGGTGCAAAGAGCGAATCGGTAACACCAACACCGACGCCAACACCCACCCCAACACCGACGCCAGAAGTAACGGTAACGCCAACCCCAACCCCGACGCCCGTTGTAACACCAACACCAACACCGACTCCGTCTGTAACTCCGACCCCTGCCATTATCCCATCTCCCTCTCCAACTGCAGCAAAGAGCACTTATTTCTCGACAACAACTTCCACGAAGAATTTATCGAAGGTTGTAGTTAAGAACTCCACAACTACGGTGTCATCAAAAGTTGGTAAGTCACTACAGATCACGATTCCATCAGTAGGGTCCAAGAATGTTGCCGTGAAGGTAACGGTGAAGGATCCTTCCGGAAAAACCTACACAATTGCATCGGCTGACATCGGTAAGAACAAGCCTTATGCAACCCCTATCCTGAAGTTCTCCAAGCCTGGCACATACACCGCCTCGGTACTTATTGGCACAAATAAGAAGATTGTCGCGGTGAAGGTAGCCAAGTAACTCCGTTATCATTACGCCTTGCAGGTAAATCTGCAGTGGGGCCTATAGCTCAGTCGGTAGAGCAACGGACTTTTAATCCGTGGGTCGACGGTTCGAGCCCGTCTGGGCCCACTTAGTTTGAATTTCGTTTTAGTAATTAAAAATGACTAATTAGTGAACTTTTTTTCTTGACCGGTCAAGTGTCCAATCCCCCCTTTAACACTCCTTCCACATCATGCAAAATTACTCTCAACTAGGACTCAGGATTTGTGGTCCTCACGGGGTAGAAATTGGTTGCATCATGACAGGTCGTCGTCATTCCTTAATAAAGTTCGTCGTGTTCACATTAATTCTGGGAATATTCACTGTTCCGACCACAGCTATAGCCGTTGATACGATCACAAAAACATTCACGGTGCGAGGTGCGAACGATGCGCTACTTGTCGGAGCACAAGTGCGTTTTGCTTGGGCTGATCCCGTTACTGGAACTTTGGTTCTCGGTACGGCAGGCACCACAAACGCGTCAGGTGTTGTCGCACTAACAGCACCTTTGAACGCCCCCGATTTAACATATGGAGTTTTTCCTGCGGTTGGTGACCGCATTAATGCTTTGCAAGGTGATACCCCGATCTCATCTTCTGCGAGTGGAACGGTAAATGTAAAACTTCAAGCTGCAAATCTCTTAATTAATGTTCAAAAGTCAGATGGATCAAATGTGACTGGTGGTGCTGTTCTTTACTACCCTGGGGAAAGTACACACACTTGGAATCGGAATACTAACCAAAGCGGTGGGCAATACTATGCATGGGTTATTCGATCAGGTGTTGTGGGAATTCGAGTTGCACCAAACCTTGATACATCCAGCGACTACATTTTAGGTCTCTTGCAAAATCCGGATAATTATCAACCAGGGCAGTTTTCGTGGAGATATGGATTAAAAGCTACAGGTAGTGCCGGATCTCAGTCGTATACAGTTTACGCCGATGCGGCTTTTAGCGGACCGACATTAACTCCAACAGATGGTGTTTACATACTGCGCTATTCTGGGGCAAACATTTTTGGAACTTTGAAGAATAATGATGGTTCTGATTTCACCTTGTCTCCAGGAATGACCATGAATACGACTCTCCGAGCTTCTGGCTGGACCCCAGCATCATTCCCACCTTCAGGATCATCAGATTTCACCGATTACCAAAAATCGCCGAACCCCAACTGGTTTGCAAGAGGTCTAGGTGGTGCAGGAAAGTATGAATTAGGTTTCATTTTTGGAGGATCAACAACGGTTCCTTCATTCTCAACATTTATTTGGAAGAACAGTTCTGGAGGATGGTCTCTAACGGAGAATGGAACATATGTGGGTGATGCCGCAACGCCCGCTCAGATTGAGGTGAGACGTCCAGCAACATCTGCAAACTTCGCCCTTCAAGTATCGGCTGCAGATACCCAAGCTGATCTTGCCGGATATCTAGATATTCAAATAAAGAATCAGAACAATTCGTACTCGCCACTAACAGGTACCAGAGTATTGAATGGAAAATTCTCTGCTGTTTTTCCAAATGGTGAGTTCTTGCTTACGGTGAATCCAAATGATGAAAAGTATATTTATCAGAACTTCACACTTGTAGTAACGAGTGGCGCTGTTAGTTCATTTAAGGATGCTCAGAATACAGATGTTCCAATTACATCTGGGGTGTATCAGATTGCAATGCGTGGACCTAATGTCTCAGGAGCCTTTAAAGACTCATCAGGTGCAGATCTGGTATTCGGGCAAAATCAATACATTGATCTAGGTGTGCAGAAAAAAGATGCAAACGGTAGTTGGCAATGGACTAATCAAGGAAACCGTTTTTTCACTGCAACTTGGCAAATGGGAATTAGCCAAGTTGGTGAGTATCGTTTTCATGCTCGCCCAACAGGGTTTGAAGGAATCTCCGATAGTTTCAGTGCCCCATTCTTTATTACTGCAGGCACTCCTCTAAAGATCTCTGCGGTTAGTGCGGCGGCAGCTGAAGCAGGTACAGCTACGGCATTGACTGGATTGCAAGTAACTCTAAGGGCTTCGAATCTGAAGTTATCTATTTCAGACCCACGCGACAGTTCCCTTCTGAAGTATGGCTGGGCAACGATTTTCACTAAGGGTCAAAACGGAGAGCAAACTTGGTTTGGAAATGCTGACATCCGAAGTACATCACCCGGATTGGCTGATATTCGACTTGATGACGGCAATTATCGAATTGAGATAAATCCTCAATTTAACGGCACTTTACTCTCTGGCCTAGCTAGAAAGAATTACGACGTTGTGGTTTCTAATTCGGGTGCAAATGTTGCTGTCACTTTGAACGGTGTTGCAATTAGCGCTAATTCAAGTGGACGTTTCCCAGTAACCGCCTCAGCTGCAAATGTCACAGGCAAGGTCCTTGATCAAAGCGGTAACGCGCTTATCGGTTCAAACGATAAGTGGGTTAGCATCAATGTTCAGAAGTATTCCGATTCAAAGAAAGAGTTTGATTGGACGTCCAATTGGTCAAATACTGATCAAAATGGAGACTTCAGCATGTCGGTTTCAGATCCAGGAAGATATAGATTGAGAATCCAACCGACAGGTTTCTCCGGCGCATCAATTTTCTATAGCCAAGAGTTCACATTAACTACGGGCTCCGAAAAGATTGCCTTTGGATCTTTACAGTCTCCAGCACCAACACTGTCTGGAATTGTTTATGCCCCGAATGGAACTTCGCCTATTAAGGATGCAAGAGTTCGAATTGTAAACCAGGTAAATAACCAAGAACTCTGGCAGTACGAATCATTCACGAATGCTTCAGGAGCATGGTCAACAAACATTCCTGAAGGAAGCTACGGAATCTACGCAGCCGCACCACACGGCAGTAGCACATACGGAAATTCCGACAAGATCGGAACGGTAACCGTTAACTCATCAGGTGTTGCGACCTTGAGCGGTGGTGCAGCATCGGGTAGAACAGCCTCAACCTTCAATATTTCATTAAAGGCTCCAACCTGGAGTGGAGTCGTAAGAAATCCAGGTGGATCGGCTGTGGTACCAAACGCACAGGTATGTTTGTACACAAGCAATCTTTGGAACTGTACCGATGCGAACTCACAAGGTCAGTGGGCGCTTAGTGCACCGACTGGCTTTACATCATTTTCGCAAGACTCATTTGTGCAGATCGCTGATTGGCGTGGAGGTGTCTATCCACAACGTCGATTTAGCGATGCTTCTGCTGCACTTGGTGGATTGTCGGCTAGCAATAGAAATCTAGATTTCCAATCTGCGAATGTATCGATCACTGTTACGGGTGCAAATAATGCAGCTGTACCAAATGTTTGGGTTAGCTTGATTCGCCCTAACGGTCCATGGTTAGCTGGAAACAACACTAATTCTTCTGGTGTTGCGCTAATCAACATTGACGACCTGAACCAAGCGCTACAAGTTAGAGTTGAAGTCGGTGGAAATTCACCAGTCTCTGGGGTTTATGCCTCAAAGGTTTCTGACTTCAACTTAAGTGCTGTAACTTCAGGTACGAGCAACAATGTGTTCTCTGCAACCATTCAACTCAGCGCACCGAACGTAACCGCGGTTGTTCGAGAGCCAAATCAAGTTTGGGCCAACGGTGCAGCCGTTGACCAAGCGTGGATCGAAATCTTTGATGCTGATAATCGATTCATTTCAAGTACAAATACAGGCTCTGACGGAAGATTCTCATTGAATGCCCCTGCTCCTCAATCTGGGTCTACTGAATATCGACTTGTCGTAAATCCTGCTTGGAACTCCACAAGTTCATTCAGCAAGCAGAGCTACACCTTGACGGTGGCATCAGGAAACACTGTGACATTAACGCCGAAAGATTCCAATACTCCGGTGGCTACTAACGGTGGTGCTTACTCATTATCTCTAGCGCGTCCAAATGTCAGCGGAAGTGTTGTCGGAGCAAATGATGTTGGGATTGCAAACAGTTGGGTGGTTCCAATTGGTGATCCAAGTAATGAGTACTTCTGGCAATTAGGTGCAAATACCAAATCTGCTGGAAACTTTGGATTTAGCCTTCCAGATGGTGGGTATCGAATTGACGCCAACCTGCCATGGAACCTTTCTGGTTATGCAAAGCCAGCTCAATGTAATGTGACTGTTGCTAATGGAGTTATTACTTCATCTGCTAGCAACTGCATCATTGTTGGATCCGACAACCAAAAGACAGTAAAGCTTGCATTGCGAACTCCGAATGTAACCTTCACGCTGAAGCAAAATAATCAACCGGTGGTTGGTGCAAATGTTTCTATCGGACTTGGAAATTGGAATGTAAATGCGCAAACTAGCCAAACTGGTTTGGTCGCTTTATTCATTGACCCTGTAGAGATCCGCACAAAGACCGGCTTGACCGGCCTCCAAGATCTTCGAGTATGGGTTGATCCACCTTGGGGTACAAGCGATATGGTCCGGTGGGAGTGCCGATCTGGCGATCAAAAGCCAATTTGCAGTACTTTGACCGATATCAATCTTTCCCAAGATACTTATGCAACAATTTCAAACACAGAAGTAACTGTTCTTGGACCAAATACCAAGTTGCTCATCAAGGATCCGCGCACCAACGCCTCCGTCGGAGCAAATGCTTGGGTTTCTGTCTTCTCATATGACTCTGCTGCACCGCAAAATGGGCAGCAGTGGGTTGGTGGAAGCAATACCGATGTAAATGGTTTAGCAGCTTTCTATGTTGAGACTGGTACCGCAACCACACGATTCAAGGTTGAAGTTAATCCACCATGGAACTCTAGAGTCGCATTAGCGCAAAAGAGTTACGACAACAGTGGAAATGGTTATACGGATGCAGACCTAAAGGTTCAGGGTGTCAATTTCACCTTGGGAGTTCCAAACGCTGTGGTGACCATTAAGTCACCTGGTGGAACCGCCGCCAACAAGTGGGGATGGATTGGTCTTGAAGAAGTTAACTCCTCAACCAACAATCCAATTAGGTGGGCTGGTGGATTTGGACTAAATGACACAGGAACCGCTGCAGTTACTTTGTCTGCCAACAAGCGATACAAAGTTATCGCAAATGCAAGTAATGGTCGCCCAGGCGTTCAAACCTTGTGTTATGTAGAAACAGATTCGAATGTTGTTCTTTCAAAGGTAACTGGACTGTGTGCTACAGGCTCGATCGAAAATGGAACCAATAACTTGACAATTAATTTGGTTTCCGGAAACACCGCTGGAGTCGTTCGATATGACAGCAAACCAGTGCCTAATGCGATCGTTTATGCAAATCTGGCAACAGGTGGCACTGATGACACTGCGATCTATACAGCAACATTGGCTGATGGATCCTTTGGGTTTGATTTAGATTTCACCGGAGGCAAGCAGTGGGTTATCAAAATCTTCCCATTTAATGAAACCGGTAAAACTGCGTTAGATAAAATTACGCTTACGACCCTTACGCAGGCAAATGCGAATTTGTCAGTCACGCTTTCGGTTAAGCCATGAGAAAACCAATTGCAGCGCTAGCGACATTTACGACTGCACTTGCCCTGGCTCTGCCAGTGAGTTCATTTGCGGTGGCTCCAGCGGCACCGACAAATGTGACAGCCGCAAGTGCCTCTGTTTCAGGAACAGCCTTAACTGATGCCCAAGCGCAGATTTCTTGGACAGCTGTATCAGGTGCCATCAGTTACTACGTGATCGCTGTTGGAAATGGAGAAACTGTCACCAAAGCGGTGCCAGGCGCCAATACAAACTCCTTCATTTTTGAAGGATTAACCGGTGGAAAAAGTTATAGCTTTACAGTCATCGCGAGAAACAACCTAGGTGAAGATTCCGTTGCCTCGACAGCTGCTGTTTTGGTTGCACAATCAGTCCCTAACGCAGTTAGGTCGGTAACTGCAGTTGTTGCGAGTTCAACTACGGCTAAATTGAGCTGGACACCTCTTGCCAATTCCGACAACGGTGGCTCAACTATCACTAGATATTCGATCGTTGAAAAGGATTCAAAGATATCTGCCACAGCAATCACTGATATCTCACTATCCGAACATGTTGTCACCGGCCTACAACCAGGACAGGCTTACAACTTTTCAATTTATGCAGTCAATGCGATCGGAACTTCTGCTTGCGCGCTTGATGGAGACCTTACGAATATTTGCGCCTTTGCAACATATACACATCCAACAGTTCCAGGTGCGCCAACTTCACCCTCTGCACAGCTGAGTGGCGCAATCATCACTGCTACATGGAGCGCTCCAACCAATTCTGGTGGAAGCGCAATTACCCAGTATTGCGCATATCTAATTCAAACAAATGTTTCGCCCGAAGTTGAAACACGATTATGTGATCCTGGTACAAGTGTGACATTCAGAAACGTGGCGGCTGGTTCTTATGTCGTTCAAGTTGAAGCGACAAATGTGATTGGAATTAGTACTCGTTCATCACGTTCCACTTCTGTAACGGTAAGTTCCACAGTTCTAAAGGCAAATAATCCTGCCTTCACCCCCACAACCTTTTCGAACCTTACTGTCAATGCAACATTGACAGTAAGTGCTGTCGCTCCATCCGGCGCAAATGTGACAATTACCGCCATTGGCGTGCCTACGGGAGCTTGTACATTTACTCCAAGTGGAGGAAGTGGGACAGGTGTTGTCACAGGCGTTGCAGTTGGCACATGTCAATTAAGAGCTGAAGTCGCGACAGATAACTCTGAATGGGATAACGGTTTATCAAATACATCAATCTTCAGTGTTGTGGCAGCTCCTGCACCTACTCCACCGAGTGGCGGTGGTGGCGGCGGTGGCGGCGGAGCTGCGCCAAAGCAGACCGCTTTGTACTTCCAAGTTGTTGAGATTGATGATCCAACCAAGGTTTATACAAAAGCTGCATGTGTTGAAATCTATTCTCGAACTCTCACTCCACAATTTATGGGAACAGGCTGTTCAACAACAGATGGAAGAATCAACGTGCTTCTCGCTGATGGAAAAGTTACTGTCCGAGTATTCGCACTAGGAAACGGAGCGGTCTATCGCGAGTATCTCGGTGGAGTCGCTAATGACACTTTCACATTAGAGAAGTCAACTTATTTCCCAGGGACTACTCGTTATTCAGTTCAACTACCGGCTCCAACTGCGCCGGTAACCCCAACTCCAACCCCAACTCCAACCCCAACTCCAACTCCAACTCCGACACCGACCGTTACCCCTACTCCGACACCAACACCAACGGCGACCCCAACCCCAACGCCATCCCCTGCAGCAAAGAGCACCTTCTTTGCAACTACTACTTCGACAAAGAACTTAACA
>JACCDN010398274.1_pt1 | contig 11537 bp, 9 predicted proteins | sample 7441691 | NCBI WGS metagenome assembly JACCDN01 (sample SAMN15323439, study PRJNA562643) | freshwater metagenome | isolation source: river surface water | place: USA:Blue River Watershed | collected 2017-08-16
CGGTAGTGCACATGGCATGGGCACAGGTGGCATTGGCCCAAGGCCAGCAAACAAACAAGACCCCAAGCGCATGGACCAATCCATGGTGGCTGGGCTTAGGCGCATTCGCCTGCGTGATTGTGCTGGGCTTGTCTTGCGCTGTGGCACTGAACATGGGCTGGCTAAGTCAGCACTGGCATGGCATACGACCCTATATCGCTCCGCTGGTGCTGTGGCAAGGCTGCGCATGCTTGTCAGCGGCATTTGCGCATCGACCGTTTCAAACCCAATCAGCCCACAGTTATTCATTACTTTGCATGGGTGCTGCTGCATTGCAAGCTGCGGCATTATTGACGCCTGTAGCCTTAGATCAGCCACTTGATTCCGCAACACATTTGTCACTCCTTACCACTGTCAGTAGTTTGGGACTGTTGGGATTAACGATTTGGATGGCAAAGCTTGACTCTCGCGTCAATCACCAATCAGATCGAACGACGTAGCTGTGCCACTCGTAACGTCAGTGCAGACTTTTTTTCCAAGAATTTCTCTATGCAATTTCGGCGCCAATCCAAAGCCTGGCCTCACACTGCGCACGCAATCCTCCGTGATTACGTCCCCTGCCTTCATATCTTTAACAAAGTAAAGTGACCGACGGAATTTGACATTGCCTTGCTCGCTAGATTTGCGGCCATAGTCCACGTAACCCAATGCTGACCACGCCGTCTTCGCCCCTTGGCATAACGCGGCCAACTCTGCAGGCTCTAGCGAAAAACTATCGTCTGGTCCGCCACCATTGCGGTTCAAAGTAAAGTGTTTTTCGATGATGCTAGCACCCAATGCCACACTGGTAATTGCGGTGGTATTGTCCAGCGTGTGGTCTGACAATCCAGTGACCAAGCCAAAGCGTTCAATCATGTCGGTAATAGTGCGCAAGTTATAGTCCTCTGCGGGAGCAGGGTACCCGCTAACGCAGTGCAACACAGCCAACTCTTCACATCCGCCTTCTCGCGCAGCTTCAATAGCTTCTGCAATTTCTTCTGCATCGGCCATTCCAGTGGAAATGATCATGGGCTTGCCTGTACTGGCTGCATACTTAATGAGTGGCAAATCCACCGCCTCGAAGGATGCAATCTTGTATGCTGGTGCGTTCAGGTCCTCCAGTAAATCAATGGCGGTATTGTCAAAGGGTGAACTGAAGATGGTAATGCCCAATTCCCGTGCATAGTCAAACAGAGGCTTGTGCCAAGCCCAGGGCATATGTGCTTCTTCGTACAAGTCATAAAGTACGCGTCCATCCCATAGTCCACCTCTGATTTTGAAGTCTTCGGTTTTGCAGTTGAGTGTAATGGTGTCGGGCTTGTAAGTCTGCAGCTTAACAGCATCCGCGCCAGCCTTCTTGGCCTCTTTGAGGATGCGCATCGCCGTCTCAAGTTTGCCGTTGTGGTTGGCAGAAAGCTCGGCGATCACATACGGTGAATAAGCAGCCCCAATGAGCCTACCCGCGATTTTTATTTCTTGCATCTTCATTCCTGATTGACATATCTTGGCTGCCACTCGGTACAGAGCAGCCCAAAACAATGGAGGCTGAGGTAAGCCCCATTCATGCGTTGTTGGTCGCGCAATACCCCCTCTAAGGTAAAGCCTAAACGTTGGTGGAAAGCTATAGAGACTTGGTTGCCAGCAATGGCTTGCCCACAAACTTTATGAAGCTTGAGAGGGCCAAAAGCATGATTCAAAGCCATCACGCCGAGCTTGAGGCCGGTGCCTTTGGGGGCATCTGGGCGTGCGTAAAAGCCCCAATCTCCAACACCGTCGTCTTCCACATTGCTAAATTGCACATAGCCAATAGCTTGTTTGGCTTCTTCAACAATCAACAAGTAGCGACTAGGGTCCTTGTTGGCTTTGACAAACCAGTCGCGATGCTCATCCAAACTGATTTCGTGCTGGGTAAACATGTGGCGGCGTACATCTGCATGATTGCGCCACGAAAGCACCATAGGTAAGTCGTCTTCACTCACTTTACGTATTACGCAACCATCAAGCATGCTCGCCTTCCAACAGGTGTTTGACTACCCTTTGACAACCTTCACCATCAGTTACCGCCGCTGCAGTCTTGCTTAGCTTGTCCAGTACATCTTTGGCAAATTCTGTTGTCTGCATTTGCCACATCAAGTCCGTAATCTCTTGCTGCGTTTCTATTGCCATTGCAGCCCCAGCTTTTTGTAATGCGAGAGCCCCCGGCAATTGATTCTTTGCCAGTACCAATACGAGACTAGGCAATCCTAAGCTGCAGCGCTCCCAAGCCGTCCCCCCTACTGCGCCAATCGCTAAGTCGCTTTCGACCATCAGCTGAGCCATATTGGCCACCCCCACCAACACGTTGGTGAGATAAGGCATTTGTGTGGCCTGCGCCTGCACCTGTGCCAGCCATGGCGCATGTGACCCCATGACCACGGTCACACTCATGTCGGCTGGCAATCTACAGCTTTCCAGCGCCGACAGCACTCGGCCTGTGGCATTGTCTTTGTCGACACCACCCATGCTGATGAGAAGGCGCCGCAGCTGCGGATTACGTTGGCGGCGAGCTAGGCTTTGCTTACGTAACGCCGCAAACTCGGGGCGCAACAGGGCATACAGCGGCCCAGCCAGAGTCGTAGATTTGCCTTTGAGCAAGCCTTCGTAGTCTTGTGCGCTTCGCCCCAAATTTTGATCTAGCAATAAGTCGCACGCATGTGGCCTATCTGCAAGGTCATCTATAACCATGATGCGCTTAGCTTGCGGGCGCAGGGCTTGTTCCCAGTAGGCATCCAACGCGTAATGGTCCACCACGAGCCAGTCCACAGGCTGGTCGCCAAGATGTACATTTAGTATTTGTTGGACGTGTTGCGCGTCTGTGACCAAGTCAGCGCCCAGCCAGTGGGCGTGAGCTGTGCTGCCGTATTTGGGTTGGACACCTGCTTGCAACCTGGGCAATGCTAGGACCTGGTGGCCATGCTGGGCAATCAAGGCCAGCAAATGGCCTTGATGTGGGCGACACACGAAACTGCATGTTGCGCCGCGCTCGCGCAGCGCATCAGCCAGCGTGAGACAACGGATGACGTGGCCAGTGCCAATTTGCAGCGATGCGTCGGTGCGAAAGGCTACATGCATTTTTTGTTTGGCTTCGTAACTTAGTTCAAACGTTTGAACCCGCCATGACACACAGGGCCATTAAGCAACTTCATCACATCACGCCCCTCTTCGCAATCCTTGATAGTGGCAAAGATAGGGTCCAGCTCGGCAAAGTAGCCATCCAACACTGTAGGCGTGTGCTCGGTACAAACGTATACGCTGTTACCCGCCAAATAACCCTTGGCCAGCATTTCCTGGGTGATGAGTGTTTTGTAGGCCAGTGCGTTATCGCTTTTGAAAGTGTAACCAGTCAAAGCAGGCAGGCCCCAGTGGTCAATTTGCAGGGCATACTTGTCCGCCAATTTCTGCCAGCGTTCGCGAATATTCAAGCCAGTTTGGGTAATTGTGTCCCAAGACTTGGTACGCTCCATCACCTCCAGTGTTTTGAGAGCCGCTGTAGGGCCAATGCGCTCGGTCCAAAAGGTGCTACTGATAAAGGTGGACTGTGCAGCCTCCATGATTTCGCGGCGGCCAATGGTCGCGGTAATGGCATAACCGTTACCCAACGCCTTACCAAACATGGCCATGTCGGGCTCTACGCCGTACATTTTGTGCAGGCCACCAAAGGTTTGACGGAAGCCCGATGTGCATTCATCAAAAATTAGCACAATACCCCGGTCGGTAGCCAGCTTACGTACTTTGTGCAAAAAGTTATCTTCTGGCCCCTTATTGCGCACCACTTCCATTTTGATGACCCCAATATCTTGGGTGTTAACCAGGTTTTCCAGTTCGGCGTAATTGTTGTAGTTGAACGGGAACACTGTGCCGCGCAAATTTTGCGGCACGCCTTTGGGGTCTAGACCAGGCAACAGGTGACCAGCCAAGTTTTCATCATCACCTAAATTCGCCGACAAATACCAGTCATGCCAGCCATGGTAGCCACACACGGCGACCTTGTCTTTGCCAGAGGCCGCCCGCGCAATGCGGATGGCTAGGGCATTAGCCTCGCCACCAGAACGGGCAAGGCGAGCCATGTCGGCCCAAGGGTGCAGCTCGACCAGTTTCTCCGCCAGATACACCTCTTCTGGGCAGTTAAAGGTGGACATGTTGCCTGCTGCCACCGTTTGGCTTACTGCAGCATCTACTTCGTCGTGGCCATAGCCCAGAATGTTGGTACCTATTCCCATGATCGACATATCAGTGTACTGCTTGCCGTCCATGTCCCAAACTTGGCAACCTTTAGCTTTGCTAAAGTATGCGGGCCACTGTTCGGGCAAGAACATTTCTGCCCGTTTGGAGAGCAACATATTGCCACCTGGAATCACCGCCTTGGCACGTTTCCAGAGTTTTTGACCAGTGCCCATAGCGGCTCCTTCATTTCGAATAATGTTGTGGTTTAGACGAAAAAGTGCAGGCTGGCTGCGTTGCAGGCCGAGCACTTCTGTCCATGAAAAGTGGATGTCAGGTGCAAAGTGCGTAAACACAGCATGCATCACGCTGTAGTCAGCAGGTTCATCGACAGTCCAGCGCAGATCTGACAAATCTTCATGATGAGTCATCGCGTCCATTTTGAAAAACCCTGGGCGTCTGAGATAAGGGGTCACATGCTCATGTTCAAAGGGGTCGGAACTTTCATGCCCTGCTCGCTCCAAAGCCTCAAGCGAAAACACCTCAATATCTAACCCGTCAGGATAAGTGGCAGGGGCCACGTTGCTCAAATAGTCAACCTCTGCCTTCTTGAATCGCTCAATAGCCTCATCGACCAAGCGAGGATCAACCAATGGACAGTCACCAGTGATTCGCACCACGACATCTGCCTTGACTTGACGTGCCGCCATTAAGTAGCGGCTCAAAACATCATTTTCGCTCCCCCTGACACAAACGTAACCCAGACGGCTAACGTGATCTACCAAGGGATCGTTACGCGCTTCAGTAGAAGTGGCTAACACGATTTGAGTCAAGCTTTGCGATTGACTCAAACGTGTCAAAAGCAACTCAATCATTGGCATCCCTGCCATGGGCTTCATAACTTTGTCAGGCAAACGCGTTGACCCCATGCGCGCTTGAACAATAGCCACGATTTTCATAACTCACTCCAGCATGCGGGATTCAACAAACGCTCATCCCCCATCCAGTCAAACTTCGGTAGCTCACCGAGCCCCCCCTGGGTTGCAGACAAGATTTGCTGCAACTGTGCGCTTGTATCGACCCCTACCACCACACGATCTACAGACGTTAGGCCATAGAGGTAACGCAGGCACGCCTGCAATGGCGAACACTCAGACTCAAACAACCAAGCATCCCAGGCCTGCCAGACTTGGGACCAACGAGAAAATTTCTCAGGCCGATCTTGAGGCGGCATGAGCAACAAGCCTTGCAAAAAAGCAGATCTCACATGAAGCTCTACATCAGTCGCTTTGAGTCGATCCGCCCATCCCGAATCCACCAATCGTCGATCCCAAATATTCAGTGGCGCTTGAACCAAATCCAAGGAGTATTGATCAACCAGTTGCGCCAGCTCCGCTACGTCATAAACAGAAACGCCTATTTTTTCAACCAACCCCTCGGCTTTAACCGCTTCAAGCGCGTCAAAAAGATCACGCCCCTGTGACTCTAACAACTGCATTGGACGGTGCAACATCAAACCATACAAACGCCCTGAATTTAATCGGAGCAAGGACGCCTGGACGTGTTGCCTAACCCACGCACGAACGTTTGATACATCATCGGGCATGGGAGGCAATTTGGTAATTACTTTCCAATCGGCCACACCCAACTGCCCCAATACAGACTCGCTATCGCCATAGGCAATCGCGGTATCTAACGTGTCGATGCCTGCACGCTTGGCCAAAGCAAGCACATCCTTGGCCTCTTGCTCGGCCACTCGACCATGGGTGTTGGCAACGCCATAGTTCAAACCAAACTGAACCGTTCCCAAGGCCAGCTTCATGTACCAAGCACCTCATATACGGTTTTTACCACCTCATCCTGCTGGGCTAAGGTGAGTGTTTGAAACATGGGCAAGCTGATCGCCTCAGCGTAATAGCGCTCAGACTCTGGGAAATCGCCACTCTTAAAGCCCAAACCTTGGTAGTAAGGCTGCGTATGAACTGGGATGTAGTGCAGATTCACACCAATGCCACAGTCACGCAAACTCTCAAAAACTTGGCGATGACTGCGTTGAATTTCGTTGAGTTTGAGACGAACCACATACAAATGCAAACCAGAATACCCGTCTGGATGTTGCCACGGCGTAATCAAGGACAGGTTGCGCAAAAGTTGGTCGTAGCGTTTGGCCAGCTCGTGACGGCGTGCCACATAAGCGTCTAGGCGTTGCACCTGACTCAAGCCCAGCGCCGCTTGCAACTCAGTCATTCGATAGTTAAAGCCCAGCTCAATTTGCTGGTAATACCAAGGGCCATCAGGGATGCGCGTCATATGTGCGGAATCACGTGTGATGCCGTGACTGCGAAGCAAGTTCATCTGGTGGGCCAGCTCATCGTCGTTGGTGAGCGCCATTCCACCCTCAGCCGTAGTGATGATCTTGACCGGGTGAAAGCTAAAGACGGTGATTTCGCTGTAGCGGCACGCCCCAATGAACTCGTCTTTGTATTTGCCTCCAATCGCATGCGAGGCATCTTCGATAATTTTGAAACCGTATTTTTTTGCCAGTTCATGAATGGCAGCCATATCGCATGGCTGCCCGCACAAGTGAACAGCCACCAACACCTTAGGCAGTTTGCCTTGCGATTGCGCGATAACAAGCTTGGCCTCTAAGGCTTGTGGACAGAGGTTATAGGTACGCGGGTCAATGTCTACAAAATCAACTTGAGCCCCGCAATACAAACCACAATTTGCGGACGCAACAAACGTGACGGGCGTAGTCCAAAGCCAGTCGCCTGGCCCCAAACCCAAAGCCAAGCAGGCAATATGCAGCGCCGATGTCGCGCTATTGACCGCCAAGGCATGCTTGGCGCCGACATGCTGAGCCACCGTCTGCTCAAACCGTGGTACTACAGGCCCTTGCGTTAAATAGTCTGAGCGAAGCACCTCAACAACCGCGTCCACATCCTCTTGTGTAATGTCCTGACGACCATACGGAATCATCTCAAATGCTCCCGATTTTTCCGCGATTAGCTTCAATCCATGTTTGAAGCTGTACATCCGTCATCCAATCAGGATTATTATCACTCGCATAGATGAAGCCCTCAGGAACTTTCTTGCCATCTTTGATGCGCTCTGGACTGCTAGCCCATTCATTGATGGTCGGCAAAATCTTAAAGTGCTGCGAATACTCATAGGTGTAATAAGCGTCTTCGGCACCAATCATTTGCTCATGCAGCTTTTCTCCTGGACGAATGCCCACAACTTCTTGCGCGCACTCAGGCGCGACAACACGTGCCAAGTCAGTCACCTTCATGGATGGGATTTTTTTTACGTAGATTTCACCTCCAACCATGTCTTCAAAAGCATGCCACACCAACTCAACACCTTGCTCGAGTGAGATCATGAACCGAGTCATGCGGTCATCCGTGATCGGCAAAACACCTTTGTCTCGAATGGACATGAAAAACGGAATCACGGAGCCCCTAGAACCCATGACATTGCCATAACGCACCACCGAGAACTTCGTGCCATGCTCGCCAGAATAGGCATTACCTGCGACAAAAAGCTTGTCTGACGTTAGCTTGGTAGCGCCGTACAAATTAATCGGACTGCTCGCCTTATCGGTAGACAGTGCCACCACCCCCTTGACCTTTTTGTCGATGCATGCATCGATCAAATTCATGGCACCGTTCACATTCGTTTTGATGCATTCAAATGGGTTGTACTCGGCGGTTGGCACAATTTTAGTAGCGGCAGCGTGCACCACGTAATCAACACCATCTAAGGCGCGATAGAGGCGATCTTTATCTCGCACATCTCCGATAAAGAAGCGAACGCGATCATCATTAACAAACTTTTTTGCCATATCCCACTGCTTCATTTCGTCTCGTGAGAAGATAATGATTTTCTTGGGGTTGTACTTTGCCAATGTCATTGGCAGAAATGTGTTGCCAAACGACCCAGTGCCGCCTGTAACCAGAATTGTTGAGTTTTTCAACATATGAAGCCTTGATGAAGCAGTGATTTGAGCTCAGGGAGTTTGCCCCTTAAGGTATTATCAGCTAAACTAAAAGAAAAATTTTAAAGATTGCTTGCTACCTGCATCAATTCTATCCAACGGTCTACATAATTCGAGATATTGCATGAAAAAAGTTCTTCTTTGGGGCTGGTCCGAACCCGATTCCGTGCTGGCAATTGAGAAACTCTACAAGACCGAGCAGATTGAAATTGTTGACTGGATTGGCGATGTCAAAGGACTAAAAAATTCTTATACTAAATTTTTATATAACCCTCCAAACATGGGCGACTTTGGATTACCTCGCCATGATCAAGGCCTAACTGACCAGGAACAAATTAAATTTTTGCACATGTTCTACCGTGAAACTCGCTCTAGAGGCGTTAATTTTTACGAACAGATCAATATTGCAAAAAATTATTTCAGATACTTCTTATGGATGCTCAACGAGAAGCAAGTTTCTCATATTTTGTTCTCAATTGCCCCCTTGATCGGTTACGACTACCTTTGCTATTTGGCCGCTAAACGGTTAGGCATTGAAGTGACCATGTGTTACCAATCCCTGTTCCCCGATAGGTTTTTCTTTTTCAAAGAATTGGAAACGTTTGGGAATTTTTCAAACATCAGTGACGATGGCTCAGTCACAGAAATCCCGGAAATTAATTGGGGTTATAAGAAAGATCTTTTTTACATGAAAGATGGAATTCGAGAAAATCCACCTAATCCATTGCCCTTGCTTATTAGGCAATCGATACGGTATGGCATTCGAAAAAGCTCTAAACCTATTCGATATTCTGGGGTAATCGAAAATTATCTTCAAGCAAAAGACTACAACACCCTCTATCAAAAGCAGGCAAAAAAGTCATCAGAATTAAACGCACAACTAAATTATGTTTATTTCCCCTTACACCTTCAACCAGAGTTAACCACAACAGGCTTTGGCGGATCGTACTCGGATCAATTGGATGCAATTGAGCGTTTGTCTGAAATGATTCCTAGAGACTGGAAAGTATTTGTTAAAGAGAACCCAAAGCAGAGTTACAAACAGCGAGGCGCCGAATTCTTCAGACGTCTGTCTGCCCTAAATAACGTCGATTACATCGGCAAAGAAGTTGACACTTATTGGCTTATGGAAAACTGCCAATTTGTTGCAACTATTACTGGCACAGCTGGCTGGGAGGCCATTACCGGGGGAAAACCATGTCTTTATTTTGGCCTACCATGGTATGCATCAATTCCTGGCGCCATCGCTTACAATCCCTCAATTCAAGTCACTGATATTTTAAATAACTCAATTGATCAACACGTACAATCTCGCGCGTTTTCCGCCATCTACAAAAAAACCCGCCAAGGCTTGGTAGACCCAGTCTACCGTTACATTTATCCTGATTACTCGCCAGAGAAAAATGCATATAAAATTTATCGATTTCTTTGTGAGGAGATTTTAAAAACAACAACTTAAGATAGCTTGCTCCAAATAGAGATTATTTTTTTCAGCGCTATAGTCTTTACAAATTACAATATAAGCTGGATCCACGACACCTTTGTGACTCCTTCTCATGAATTCATTAAAGGCTTGCTGTAAGTCCTCTAATTTGAACTTTGCTTGAACAATTTCTTCGCAACTCAATAACGATGAATACTTAAAAACGCCAGGAAAGCTTTGATACCAAGCCTGTCCAAATACAAGTACGTTTTTCCCACCAGATATCGCCTCCCAGCCAGCAGATCCAGTAATTGTGGCAACAAATTGGCTTTTTTCGATAAGTTCGTGTGTATCTCCAGAAGTCAAATAGCTCACATTTGGGATCCTGCTTAGTCGTTCAAAAAAATCCCCCCCCCTGCGTGTATGTCCTTGCTTAGGATTTTCTTTAACAAAGACAATCCAGTCATCGGGAATCAAATCACGAACACGCTCGATTGCTAGGATTTGGTCACAATAGATCCCACCCAATGCCGAGGTGGTCATTTCAGGTTGCAAATGAAGCGGGAAATAAACATATTTTTTTCTCAAATCTACGTTACTGGTGGAGTATCTCCCTTGGTTCAGATAGAAGTCAAGCCAATAAAAATAGCGATAAAAATAACGCCTACTTTTCCTAAACCCCAAGAGGGATAAAAATGAAAAAAGAACTTTTCCAATCCAAACCCCTTTTTTAGCCCCCCTGAGCAACTGCCTCAATGGGTCATGATTTTTCATATAGAAGTATTCTTTTTTATACTTATTTTCTATAGTTGGCGGCTGATAATCTCTATCCACATGACTGGCATAATTCAAGCCTAGATCCTCAATACGATTCAAGATAAAGAGCCTATTCTCAAAGAGACTTTGATTGAAAATAATAGTTTTTATATTTCTAGCCACCGCAATTTGATACAGAAGATAATCGGGACCTTCATGCGGAATATTATGAAAGATGACAAGGTCTACGGCCTGATCAACCAATAAACCCTCCAAATAATTTATCTGCGATGCAATTATGTCAACTAAATCTTGAAATGATTTAATGTCGTTTTGATATGAACGAGACGTCACTTCGAGAAACTCAGAAAGGTATCTTTTATAAATGACCTCATACACAGAGTCTTTGATAGAAGCATACGCAGATTGCTTTATGGCTGTACTTCGCCCCTGAAAGTCATAGACATGATGTGTGACATGATCCCCATGCTTTTGATCTCCGAACCAAGCGGCAACTTGAAGCAAACCTTGATTTTTTAGGTTAAAAATCGCTTGCGATGTGTGCTCAGTCTCAAGGCCCCAAACAATGCACCGATACAGTAACGCTTTGGAGTTTTTAAAAATCATATCTACTCCTCAAATCCTAGGTTGACAGAGGCAAAGCGTTTGCATCTTTGTTGGCCAGTAAGGGCTCCGAATCCAACAAATGTAGCGGCCACTCGATACCAATTGTCTCATCGCACCACAACAAACTTCGTTCAAACTCTGGGTGATAGTAGTCAGTGGTTTTATACAAAAACTCGGCACTCTCGCTAGTCACCAAAAAGCCATGCGCTAAACCCGCTGGAATCCACAATTGTTTTTTATTCTCAGCCGAAAGCTCTAAGCCAAACCACTGACCAAACGTGGGTGAGTCTTGACGAATATCCACTGCCACATCAAACACCGCGCCTTGCGCAACTCGCACCAGCTTGCCTTGTGCGTGCTGCGTTTGGTAGTGCAAGCCGCGCAACACACCCTTGGTCGATTTGCTGTGGTTATCTTGCACAAAGGTTTCCTTCAAGCCTGTCGCCTGCTCAAAGTCGCGCGCATTAAAACTTTCAAAAAAGAAGCCTCGGGCATCCCCAAACACCTTGGGTTCTA
>JACCDN010265019.1_pt1 | contig 11536 bp, 12 predicted proteins | sample 7441691 | NCBI WGS metagenome assembly JACCDN01 (sample SAMN15323439, study PRJNA562643) | freshwater metagenome | isolation source: river surface water | place: USA:Blue River Watershed | collected 2017-08-16
AGACCCACACGGAGAGCTGGTAGAAGGAATCCTCCAATCCATACCTGAGTCTCGTATGAACGATGTCGTGTACTTCAACCCAGCGGACACTGACTACCATATCGGTTTCAATGTCCTCGAACTGATTGATGAAAAATACAAGCACTTGGTGGCCTCTGGACTTATGGGAATATTTACCAAGATTTGGGCTAATGCTTGGTCAGCTCGTATGGAGTACATTTTGAACAATGCTATCTTGGCGCTCCTGGATACTCCTGGAACTACACTACTAGGTATCACTAGAATGCTTGTCGACAAAGACTATCGTCAGAAAATAATTTCGAATTTAAAAGATCCAGTGATCAAGGCTTTTTGGGTGCACGAGTTTGAAGCTTGGCAGGAAAAGTTTCGTAACGAAGCTATCGCGCCGATTCAAAATAAAGTTGGACAATTTCTTTCAACTTCTATCATCCGAAACATCGTCGGACAATCCAAGAGTACTATAAATATTTTCAACATCATGAATGAAGGAAAAATATTCTTGGTGAATGTTTCCAAAGGACGCATCGGGGAAGACAACTCAAAATTAATCGGAGGTATGATCATCACCAAACTTCAGCTTGCAGCTATGGAACGCGTTCGTATACCTGAAGAAGAACGACGAGATTTTTACCTCTATGTCGACGAATTCCAAAACTTCGTCACGGATTCCTTTGCTTCGATTCTCTCTGAAGCGCGTAAATATCGTTTGAATCTTACCGTGGCTCACCAATACACCGCCCAGCTAGTGACCAAAGAGTCATCTAATGTTCGCGATGCAATATTCGGCAACGTGGGAACTATGATTGTCTTTCGCGTGGGCGCAGATGATGCTGATTTTTTAGAAAAAGAATTTGCACCCGAGTTTACCCCAGAAGACATAGTGAACTTGCCGAACTATAAGATTTATTTGAAGCTCATGATTGATGGTGTGACTAGTCGTCCATTTTCTGCGAAGACCTTGCCACCTATCGTAAAAGAAGCGGATCATGTTATTGAAGAGAAAGTTATCAATATGTCTCGTGAGCTTTACTGCCGTCCACGAGCGACAGTCGAGAGAGAGATCAACGAGTGGAGCGGAATGAGTATGGGAAACGCGGATGAAAACAGCTCTGGAGAAAAATTTAAGGTTGAGTGTTCAAATTGTAAAAAAGAAACTTTCGTACCATTCAAGCCCGAAGAAGGACGACCGGTTTACTGCAAGGACTGCTTGGTAAAAATAAAAGCCGGGGAAATCAAACCACTTAAAGGTAGTTCTATGGGCCAGTACCGCCAACCAGACGATGCTCGGTATTTCAAACCCCTAGCGGACCTCGGTATCGAATTTGCAGCTATCCCTGGAAACAACACCAGTGCTCGCACCGAGCCTGCCAAGTTTGATCAAAGGCAAGGAGGCAACAATGATAGACCTAGAACTCCATATGTAGAGCGAGATACCCGCTCTACGCCGCGTCCACCACAAAAGACAGTATTCTCTGCTGTTAAAAAAGTCTTTCAAGTGCCTCCAAAGCCAACCAAAAAAGAATTGCCAAAAGAAAATTTTGCTTTACGAGATATTTTAAATAAAACCTTAGCTGAGAAAAAAGTTTTCGTAAAAGAAGAAGTAAAAACTCCTCTGCCCGTAGAGGTAAAGAAACCAGAGCCTGAGCCAATTTCCTTAAGTTCACTAAAGACTGCACCACAAGCAAATCCAATCAAACCAGCAAATGATCGTTCAGCAAGTGCGGAGAGTATGAATATGTTAAAAGGTTTGATTGGTGAAAAGGTTGTGACACCGACACCTCAGCCTGCACCAGTATCCACACCCAAACCAACCCCAGTACCTATGAAGCCAGACATGACCCCACCTCCAACTTCCAATGTAAAAGAAGTTCCTGAAGATGTACTTCGGAAAGTATTAGAATAATTTAGATCCCTTCTACTGCACGATAGGTAGCCACAATGGCGGCGGTTTCACCGCGGAGCACTAGTGGACCAAGAGCCGAGACAGTGTACCCAGCAGTACGAGCGAGGGTGATTTCGCCTTCAGTGAATCCACCCTCGGGTCCGACAAATATGCTGGCGCTCTTAGCATCAGCTTTCGGAGTGTAAGCACTGGCACCTGGATCGAAGATGACTTTTTCTTCCGAGGCGTAGCCTAGAGCTAGAGCATTTTCAAAATTTATTATCTTTTGAATTGTTGGCACAGTCGAGCGCTCGCATTGCTCAGAGGCCTCTAAAATTATTTTTTCTAAGCGAGTAGTATTTAGGCCGGTCTTTACTGTGCGCTCTGTGATGACGGGGATGATGTTGGTAGCTCCACACTCGACAGCTTTTTGAACTGCGAGTTCGAAGTTTTCCTTCTTTAGTATCGCAAGGTATAGTGAGACTTTTTTCTCAGGGTCATTGGTCGGAATTTCGCGAACGGTTGAGAGAGTTATCAGGTCTCGCTCGATCGAGTCGATAGAAGCTTCGACTTGTCTGCCACGGCCGTCACCCAAGACTACACTCTCACCGACTTCGAGTCGTAGTACTCCCTTTATTTGTTTGATTACTTCTGGTTCTGTGACCTCTATCTCTCTCTTGGATAAGTCAAAAGCCCCTATAAATCTATGTAACTTCATGTGTAATTATGATACACTTAGAACAATAATATGGCAAAGCAGAATAGGGTTCAGATAATCAAATACGCTCCACCTCCACCAGAACTTCCGGTCTTCGGTAAAGTAAAACCCGAGGATGTTTCTTTTATTGGACGAACCAACTATGTGGCCGCCCTTGAAGAAAAGAAATTTATTTTCGGCATCAAACGCGTGGATCGACGACGCCACTTGTACATCATCGGTAAATCCGGTGTTGGTAAAACTAAACTCCTCGAACTCATGCTTCGGCAAGACATCGTGTATGGCCATGGTCTTTGTCTTATCGATCCTCACGGTGATGTTATCGATTCTATGCTCGACTTCATACCAAAAGAACGCATTGACGATGTTTGTATCATCGATCCGTCTGATACCGAGTATCCAGTATCTTTCAATCCACTTTCCAATGTGGACCCGATGTTTAAGTTCCAGTTGACCCAAGGGTTGATCGAAGTTCTCCAGAAACAATTCGGTGCCAACTGGACTCCGAGACTCGAGCATGTCTTTCGTTTTACATGTCTCGCTCTTCTCGACTATCCGTATGCGACCATGCGTGGGATGATCTCGATGCTAACCGACCGAAACTACCGTCAGAAAGTTGTGGAGTACATCCAGGACGACATGGTTAAAAGATTCTTCGCTATCGAATTCGCCGATTGGTCTGAAAAATTCGATACGGATGCTATCATCCCGCTTGTAAACAAACTCGGACAGTTTTTGTCTGATCCGCTACTCCGAAATATTTTTGGTCAGAAGCAAAATAAAGTCGATATCGCGAGCCTGATGAACGAACAAAAAATAATTTTTATTAACCTTTCCAAGGGGCGTATCGGGGAAGAGAATTCCAGTTTCTTTGGTTCGATGTTTTTGACCAAGATCAAGCAGGCCGGCATGGAGCGTGCCGCCATACCTGAAAAAGACAGAAAAGATTTTTATGTCTATGTGGATGAGTTCCAAAATGTGGTGACTCAAACATTTGAAAACATCCTCTCTGAAGCTCGAAAGTATGGACTAAACCTCACTATGGCGCATCAGTATGTCGGACAGATTATTCCCAAGATTTACCAAGCAGTGTTGGGAAATGTAGGTAGTGTTATTTGTTTCCGTATTGGTGGAGAAGATGCGGTAAAGTTAAAACCAGAATTCGCACCAGTTTTTGAAGTTAAAGATATGATCAACCTAGCCGTTGGAGAAATATATGTAAAGATGACAATCGATGGAGAAAGTTACGATCCATTCTCCGCTGAGACTTTAAAAATATTGCCACCGACTCATGAATCTTATCGTGAGGAAATTATAGCGGCATCTCGTCGTAAATACGCAATACCCAAGGGCGATGCTCAAAAATTAATTCAAGAGGAAGAGTCTACCATCATCCGTTCTGCCGAAGAAAAGCGAGCTATTACTGGAAATAACAACGACAAACTGGAACCACCTCAAGGCGAAGCCGAGCCGATGATTTAAAAATTTCTGGTTGATTTTCTCTTAAATTTTGCTACAATACCTATATGGCAAAAGACTATTATGAAACTTTAGGTGTTCCTAAGGGCGCTACAAAAGACGAAATAAAAAAGGCGTTTTATAAACTCGCGCATAAATATCACCCTGACAAAAAAGAAGGCGACGAGAAGAAATTTAAAGAAGTAAATGAAGCTTACCAAGTACTTTCTGATGAATCCAAGCGTTCAAAGTATGATCAGTTTGGAAGTGGCTTTGAGAATATGGGTGGAGCTGGAGCTGGTCAAGGCTTCGGTGGTTTTGACTTCTCTGGTTTCCAAAACGGCGGCATGGATTTTGACCTCAATGACATCTTCAGTGAATTTTTTGGTGGTGGTATGGGTGGTCGAGCACAGGCTCGACGAGGCCGAGATATTTCTACAGAGATTCAGATTTCTTTTTCTGAGGCAGTCTTTGGGGTTACTCGAAAAATTTTAATTACTAAAACTTCCACTTGTGATACTTGTAAAGGCAATGGCGCTAAATCTGGCACCAAGATGGAAACTTGTGCCAAATGTAATGGTAGGGGGCAAGTACGAGAAGTCCGTCGAACTATTTTAGGACAAATCGAAACCAAGAAAACTTGTGAGACATGTATGGGCCGAGGTGAAGTGCCAAAGGAAAAGTGTGATACTTGTCATGGTAAAGGAGTGCTCCGAAAAGAACAGGAAATCGTGATCGAAGTGCCAGCTGGTATCCGTGATGGTGAGATGGTTCGCATGACAGGTATGGGGGAAGCAGTACAAGGAGGTACTACGGGGGATTTGTACATCAAGATCAATGTAGCTCCACATCCTGTCTGGAAGCGTGATGGCAACGACCTGGTGATGAATTTAAATTTAAAACTCTCGGACGCACTTTTGGGTACCGAGTATCCGATTGAGACTCTAGACGGCAATATCAAAGTCACTATCCCTGAAGGAGTATCTGTAAATGAAATTCTTAGAGTTAAGGGTAGAGGAGTACCGCAGGGAAAAAATAAAAGAGGCGACCTACTTATAAAACTCAACATAAAAATGCCGACAAAAATCTCTCGCAAATCCCGCGAACTAATCGAAGAGCTCAAAAAAGACGGGATCTAGTGTTTGACATTAACTCTAAAAAATGTTATAAACCAAACGAATTTGGTGATCTTGTTTGGCTTTCTTTTTCTCTTACTTGGGGCGAAAGAAAACCAAATAAGAACCTACCATGATAGAACTTTTACAATCTCAAACTGAGCTAGAGGCTTGGTGTAATCTTTTTCCAAGCAGGAAAAAGGGTTTACTGGCAAGTTCAATTATTTACCTGCCGCTTCCTGACGAGGTTAAAGATCACTTTATAGGAGTTATGCCCTTCGACATTTTTAATGTTATTACTCTTCTTGAGTTTATACAGCTTAACCCTAAGTTCTTACTACCTCATGAAAAACTTACTTGCTATCGACCCGATCAGGCTAAGTACTTTCCTGTAAAAAAGATGCGCAAAGATAGTGCGTGTTTTGTGGCCATCAAAAAGTTTCTGCTGGCAAACGGATTTACAGAAGAAGACTGGGTTATGTTGAAATCTAAAGTCAAAAGAACCAACCAGAGCGGTACTCTTAGAAACTGGTTCTTTAGAAATAAGAACTATGAAGGGTTTTTAATAATGAATAATATTGAACCCACTTCTAAAAAGATTCACAAAAAGGCTCTTCCGGTTCTAACTGCAGACTCCATAGATGAACTGATGAAGGAAGATTTATGCAAGATAATTCCCATTACACCCAAGTCTGAAAGGTACGCAAATCTCCAGTATGCTTTTAAGAAGTATAATCTGATTGATCAACTAAATTCTCGTCTCATGGTCGAGGATGTACTGAAGATCGATCATACTACTTATGGTCATATTAAAAAGGGGAGTGTCTGTGTTTTTAAAACGCTCGCAGAAATTCATCAGGAACTTCAGAGCCGAAAACTCACAGCGGAGCATAGTCAGTTCATGAGTTTAAAATTCAATGTAGTTTAAGTGGCATTTAACCACCAAATTTCACTGTATGCATCTCACAGCAGGTCCTCGAAAGGGGACTTTTTTATTTTACATTGACTTTTGACCCAAATGTGCTATATTACAGTCAATCAAAATCTTTAACAAATGAAAAAAATGTTTTTCGCGTCCATTAAGTACGCATTTATGAGCAAACTTCCAGCACTTCCAGCAGTCAAAAAAGTTGGAAAAGAATTAGCATTTTACGCTGGAACTTTTGCTATCATTGCAATGATAGCGTTTACCATTCATTACGCATGGACCCCGCACGGAGTTCACACTCTGGTTGAAAAGGAACCAATCACTAGCAAGAATTGCTGGTTCGTTTTTGAAAAGGGTGGTATGCAGAGAAGGGTTATGTCCTACGACCCAGACAGCCTTCCTTTAGGGGCACAAAAAGAAATCAAATCTTCCTGGATCAATAGGGGATTTTACAAAATCATGTAAACACATTGCTTGCTCTCAAACATCTAAGGTTCCTCAATCGAGGGACCTTTTTTTATTGCTCAAAATTGACTTGACTTTTGACCTTAAATATGCTATACTATATACATAGTTAGGTTCTTTAAATTTTGGTTATTTTTGAATTTAGTTAAATTGAGTTTCTTGAAGTCTTTAGGAATTTTAATTTAGCTAAATTCTATTTTTTAACCAATTAACATGTTTTCTATGAAAAATTTTCTTCGGATCGCATCTTCGGTCCTTTCTTTGCTCACACTTATTACACTCGGAATTAAATCTACGATTGAACCTATCTTGTCTTTTGGCAGTGGAAGTGTGGAAATCGTAATAATCATTTCCGGCATGATGGGAATCGTAACCTCAATTGCGGTTGAGATTACAGCTCGTGTATTCAGTGAGAGTGGCCAAAAAGATTCAAATGCATTTTTGCGCGTTTTTAGTGCCGTATGTTTTGCAGTTTGCATTACAACTCTGGTTTTTTTCTCGGAAGTTTCCGGGCAGGTGGGTTCAAAGTTTGTAACCGTATCTGTCTTGTTTATGTTCGCCGGATTTTCCAGAATAATAGCAGAGTGCCAATCGCTACTTACAGGAAAAGCTCCTGCTCAGATGCTGGTTTAACTAGAAAGAATCAACATCTTTGCCCATCTCAATTGAGGTGGGCATTTTTTATTTCAATTTATTTCTAAACTTTTCGGTAATCATTTGATACACAAGTTCAGCAGAAGCATATTCGGTGATGACAGTGTCTGCTTGAGGGGAAACTTCAACTATGTCGGCGCCGACGAGTTCAAATTTATTGATTAAAGCTTCAAGAAGTTTTACCCCGTAATTCCATTTGAGTCCTCCAGGAACTGGAGTGCCTGTGCCAGGCATAACGGACGGATCAAAACCATCCACATCGATAGTGATGTAGAGGTACTTGGTTTTAATACTTTTCAAAATTTGAGCAATTTCTGGTTTTTTGGCAGGATAACTCCAAGGAAAAACAGTCACTTTATTTTTTTTATCGCTAAAAAATTTATATTCATCTTCTGAATATGAGCGGATACCGACTTGTACTATAGGGTAGCCTAGAGAGCTTGCCCAGCGCATGACTGTAGAGTGAGCAAGATTGGTTGGATTGTCGCTATAATCAGAATCATCTTTTCGTAAATCGCAGTGAGCATCGATCTGAAGTATGGTGACATCTTTTGGTTTATATTTCCCGCAAAGCGCTTGGAAGTGGCCAATAGAAACTGAATGCTCACCTCCTAAAAGGAAGATGAATTTATTTTTATCAAGCAACCCTTCGCAAGTAGTCCGAATTTTTTTAAGAGTTGCTTCCGGTGTTAACTTATTTAAATTACCCAAATCTTTATGCGCAGTTTTTACAAAATCATTGGTATTTTTTTTGTATTTGCGACTCCAAAACTCTATCTGACTGTGTAGATTCTCGATTACTTTTTTAGGGCCGTCCTTGGTGCCTTTGTGTGAAGAAGCAGTCTTGTCGTAGCCAGCGGATATTAAAACTACATCTGCATTTTCAATTTTTTTCTCATTTATTATACTTTTTACCATAGCATTATCTTATGTTATTATAAGGCTTATGACAAGCCCTAAAATCAAACTTATCCACGAAGTCCGTGCCGTAAAGAGCCAAAAAGAATTGGCGAATATTGTGAGTGCTCAGAGGATTGCTGAAAAAGTACTCGCTGATGTTTTGAAGTTTCTGAAATCCGGTATTACTGAAATTGAGGTGGCAAACTTTATCAAAAAGTCTTTTGTGAAGTACGGCGCACCTATTTTGTCTTTTCCACCCATCGTGGCTTTTGGGGCTGGGTCTGCGGACATTCATCATGTTCCCGGCAAAACCAAATTGAAAAAAGGGGACATAATCATGTTTGATTTTGGAACCACTGTCGACCACTATTGTTCGGATATGACTCGGACATACTTTTGGGGCGAGCCTAATCTTAAACAGAAGAAAGTTTACACGGATGTTTTAAATGCTATGGAACTTGCTATGGAAAAAATATCTAAAGGTGAAAAGAAGGCAGGAGTGATAGACGGCACAGCAAGAAACTTTTTGAATAAAAAATATAAGGTGGTGAGATATAAAGATGGTCGAAGGCGTGGTTTTGCGCATGGTCTCGGACACGGCGTAGGCACTGTCATCCACGAATGGCCGAGTTTTCATATTAATAGTCCAGATATTTTGCCCGTTGGTTGCGTCATGACTATAGAGCCAGGAGTATACCTGCCAGGCTTCGGCGGAGTGCGAATCGAAGACATGCTACTAATCACCAAGACCGGTTACCAGAATTTAACGAAAGTTCCCAAGGACTTAAAGAGTGTTATTTTGAATTCCGCAAAGTAATGTCGAAAAATAATTTACCACTTTCATATATAGAAATTTCAAAGAAAAATTTGATTCATAACATCAAGCAGATTCGGAGTTTAGTGAAAAAAGGGACTAAGATTTCAGTAGTTGTTAAAGGTAATGCATACGGTCATGGGCAGAATGTAGTAGCTAAAGCAATAGAGCCATATGTAGATTGTTTTCAAGTAAATAGTATTGAAGAGTTAGAGCTTTTAAGGAAAGTAAGTAAAAAGAAAACTTTCGTGTTTGGTTATGTGCAAATTAGTGACTTAGCTCGTGCCATAAAACTCGGTTCTATATTAACTTTTTTTTCAATACAACAATTACAGGAAATTAATAAAGTTGCTGGGAGATTGAAAATCAAACAAGAAGTCCATATGCCAATAGATGCTCATCTAGGGCGCGAAGGATTTTTGGAAAAAGATTGGACAGAAGTTTTTAATGAAATAAAAAAATGTAAAAGTCTAAAACTTACTGGGCTTTATGCTCACTTTGCAAACATTGAAGATACTAAAGACTTTTCCCATGCTAAGAAGCAAATTGATACATATCAACAAGCAGTAGAAAAAGCTATAAGTTTTAATTTTAAAAATTTGGATACACATATTTCTGCAACTTCTGGAATTTTAATTTATGATAAAAGTTACGGACTGAATTCTATGGTGCGACTAGGTATCGGACTTTACGGCATGTGGCCAGCAGAACATATACAGAAAATGTATAAAGAAAAAATTTCTCTTAAGCCGGTTTTAGCGTGGAAAACAAAAGTTGCTCAAGTAAAAACTTTGCCACAAGGGCGTAGTATTGGTTATGGTCTTACATATATAACCCGAACAGAAATGAAAGTGGCAGTTATACCACAAGGCTATGCAGATGGATTAGACAGGAGAATGTCTAGTAATGGTGAGGTTTTAATTGCGGGTACTAGGTGCAAAATTCTAGGACGAATGATGATGAATATGTTTGTAGTAGACATAAGTCACTTAAAAAATATAAAGGGCGGCGAGGAAGTTGTAATTTTAGGACGACAAGGTAAAGAGGAAATTACAGCGGAAGAAGTTGCAAAAAATATTGGAACAATAAATTACGAAGTAACTACTCATGTAAATTCATTACTTATTAGAATAGTTATTTAATAAATTCTATAACTTCATCAAATTCACGGCGGACTTTAGGGCGAATGCTGGCAGGGTCAAGGCCTCGATAACCGAGCGCTAGCATGGTGACTGACTTTAGATTCTTTTCATGAAGGCCAAGAACTTCGTCTACTTTCTCATTGGTAAAGCCTTCCATGGGTCCTGCGTCGACTCCTAGGAGAGATGCAGTTTCGAGCATCATCCCGAGAGGTATATAAGTCTGGGATTTCACCCAAGCTTCTAGGTCTTCTTGTTTTATGTGTTTAGCAAGACCTCCTTCTAGTACAGCTTTGAGCCCACCAAGCTCTTCTGTTTTTTGATTTTGGATTTTTGCAGTTCGCTCCAAGCGTTCACTCACGAGACTTGCTTCTATGTCTGTGCGGTAAGTAAGTACGATAAGGTGCGAAGCATCAGTTATCTTTGGTTGGTCGTCGCCAACTGCACGAAGTTTTGCGCGAGTTTCAGGGTTCTCAACAACGACGAACTTCCACATCTCTATACCATTACTCGAAGGGGAGAGGCGGGCGGATTCTAAGATAGTATACAAATCTTCATCAGAAACTTTTTTGTTGGGGTCGAAAACTTTTACAGCGTACCGCCAATTTAATGCCTTTAAAATTTCTAAGTTTTTCAATGTTGTAACAGTTCCTTTTTTCATAAATTTGACTTCTCTTAGTTATGGGTATATATTCATAATATACTAGGTCGAGATTATTAGCAAGTTTTTTGGTAGAATAAAAAAATGGTTAGGCCAAAATGTGATAAAAAAGTGGACTTTTGTCCCAAATATACCGAATTTAAACCAGATGGATGTCCTGAAGGTAAAAAACTGATCGAGATAGAACCTGAAGAAGCTGAAGCGATGCGTCTCAAGAATATAGAAAATCTAGATCAGATTAAAGCTGCAAAGAAAATGGGAATTTCACAAAGTACTTTTCAAAGAATTTTGGCTTCTGCTTATAAAAAAGTTTCTAGTGCATTGATTGAAGGAAATATTATTAAATTAAACGAAAAAAACTAAAATGGACAATATTAAAGAATTGGTAGAAGATTTAGCAAAGATGATAGGCGAAGGGAAAATTTTAGAAGCTTTTGATAAATACTACGCAGACGATGTAGTTATGCAAGAAAATGAAGACGCACCTCGTATAGGTAAAGCCGTGAGCCTAGAGTACGAAAAGGCCTTTGTAAATGGTATTACTGAGATGCATGATGGCAAGACCTTAGGCATAGCAGTCGGAGACAATTATTCTACTATCGAGTCTTTCATGGATGTAACTCATAAAGACTGGGGTAGAATTGCTAGATCTCAGGTTGCCTGCCAGACTTGGCGAGATGGTAAGGTAGTCAAAGAGAAGTTTTACTATAACGCTGGAAAATAAGCCTCAAAACCCTTTAAATTTGCTTTTTAAAGGGTTTTGTACTAATATCTAGGGATG
>JACCDN010867648.1_pt1 | contig 11536 bp, 10 predicted proteins | sample 7441691 | NCBI WGS metagenome assembly JACCDN01 (sample SAMN15323439, study PRJNA562643) | freshwater metagenome | isolation source: river surface water | place: USA:Blue River Watershed | collected 2017-08-16
AATTCAGTAATTTTGCTCGTTTGCCGCAAGCCAAACCAGTGGTGGGTTCGTTAAATAGTGTGATCGAAGAAGCTTTATTATTATTCAAACAAAGCCATCCTCAGGTCGACATTCAGTTTATTGCAGATGTAAAGCTTCCGGATTTTAAATTCGATCCTGACCAAATTAAACGGGTATTGGTAAACTTAATCGACAATGCTATTTCGGCTGTTGAAAGCTCGCCCACAAAAAAAATCACCATTGCTACCGAGAATGACCTGCAGCTTAAGATCCTAAGACTCACCGTAGCAGATACTGGGATGGGGATTCCTGCGGCTCAGCGTTCAAGAGTCTTTGATCCTTACTTTAGCACCAAGGTTGGTGGTACTGGGTTGGGACTTGCTATAGTTAAGCGCATTATTGAAGATCACAGTGGTTTTATTCGCGCACTTGCAAATGAACCCCAAGGTACCAAGATACTTATAGAGCTCCCTGTCAATGAAGTCGGAGCTTGGAGGCCATCGTAGGTCGTTTTATACTGACCAGCGAATTCTGTTTAGCTGATAAAGAGGTAATATGATTGAAGCTCTATACGGGAAAAATAAAACCGCAAAAATTTTAATTATCGATGATGAACCACCGATTCGAGAGGTGTTGTCAGCATCGTTGCGGGATGAAGGTCACCAAGTCATGACCGCATCTGATGGTGAGTCCGGTCTGAAAGCAATGAAGGATTTCCAACCACAAGTTGTGTTTTTAGATATTTGGATGCCAGGCAGTTTGGATGGCTTAGAGGTGTTGACCACTGCTCGTAAGCTTTACCCGCAAATTGATTTTGTTATGATCTCTGGACACGGCACTATCGAGACGGCAGTGCGAGCGACAAAACTAGGGGCATGGGATTTTATCGAGAAACCTTTGTCGACAGATAAAATTTCTATCGCAATAACAAATATCATTCAGTACCAACAAGAGCGCGAAGAAAAAACAGCTCTATTAAATAAACTTCGTAAGAGCATTGCATTGTTGGGCGAGGCCCCAAAGATGATTGCATTAAAACAATTGATAGCTCGTATCTCAGCTCAACAAGCATGGATTCTACTTACTGGTGAAAATGGTGCCGGCAAAGAACTCGTTGCACAGAATATTCATTATATGAGCTCTCGCGCCAGCCGCCCATTTGTTGAAATGACGGCCTCATCATTAGCCGAAGACTTGATTGATGCCGAACTTTTTGGTTATGAAAAGGGTGCCTTTCCTGGCGCTGAAAAAACACAAAAAGGTAAATTAGAACTTGCACAAGGTGGAACAATATTTATCGATGATATTGCTGACCTCAGTGTAAAATCTCAGGAAAAACTTTTGCGAGTGATGCAAGAAAAGAAAATTCAACGCCTTGGTGCTGCCGATTGGATCGAGGTTGATATTCGTGTGATTGCAGCGACCAGAGCTGATTTAGAAAAAGAAATTTCTATTAGTAAATTCAGTGACGATTTGTATCGTCGAATCAATGTGATTTCTTGTGCGGTGCCAGCCTTGCGTGAACACGCTGAAGATATTCCTGTTTTGGTTGAGCATTTTAGCGAGCTAGTGGCCAAAGAAGGCGGTTTCGTCAAAAAACAAATCTCAGCACAAGCGCTACAGATGATGATTGATCATCGTTGGCCGGGTAATGTGCGCGAACTTAAAAACTTTATTGAACGTTTGTATATTCTGACCCCAGACGAAGTCATCGACGTTCATGATTTGCGTTTCGCCGGTTTGAACTTAAGTTCAACAGCTCCATCAAGCGATGCAGTTGGTTCTGAATCACAAAGCGAATCATACAGTGCTGACACATTTCGTGAGGCACGTGCGCAGTTTGAAAAAGAATATTTATTGCGAAAAATCCAAGAAAATAACGGCAACATCTCTAAGACATCCGAGGTTATTGGGCTAGAGCGCAGTTATTTACATAGAAAAATTAAAACCTTCGGTATCGAAGTTCAAAAAGGCAGCGAGGACAACATATGAAATGGTCTCAGTCACATATTTACACTCTGAAAGAAGCTCCTGCGGATGCTGAGATTCCATCGCATAAACTTTTGGTTCGTGGTGGTTTTATTAAAAAACTAGCTCCAGGAATTTACACCTACGGCAATCTAGGTTTGCGAGCAGTCAGAAAATTTGAAAGTATCATTCGTCAAGAATTAGACAAACGTGGTTGCATCGAAGTTTTGATGCCGATGGTTCATCCACGTGAATTGTGGGAAGAAACAAATCGTTGGGAAGAAATGGGTGCTGGCCTTTTGAAATTTCAAAACCGTAATCAACATTGGTTTTGTTTGGGTGCCACACACGAAGAGGCGATTACAGATTATATTCGACATGATATTAAATCTTATCGTGATCTACCTAAAAATCTTTATCAGATTCAAACCAAATATCGCGATGAGATTCGTCCACGATTTGGATTGATGCGCGGGCGTGAATTTGTAATGAAAGATGCTTACAGTTTTGATCGTGATCAAGAAGGTGCATTAAAAACATATCAAGTCATGTACGATGCCTATCGCGCTATTTTTGACAGATTGGGATTGAAATACAGAATTGTACAAGCAGATGCAGGTAATATCGGTGGCTCACAAACTCATGAATTTCAATTGTTGGCCGAGGCTGGTGAAGATGCTTTGCTAGTTTGTGAAAATTCAGATTTTGCAGCCAATGTTGAAATCTGTCCTGCGATCGATCCAACTCCACACATTAACAATGACAGTGAAAAAACTCAGGAAAAATTTGCAACACCAGGGCAAAAAACAATTGCAGATTTAGCTAAATTCACAGGTCTTGCTGAAAGAGAATTGGTGAAAACTTTATTTTTTGCCACACAAGAGGACCCTAAAGATAAATCATTAAAAGCAATTGCCGTATTGATGCGCGGGTCAGATGAGGTCAATCTCATCAAACTTAAAAACATGTTAGGCATGACCAATCCGCCTGTGATGTTAACTGATGAAGAGGTTGTGCAAGTTTGTGGTGCAAGACCTGGCAGCTGCGGTCCAGTCGGTTTAAAAATTCCAGTTTATGCAGATAATGGCGTGCAAGGTTTAAAAAATTATATCGTCGGTGCAAATGAAGATGGTTTTCATTTGAAAAACGTCAATCACAGCAGAGACTTTTCAATAACAAAATTTGCAGATTTACGATTGGCACAAGAGGGTGATTTGTCACCAGATGGAAAAGGTGTTTTAAAATCATACCGTGGTATTGAGGTCGGGCACGTATTTTATTTGGGCAATAAATATTCAAAGAAAATGAATGCAAGTTATTTAGATATCAATGGCAAAGCGCAAGTCATCGAAATGGGATGTTACGGCATTGGTGTGACTCGCACTGTGCAAGCAGCTATTGAGCAAAGCCATGATAAAGACGGCATCATTTGGCCTAAAGCCATTGCGCCATTTCAGGTGCATTTGTGCTGTTTAGATCCAAAGGATGAACAGGTCGGTGGTTACTCTCAAAAAATCTATGATCAATTAACAGCTCAAGGTGTAGAGGTTTTATTTGATGATCGTGATGAGCGTCCAGGAGTGAAATTCAAAGACGCAGATTTGCTTGGCATGCCTCTCAGATTGGTCGTTGGCAAAAAAGGTTTAGACGCAAACGAAATTGAATTGATTGTCCGCCGAGGCAAAGAGGTCAAAAAAATCTCTCCCGAAACAGCAGTCAGCGAAATCCAAAAAACACTCGCCACTGTCTATTAAATTCTTTCATTAAATTATCACTACGAAGATCAAGAAGCTGATTTATGTTTTTTGTAGTGATACTTTAACAACTGTCAGATTGAAGACTATTAAAGATTTAAAACTGTTTGGCGTTGCAATCTGTTTAGACTTCATTTTTTTAAATCACGGGAACAGCAAATTGACAGATAAAAATTCAAACAAAAAAATAATCATTCTTTACGGTTATGCGGGTAACGAAGAAACACATTGGCAAACTTGGCTTGCGCACAAATGCCAATCTCTAGGTTATGATGTTTGTTACCCCCAGTTTCCCAATCCCGATAATCCAGAGCTATCTGCTTGGATTGAGCATTTAGATCTTATTTTGCCAGTCCTTGACGAAAACTCCATTATTGTCGGTCACTCTCTGGGGTGTGCCGTAGCTTTTCGTTTACTCGAAAAAGTTTCGGTGAAAAAAAATAAAAAACTAATTCTCGTTGCTCCAGCTAATTGGTCCGCTCTTAAGAATACAGAACTAAAGTTTTTAAAACCATTTTACGAAAATTTTGATTTTGAACGTGTCCGAACAAAAACAGCAAATATTGAAATCTATATTGCAGATGATGATCCATATATTGATTCAGCCGAAGCGCTTGATTGGCAGAAGCAGCTTCAGGCAAAAACATTTGTAATAAAAAACGGTGGACATCTCAATGTGGCCTCTGGTTTTACAAGTTTCCCAGAAGTGTTAAATTCAATACTGGAATAATACTATTTTGCCAATATTGAGTATGTTTATCGTCGAATTCTCACCAGACGAAATCCTACATTATTAAATTTAATGTCATCGACCATCCGACCATGAGCAGACTTGATGTGTGTCGAATGAAAATCCCAACTCCCGCCACGAACATTCGATTCACCACGAGAATCTATAGTTCGTTCCCAAACATTTCCGAACATATCATAGAATTCATCATCATTAATTCTTAATGGAATTTTTTGTGCAACAGCATGGGTTTGATTATTAGAATTTTCTTCTGACCAAGCGAAGTCGCGAGTGTCCAGATTTACATAGTTATCACTTTTATTATGTTGTCCACCACCGCTTGCAACATATTGCCATTGCTCATCAGTTGGTAATTTATAAAGATCACCTTTTTGATGGCCTGGAAAATAAACGGATAAAGATTCTTGTGTTTTATCATCACCAGTTTTGGATAAGTCATTCAGTAAATCAATAAATTCGATCATTTCAAAAAATGTGATGGACTCTGCAGGATGATTTGGCTTCATCTGTACATTGATGTCATCAATATTAATAATCTGACTTTCGATGCCAGTTTTAAAGTGAGAAGGATTGATTTTTTCAGGAGCTCGTTCTCCCATTGTAATTTTAATTTGTGCCCACATATATTGAGTCATCAGAGTTTGCATCATTTCAAAAGGTTCTGTGATCTCAATCATTTTAGGTCTAGTGCTGCCGCTTAGAAGATTTCCAGGTAAAATTTTGTGAAAAACTATTTTTTCTATTAACGAACGAGTTTCTTTGTGAGCATTGTCTCGTCTGTCTTCTTGTTTTTTCTCTTCTTTTAAAGTTTCATGGAGCCATTGTTTAATTTGTTTATGATCCAAATTATTACGATTCAACGTTTCTTGAATTCCGCTATAAATGATTCTTTTTGTTGAGCTTCTTATGGCCTCTTGTTCAGTGATCGGATTTATCAGAATGCCATTTTCCAATTTCACAAGCATGTCCTGTAAAGTCTTGATATTGATATTTTGTAAGGACAGATTTTTCGACAAATAATTAATCAAATTTTCTGTTCGAATTCGTGTTAAATTATTTTTAGTAAGTATCTGGTTTGACGACATTCTATTCTTCAGTTGCTGCAAGCTAGAATTCGGTAGGTAAAGACTCGAACAGCTGATGGTTGTAAATCCTTGTGCAAACATACAAAATGTTGATATTGAAGTAATTAAAATTAATTTTGCTCGCCAAATCATATCAATAATTTATCAGATATAATTTATAATAACGGGATAAAAAATAGATTTGAAATAAAACATCAGTGTATTGTCTAGAAGTTATACAGTCGGCAATCTCTCTAAAAAACATACAACGCATGGCAATCTGATGTCGGCGTGCACTTGCAATGCTTTAAAGAAAATGGGAATTTTGTGTGCTAAATAAAGGGAGCCTCAAATGTCACAAACATCAAGTCAGCCGCTTACCAATCCTTTGTGTGTCGCTCTTGATGTGGATCATGCGGACAAAGCTCTACAGCTGGTAAAACAATTAAGCCCACTGGTCGGTGGTTTTAAATTAGGTCCCAGGCTCTTATTGCGTTTCGGTTCTTCTTTGGTGCAAGAAATTTCCAAAGTTTCACCTGTCTTTGTTGATTGCAAGTTCTTCGATATTCCATCAACAATGGAGTCTTCAGTCCGTGCCTGTTTTGAATCCGGAGCCAGTCTGGTGACAGTGCACGCGGCCTCCGGCAAAGAGGCTTTGGAAAAAATGGCAGAGCTAGAGCAAGAGCTAAATAAACAAAGACCATTCCGTATTCTGGCAGTAACCGTATTAACAAGTTGGAATCAAGATTCTTTTCCCCCTAATTTAATAGCAATGCCAGTTGCAGATCACGTCGTTAAGTTGGCAACATTCGTAAAGAGTTGCGGCCTCAGTTCAGTAGTTTGCTCTCCCGAAGAAATTGGATTGTTAAAAGACAAAAATCTCTATTTGTTAACGCCAGGAATTCGTTTCGCAACAGATAATAAAGGCGATCAAAAACGTGTCATGTCTCCGCAACAAGCATTAAAAAACGGTGCCTCAGCTCTGGTCGTCGGCCGTCCCATTTTAGAAGCCATCGATCCAATAACAGTCGTTAAAAAAATTCTAGCCCCAGAAAATTAATTCAGTTTCTCAGTCGAGTAGGTTTGCCAACTCTTTTCCAAATACTTTTATAATTTCCTTATCATGGGCCTGTTGGAGTTTCTTCGTATTCTTTTGCAAATACGTTTGATGTTTTCATCATATTGAATCATATGAAGATCCTAAAAAAATCTTCTTGGCATTAAGTTTGTTTACCAAAAGTACTGGGCAAACAGTAAGCCTTCAAGGCAGCCGAAATGATGTACTTGATGTTGTAAAAATACTTAATAAACCTCCAGGTATTCCAACAGGACCGGCTCCGTGCGAAGTTGATAAAGATACATTGAAAAAAATTATGAGTTTAAGAAGTGAGTGTATGTCAGGTGAAGCGTCAACTAACGAAATAAATATGTATTCTGCATTAGCTAGAATTGCCTCATGCAAAAGAAATAAAATCTCACATATTGGTGTTAAGCAAAAATTTACAAATAAAGGGTTTTCAGTTTCAAAATGTGTCGTTGATACTAGGGCTGCAAATGCAAGTATTGGAAAAGGTGATATTGAAATTAAAACAGAAGACGGAAATGGATATGCAGTTTCTTGGTCAGTTTATGATTTAACCGGTCGCAATTTAGATGAAAAATACTGGCTAGAGCAAATCGAACCCAAAATTCGCTCATATATTGGAAATACCGAATTTACCGGTGCGGTTCGTAAATCAGCTCCACCAAGCGATAGTGTACAATAATTTTTTTATTTAAATTTCTAGATCCACATTATTTTATCGGGCCTCTTTGATTTTAGGGGGCTGGCAAGCGCGATTGCGCCAGGTAGTGATTGAAAAAAATCCTGAGACTAACTCGGTTGAATTTAAGCCTTTATATTCAGGCAGCCTTTTGCAATTTGAAATTTTAAAGTGTATAATCTTTTTGCAGCGACCAGCTTTAGCATTTCCAGATTGCCGCGCTTTATTTTTTTATGTATCCCAATCCTATGAAAAACAAAAAAAACTTCAAAGCCAAGTCCAATGTTTCCTCTGCACGTTCCGCTCCTCCGCGAGTAATGCCCTCGCGAGCTTCATCAGCTCGCCCTGCGCAACGAGGGAGTGCATTAGATAATGATGGAATCTCAAAAAAATGGCGTTGCGTAACCGGAACTCACTCTATAGCAGAGTTATTAAATGTAAGGTCTTCATCAGTCGAAGTGGCTTGGCTCAAGCAAGGTTGGAGTGCAGTTTTAGAGCTTCGTGAGCTCGAGGAAAATCTCAAAAAATTGCGAATTCGAGTCGTCGAAAAGCCAGTAGGCCTCATGGATCGATGGGCGTCAGGACATCAGGGAGCGATACTTTTCAGCTCTCAAACTCCCGAGCTGGATCTGCATGATGGTTTGGATCAGGCCTCAAGTATTTTTTTGATTTTGGATGGAATAGAGGATCCGCACAATTTAGGCGCGATTCTTCGAACCTCATGGTTGACAGGTGTCAGTGGAGTGTTAACTCCGGCAAATAACAGCGTAGGTCTGACATCCACAGTTCATAAGGTTGCCTGTGGTGGTGTTGAACACGTGCCTGTGGATTCAGAGTCCGGCTTTGCAACCTCCGTCGAAGAACTTAAAAAACAGGGGTACTGGGTCTATGGTCTTTCGCACAAAGGTAAAAAATCACTTTATGACCTAGAATTGCCTGAGCGAGTAGTTTGGTGTATCGGGTCTGAAGATAAAGGTTTGCGCATAACTACCGAAAGATTGTGCGATGAGCTAATTTTTATTCCGCAAAAAAGTGCTGAAGCAAGCTACAATGCCTCTGCGGAAACGGCTATAGCGCTATCTGAAACCAAAAGACAGCATTTGCGCCAAAAAAATAAATAGTATTTTTCAATTTCACTTTGACTGATCGACATTTTCTTCATAGAACCTTTCGGTCGTGTCTCGGTAAGGCTGGCTTAGCTCAATTGGTAGAGCAGCTGATTTGTAATCAGCAGGTTGCGGGTTCGAGTCCCATAGTCAGCTCCATATTTTGAGAACATTATTTGTACCTGGAGGGGTGCCCGAGTGGCTAAAGGGGGCGGACTGTAAATCCGCTAGCTTACGCTTACGAAGGTTCGAATCCTTCCTCCTCCACCATTTTAGCTTTGATTCAATCCAAAAGAGAGAGTCTTGAACTGAAAGTTTGGTACAAATGATTTTTCTTCATATGGCGACGTTCTTTTCTTAATATCCTGCTTGTCCAGGAGTTTAAGAAGAGAATGATCGTAGCTGTGGCGCGATCAGTAAGCGGGAGTAGCTCAATTGGCTAGAGTATCAGCCTTCCAAGCTGAGGGTTGCGGGTTCGAGACCCGTCTCCCGCTCCATTCAGTTTTCGAACTTGAATGTGAGTGGTGTTTGTGCTGCTTATTGGGGCAATAAGATGCCCGTGTAGCTCAGTGGTAGAGCGCACCCTTGGTAAGGGTGAGGTCGTCGGTTCGGCTCCGATCACGGGCTCCACTAAGTGGTTGTCTTATGGCAGTCACACTGGTACTAAAAGTATTACTGTTTTTTGATTTATAGATTCTATTATTTAATGCAATTATTAATTTCCATTCAGGAGGAAACTAAAAATGTCTAAAGAGAAATTTAACCGCTCGAAGCCGCACGTTAATATCGGAACCATTGGTCACGTCGATCATGGTAAAACAACTTTAACTGCTGCTATTACTACAACTCTTGCTACTGAGGGTAAAGCTCAGGCGATGACATACGATCAAATCGATAAATCTCCTGAAGAAAAAGAACGTGGTATTACTATTTCTACTACTCACGTTGAGTATGAATCTGAGAAACGTCACTATGCTCACGTTGATTGCCCAGGACACGCCGATTACGTAAAAAATATGATCACTGGTGCTGCGCAAATGGATGGAGCGATCTTGGTTGTTTCAGCTGCAGACGGTCCTATGCCACAAACTCGTGAGCATATCTTGTTGGCTCGTCAAGTTGGTGTTCCAGCGTTGGTTGTGTTTATGAATAAAGTCGACATGGTTGACGATAAAGAACTTCTAGAGCTTGTTGAGCTTGAAATTCGCGAATTACTTTCTAAATATGAATTCCCTGGCGACACGATTCCAATAGTTCAAGGTTCAGCTTTGAAAGCACTTCAGGGCGATACTTCAGAGCTTGGTCGTCCGTCTATTAAGCGTTTGATGGATGCAGTTGATGCTTACATTCCAACTCCAGTTCGCGCGACTGAAAAAACATTCTTGATGCCAGTTGAGGATGTTTTCTCTATCTCTGGTCGTGGTACAGTTGTTACTGGCCGTATCGAGAGAGGTATTGTTAAAGTAAATGAAGAGATCGAAATCGTTGGTATCCGCCCAACTCAAAAAACAACTGTTACTGGTATTGAAATGTTCAGAAAGTTGTTGGATGAAGGCCAAGCTGGTGACAACTGTGGTTGCTTGCTACGTGGTACTAAAAAAGAAGACGTTGAGCGTGGTCAAGTATTGGCTAAACCAGGAACAATCAAGCCGCACAAAAAATTCAAAGCAGAAGCTTACATTCTTACTAAAGAAGAAGGCGGACGTCACACTCCATTCTTTAATGGTTACCGCCCACAGTTTTACTTCAGAACTACTGATGTTACTGGTGTCGTAACTTTGAAGCAAGGTACAGAGATGGTTATGCCAGGTGACCGCGTAGAGTTGGATGTTGAGTTGATCGCGCCAATTGCTATGGAAAAAGAACTTCGCTTCGCAATTCGCGAAGGTGGAAGAACTGTTGGTGCCGGTGTCGTTGTTGCGATTTCTGAGTAATCAATTGATCTAACAAAACGATTTTAGTTGCTTTTGGGGACATCTCGCGAGAGAGTCCCCTTCGGCTTTTAAAAGGGTAGTGTAGGGCTGTAGCTCCAGCGGTAGAGCGAGCGACTCCAAATCGCTAGGTCGTGGGTTCGAATCCCTCCGGCCCTGCCATTTTAAAGGTTTTAAAGTTTGTGTAACTGCACATTTTTTTGGATGGTTTATGGATAAGACAAATTCGAAGATACTAACGTTATGCTTTGCTGCTGCAGGCGCAATTGGTGGTGTTACGTTTCACCTGTTGGTAAAATCCTTTGCTGCTGCGTTTGGTATTATCGCAAGGGTTTCGGACTCTGATTTGGTTAGGCATTTTTTGCCGGTCATCATTGGTTTTGCGATCTTCTTGATGCTTCAGTTCAATGAAAAAGTTTTAGTTTGGGGTGATGAGGTTGTCGTTGAGATTAAAAAAGTTGTTTGGCCATCTCAAAAAGATGTTACGACAACGACGACTGCTGTGATTATTATGGTCGTTATTTCTAGTCTTGTTATTTCATCTTTTGATGTCATATCTGCATACGTACTTAAGTTTGTTTTGGGCCAATAGAACAAGGAGAGTTCGATGGAAAAAAAATGGTATATAGTCAATGTGCAAACTGGATGTGAGGCGACTGCAAAAACTGCAATTGAAGAAAGAATTCGTTCGCGTAAAGCAGAGGAATTCTTTGGAGATATATTAATTCCTGCTGAAAACGTAGTTCAGCTTGTTAAAGGGCAGAAACAAACCAAAAGTAGAAAATTTTTTCCTGGTTATATCTTTATTAATATGTTTTTGAATGATGATACTTGGCAATTGGTTAAGCAATCGTCAAAAGTATCTGGTTTTGTAGGTGGCGGCGTTAAGACTCGTCCTCCTGAGGTGCCTGAGGCGGAAGTTTTTCGAGTCACACAGCAGATGGCCGGTTTGGTGGAGAAGCCTAAGGCTAAAATTAATTTTTCAACTGGCGAAAGTGTGACTGTTATTGACGGTCCATTTAGTAGCTTCAACGGTACGGTTGAGGAAATTAATGAAGAAAAAGGTAAAGTAAAGGTTTTGGTTTCTATTTTTGGTAGACCAACACCTGTTGAGTTAGATTTTATTCAGGTTGAAAAATCCTGAGTTTATTAAGGTTTTGTTTTCTCGGATGAATGGGTTGTTCGAGAAGTTTTAATTA